>Ga0247611_10009890_pt1 | contig 11335 bp, 2 predicted proteins | sample 177DNAGHGhighgp2_FD_192422 | JGI IMG/M metagenome (GOLD analysis project Ga0247611, IMG submission 192422) | Sheep rumen microbial communities from Palmerston North, Manawatu-Wanganui, New Zealand - 1770 DNA GHGhigh gp2 | ecosystem: Host-associated > Mammals > Digestive system > Stomach > Rumen ... | reverse complement strand
GGGGATTGCACCCACTCCCCAATCCCCAATCCCCAATCCCCAATCCCCAATCCCCAATCCCCAATCCCCAATTTAGATCTAAAATAAAAAAATATATAAATTGTTATAAATATTTATTAATTATTTTCACTAAATTATATATTTAGTTAATTAATAAATTAATATTTATTAAATTATTACACATTTTTTCTTTTTATGGTATTTTTCAATTTTAATTATTCTATTTCTTTTAATATAACTATTTTTATCTTTTTTGTCGATATTGCTATTATTGCTAGTTCCTTTATTAATAGTATCATTAATACTTCCTATATCATTACATTCATTGTCCTTATTAGTACTTTTAATATTTTTGCTATTATTTATGCTATTCTCAATATTGAAAATATTTCCGATTTCATTATTATAATTTTGTATATTATCATTTTTATATTCTTTATCAGAAGTATTGTTAATTTTGTTGCTATTATTTATTTTTATTTTTATTAAATTATACTTAGGAATTAATTGTTTTAATTGCATAATTAAATTCATTATTATATTTATATTTAAATAAGAATTTTGAATTACGAGATCATAATCATTAACATAAAATAATAAATCTTCTAAATTTATAGATTTAATAAATTCATATATTTTTATATCATAATTTTTGGTATAATATTCATACCATTTATACCTAAAATATTTAATTGAATCTGAAATAAATGAAGATAAAGGTAATTTAGTAAAATTAGCATTTATTAAATACTTACAAACATTACTATTTAGAAATTTCATTAAAACATTTTGATATATAGCAATTTCATTTATTTTTTTGTGCTTTTTAATATCATTATCAATAAAATATTGAAAATTTTCTTCATCATCACCAGAATTAATTATAATTCTACTTATATCTATTTTTTTATTTTTATTATCGCAAATTATTTTTTTAGATGAATTATATATTTTTTCCTTGTATAGAGTTTTGAATGCAAATATAATATGTAATTTATTAATAGAATAATTATGAAAATTAAAATAAATTCCTTTCAAGCAATCATATGTTGATATTAATAAAGTATGCTCATTTTCAAAATTTTCGATATTTTTTTCTATTTCTTCATTCATTTCACCAAAAATAAAAATATGTTTCATATAATTATCTCTTAAAAAATCTGAAAAATTTTTAGCATTAAAATAAGTCAAAAATAAAACTAAAATATTACAATTATTATTCTTAAAATTTTCTATAATATTATTATATATGGCATTAAATCTATTATTTTCATCTTTTATAATGATTTCTTGAATATTTTCATTTAAATTATTATTAGAATACTCAAAGGAATCTAATTTATATATGTCTAATATTTTCTTATCATCTAATTTTCCCCCTATGCTAAATATATTTTCATAGTAATAATTTATATATACAAATTTTGATATAGAACATATTCTATGTGATATATTATTCGGAATAAGAGTTTCTTTTACTTCAACAAAGGGTTGTACATATCCTCCATATATTAAATTATCAATATTTCCTGTTTTTTTATTTATTAATAATATTTCATATTCTCCTTTTTTATATACTTTTTTGTAATCAATATCTTTCTTTTGATTTATGGCTTTTTTACAAGAATTTTTCCATTTATTTATAAGTTCATTTGGTATTAATTCAATTTTTTCTTTATATTGTCCATTATTTACTTTTTTTAAAGTATTAATTATATCATCATTTGTTATATAATTATAGTTATCTTTTAATAAATTATATATAGGTTTATATATCCATACATAATTTTCTATTAAATTATTATTATATGTTTGATTACAACTGTATGAATTATTGTTTATCATATCATTTATTTCCTCAAAAATAATTATATTTTTTTTTCTAGATTTATTTTTTTCGATATGATTAATATTATTATTTAAATAAATATTTCTTTAATTATCTGGAATAAAAAATTTTGTAAAGTTCCATAAATAATTTGAGTCGAATGATCTAATGATTTATCAATAGTATTTGATTCAATTCCAAATAAATTATATATATCTTCAAATTTTTTAATATATTTTTGTGACAAATATTCTGAAGGAGAAATAATATCTACATTTTTATCATTTAAAGCATGTGCTAAGGCTATCATTGCAATTATTATAGTTTTATTTTCATAATAATATTCTCCAATACGTCCTTTTAATTTAAGGTTCATTTTATTTATATAGAAAAGCATAAAATAAGAAAAGACTAATATTTGGTTTATATCTACTATTATATTTACAGATAAAAACCCTTCAATTATTATTTTTATTAATTCAATCAAATTACCAACATTAGATTCTTTGAAAAATTTTTTACTTAATGTTCTTCCTTCATATATAAAATCATATTCTCTATTCCATTTTTGAACTTTTAATTTTAGTAATATTTCTTTTAATTGATTTATTTCATTAGAATTATTAATAATTAAATCTTCATTAATACTCAATGATTCTTCAAATTTTATATCATTTTTTATTTTGTTTAAAATATTATTAATTAATATGTCATCTTCATTTATAAGGAATTTAGTTGATTTACAAAATGATTTTGCATTTATATTGTTTTTTATAACTTCATTGCAAAATTCAATTAAATTATTTTTAATATTTTGTAAAATTTCCAATTTTTGTTCATTATTAAATGAAAAATCATTTATTAAATCAGATATTTTTGTTAATACATTTTTTTGGCATGTATATAAAGGTCCACTTATTTCATAATAATTTATATTGTTTAATAGATTATTAAAAATTGATAAACATACTCCAATAATATTTGAAGGTAAAGAACGATTTTTCAAAATATTATTTATAATATCATATAATTCATCATATTTATACAATCTGGAATAATGAAATATAGAATATTGATCGTTCATTATTTCATTTTCTTCTAAAATTATAGCAGGCATATAGTCAATATTTTTTATTTGTAGTATGCAATATTCTCTACTTTTAATTTTTAATAAGGATATTAATTGCTTTATATAATAATAAAATTTGAAATTTGAATGTGGATAATCTAATATTTCCAAACCACAATTATTTAATTTTACTAAAATGATTTCATAAAAATCTTTTATTATATATATTATTTCATAAAGATTAAATTCTGATTTATCTTCTGATATTGATATAATAATAACTTCTATCCAAGATAAAAAATTATTAGCAATTTTTTCTTTTAAAATATCTTTATTTATAAGATTATCAAGTACATTTAAGCAATCATATAAATATTTATTTTCAATAAAAGGTATTATGTTACTCATAAATAAATGAACTATTCTTTCAAGTTTTTCATATTTCATCCAATCAGATTTATTTAAATTATCTAATAGATTTAATATATACTTTTCTTCATGATTATTAACTATGCTTATTATTTTTCCTATCATCTTTTCTTTGTTTATATAGTTGAAATATTTCAATAATTTATATTTATAATTATCGCTTGATAAAAATTTACTATAAGTATTTATTTTGGTAATTAATTTTTCGAAACTTAATTTTTTTGTTAAATTAAAATTATAAATATCATCAAAAGAATTTAATTCACAATTTTGATATATTTTTTTATTATAACTAAAATCTGATTCTAATTCATTAATATCATTATTTAATTTATCTATATATTTATTCACCATATTTTTATTTTTAGCATTATATAATTTTTTATTAGAAATAAAATCTTTTATCTTATCAAAAAATGAATCTCTAGATATATCTTCTATTTCATTATCTGTAATATTTAAAGCTTTTAACAAAAAAAGAGAGACTGGAATTTTTTCATTGATAATTGAATAATGAATAGGTAAAAATTCTCCCTTTGATTTTATTCTTATTTTTTGTTTATTATTTTCAATTGATAAAATATATACTAATAACTTTTCGGTAATTTCTAAATGCCCATTTTTAGCTGCCAAATGTAATGGCGTATCATCATTATTATTAGGAAATAATAAACATTTTTTTACAAGAGACTTTGATTTATAATATAATTTTTGTAATAATAAATTTATCGAATTAATTGAATTATTTATACAACAATAGTGTAAAGCAGTATTACTATAATTATCTTTTAATAAAGGATCTATACCATGATCAATTAAAATATTAATTATTTCATAATTATTATTTTGGCAAGCATGAATTAATAAAGATTTTCCATATAGATCAAGTATATTTAAATTTATATTTTTATTTCGAATTATTTTTTTGAATATTTCAAATCCTTCTTTATTACTAGCCAAATCAAATAAATATTCATTATTAAAACAAATTTCATTCATTTTCATATTACATATATGTTCTAAAAAACTAAAATTTCCATACTGCATAGCATAAGATATGGCATCAAAATTAATTTTATTTTTCAAAAATGGATTAGCTCCATATTCTATTAATAATTCAAAAAGATCTACTTTAGAACATAATGCAGACAAATGTAAAGGATAACTAATTCCAAATTTTAATATTTTATTAATAATGTTTAGATGATAATTTTCTATCAAATGCCTTAAAATAAATATATTATCTTTTCTAAGTGTAATCTCCAACAAGTCTTCTTCAGAATATGTATTTAATGAGTCAAAAGTAAAAACTTTATTCATTATATTAAAAATACCAGTAATATTGTTATCATTAATAAATATTAATGACACAGGACTAATATTATAAACATTTTTGACAAAAATAATATTTGGGTTTTTGAAAATTATATCTTTTATTATATATATATATTTATCTAAGCATACTTTTATTGTTGAATCTTCTTTCAAATTTTTGATTATTAAATGAAGAAGATTTTCATGATAGATATTGAATACAAAAGGATTTATTAATTCCCTATATTTTAAATAAATTTCAACAAATAATTCATGCTTTTGGAAATAATTTAAATACATAAGAAAGGTATATAAATAATCACTATTTACATCATTAAATAAACTTTTAAATGAATTACTGTCTTTTGAATTAATTTCAATTATTTCCAATAAATCCAGAATTTTTTTTTTTGATTTTTCACTTATAAATACGTCATTTTTAGTTAAAATATGCATTATATTTTGATTTTTGTCTATTCTAATTAAACTTAAAAAATCCATATTTTTATTTTTTTGAAGAACCTCTACCAATGAATCAATAGTTTTTTCATAAAGAGAATCAAAATCCTGCCATTTTTTTTTTTGCTTTAATATGGCAATATCTATTAAATCAATAAAATATGAATAATAATTTAAATTATTTTTATATTCTTTATTGTTATTGATATTATTTATTAAAAAGAATAAATATGATTCAAATATATCTTTTAAGGGCAAGTCAGGTATATTATATTCTAAATTTTTCAAATAATTAAATAAAACTTCTTTATTTATTAAATGCATAGGAAAATTTTCGATTTTTTTTAAATCTTTAAATCTTTTATTTTCGAAAATTAAATCAAATATATTTTTATTTTCTTTAAATTCATATAATCCAAAATGATACTTATTAAATATTTTAAAATCATATGTTTCATTATATTTCAAGTCCGAAATTTTTACATCATTTTCTTTATTTTTATTCATTGAATTGTTATATTTATTTTCTTCTAAATCTGATAGTTTTGCCAAAGGAAAAATTATAATCAAATTATCTGTTCTTTTTTCTTTTTTTGCCTCATTGATTAAATCTCCTTTTGATATTCTGAAGCAAGCATTTGAAATATAGTTTCTATTAATTGTAAAAAATCTCAAGACTGATGGATTACAAAATTTAACCATTTTTTTTAAATCAAGAGTATTAAAATTTATATCAAAATCTTTTCTATGTTTTATTAGATAATTGATATCATCTAATGTAGTTAATGAAGATTCTGAAAATTCTTGTATATTAATATTATGAGGTTTAAATTTCATAAATATTTCTTCAAAATTTTTTATCTCAATTCTATTTAAACATTTTATTGATAATATTTTAGATAAATATTCAGAAGGTATTTCTTCTAATAAATTCATTAATTTAATAAATTCATCTTCATTATTTTTGAGTAAGTATTCTATTATATACCAATTATCTTCGGATATTACCAAATTAAACAAAATATTTTTTTTATTAAGTTCTATTTTCCAAGAATTTAATCTGTATTTGTATATATAATAGAATATAATATTTTTATTTATATTTAAATCCATCAATTTAAATAGTATATTTAAATATTGTATAGACGTTCCTTTGCAGGCATTTCTTATTATTTTTTCTTTAATTGTTTTATTATTATTTATTCTATCCACTAAATATTTATTCTCAGTAATTAAATCTGTTATTTTTAAAGCTTCTTTTAAATTATTTGTTCTCATAAATTTACATAATTTTTTTATTTCATCAAGTTTTTGATTATTATCATAAATATCATATTTTTTTATTTCATTATATAAAATTAATGTTGAAATATCAGAATTTCCTATCATATTATAAATATCTTCTCTTCCATATATTATAGCTAATTTACTCGGTAAGTCTTCATTATTATCTTTTAGATCTGTATTTGCATTATTTTTTAATAAAATTTGCGTGCATAAAGAAGATGTAGTTGCAGCCAAATGAAGACTTGTTTTATTATCTGATTTTTGGATATTTATATTATTAATATAACTACTATTTTTGTTATTAACTAGTAATTTAACAATTTCAAAATTACCTTTTCTACAAGCCAGATGCAATGGTATTTCACCTTCTTTTTTTGTTTTTATATTTGTTTCTGCTTTTTTTTGGAATAATAATTGGACTATTTTAGGTAAATTATAATAAGAAGCAAAATGTAAAGGGGTAAACTTAATATCTGTTGTATCATTTATATTAAATCCTTTTTTTATTAAAATTTCAGTCAACTCCAAATTTTTTATTGAAATAGCACTTAATAAAGGAGTTATCATATTATTTCCTTTTTGTAGATTATATATAGAATTTTGCCTAATTATTAAATTTTCAACTAATTTTGAATTTGATATTGATGATATATATGTTAATGCATTTTCATTAGATTCATCCGATTTTGTTAAATCATTTGAACTTATATCATTAAATACTTTTTCATTATTAGATAAAAGTTTTAAAAAAGTGGAAGATAAACCTTTTTCATTTTTATAATTAAAATTCAAAATATTAGCTGGATTATCTAATTTATTTGCTTCTAACAAATTATATTTATCTAAAAATAAACTTTTTAATTTTGTTTTTACTAAAAAATAACATTCTTCTCCAATTTTAATTTCTTCTTTAAAAAATGAATTTTTTATCAATATTTTTTTATTTATATCTTCTATTTCTTTTAATTCTATATTTTGATTATAATCAACCAAGCAGCCTCCTCTATAAGAAGATATACCTTCATGATATCCAACTAATCTAAAAATTAATTTTCTTTTATATGGTTCGATAAAAGTAAAATATTCATAAAAATTTTTATTTACTAATGATTTAATTAATATATCTAATTTATATTTTATATCATCAAATAATAGTATTTTTTTTATTTGATCCACTAATTTAAAATCTTTAATGTATATTGCATTTGACATCATTTCTTTAAATGTAAAAATTGATAAATTAAATAATCCTTTATTATTTTTTATTTCAGAAACCATTTTTATATATGAATTTTTTTCTCTTTGATATTCATCATTTAAAAGATTTTTTATTTTATTTGAATTATCTAATACAGAAATTCCGAAAGTTACGTTTCTTAATTCTTGTTGAATACTACTATAATTATTTTTATTTGATAAATCAATTATTTTATCCTTCAAATCTTTAATTAATTTTCTATAATCATTAATACGCCAAATCCAATAAATATATAAATCTTCGCAAATCGAGTCAAAATATTGAATAGAATATCTCAATGATTCTTTATTTTCAATTGATATTTCATATATAAATTTATTGTAGCAATCATCAATAAATATTCTTTCTATTTCTTTTAACATTTTTTTCTTTAATTCTTCTTTGATATTTTCCTCTAATCTATTATTTATTATTCTGAATATTTCATAATTTATTTCATTACTTATATTTATATTTAATTTACTGACTAAATCATTAAATAAAATAGAATAATCTTTTATAATATATTTAGTAGTGGGCAAAGGCGGATAAACTGAAGGAATTACTCTTATATAAAATTCACCTTTTTTCGAATACTTTTTTTTTAAAGAATTACTTATATCAGGTAACGATGATAATGATTTAATTGAAGCTAAATAATATATTGCAAAAGTTATCATATCTAATAAATAAAAATAACCTTTTAAAAAAGGTAATTTATTAATTTGCCATTTAATTTTATATTTCATTTCCTCATGTGCCCTTTTCGTTTTTTCCCATTTAAAATTATTCACTGATTTTTCTTTTAATACTCTTAATAATGAAGGCAAAGGATCTAAGTCACCTTCAACTGTAAAATTGCATTTAGGATATAATATATTTTCATCAAAAAATAAATCACACATTTGGCCAATAATTCTATTGGTGGATAAATAATATTGCTCATCTCCATTAATTAACATGTCATCATAAATGCCACTAGTAGTAATATAATTAATATTTATATTATTTTCTTTAATATATTTAAATAAATTATTACAATTTTTAAATAAACTATTTCTGCATTCATAAGTAGTATTATTAAAGCAATTTGATTTATTTTCATACCATTCATAAACGAATTTTTCATCAAAATAAGCACCATTAGTGAAACCTTTTAAAAAATAATCAATAAATGTTAATACGTGACCTACTATTGTATGTTTATAATTAGGATTCATTACCGAATATAAAAGAGCTTTTTCATTAAAATGCAAAGATATAAAAGGCAAGCAACCTCCTATTAAAAATCCATCAATTAATTCATCTAAAATTGTTTCCCAAATTTCTTGAATTGAATTCACTACTACATTATTATTCAAAATTCTTCTTAACACATTTTTTATATCATTTATAGCGTTTTTTTCACATTTAAAAGCTATTATATGCTCTTTGTATGTATAAAAATTTTCCAAAAAATTTTTGAAAATTTTTGGATTTTCAAATTCGACACCTCCTGTCATAAAATCTTTTATTAATCCTGCATTATTTTTTGCAATTTCTTGTATTTTTTTAATTGCTTCATCCTTATTATTAAAAATATTATTTTTAATTGTTAATTCTTCTTTTCCTAACACTAATGATGAAATTATATATTTTTTAACTCTATAATTATCTAATTCCTCAATATCAATATAATGCTCTTTATTATCTTCATCTATTATTCCTATTTTTTCTTCATTTAGTATCAGTTCCTTATTTTCTAATTTATGAGTCATATTCTGACCTAAAGATATAATATTATTATTTTCTAATTTTATTATTTCTTTATTGCTATTTGTATCTATTCCTTTTATTATTTTATTTTTAATATCATTTACAACTTTATATAATAATTCATTTTTCAATATGGATTTTCCATTCACTATTATTTCATCTTTACTTATTTTTTCAATTTGACTATAAGATGGTTCATTATATTCATTTTCCATAAGTCTAACAATTCTTAGAGTATCTTTTAAATCTCCCTCAAATCTATATTTATTTTTTTTTTCACCTTCTTCATTTTTAATAATATTTTCACCTCTACACAAATTAATGTTTTCATCTTTTCTTTCTCCTAAAAATGTTATTTCGTTAGTATCATAATTTCTTATTATATTTATATTACAAGGTTTATTAATATCAACTCTTATTAAATATCTTTTTCCAGTTTCAAGCTCTTCTATAACATTTTTATCTTTAATATCTGATAAATCATTATTAAATATTGTTTTTATTTTATTATAATTTTCATCAAAAATTGTAAAATTATTAATACAATAACTATCGCTATTATCATATTGTAAATCCGTATTAAAATTTGTGACATCAAATTTAATATTATCTTCTTTTTTCATATCTAAAATAAAATCAAATTTTTTATTTTGTATTAACTTTTCATCAGATATATTTTCAGTATAAATATATTTACCTACTTCAAAATCCAAGGCACTTATTGACTTAAAAGTTTTTTTTATATCTTTTATATTCAAAAGAGCTAATCCTTTTGTTTCATAATTAAGAGAGTTATAATTTTGATATTCAGTTCCTTTTAGAATTTTATCACTCTCAGTTGAATCTATATCATCTTTATCTCCACACCCCCATGGATTTTGAATTAAATAAAATTTTTCTCCTTTTACTTTTATTACTTTTATTATCGCTAAGGCATGACCTTTTATACTAATAGTTAAAGAATTTAAATCATTTATACAATTATTGCTTAACTTTTCAAATATTTTTTCGAATTCTTTATCATTATCTTTATAATCTTCAAATCTAAAGTATTTAGAAGGCCTTCCTGTTAAAATTGTTGAAACATTTTTTGAACACCCTCCTGAAGACATAATAAAACCAGGAATATTGTCGATAATATAATTGAAATTTTCTTTATCAGACATAATTTTTTTTATTAAGCCTTCTTTGTCTTTTAGAACATATATACCATCTTTATTTTTTTCTATATAATTACCATATCCATATTTTTTATCATAGTAATTAAAACATTCTGCTATTTCCAACAAGATTTTATCAAACTTATAATTCATATCTTTATCTTCAAAAGTAAATTCGCTGTTTTTAGCATTTTTAATAATTTCAATTAAATCCTTATTTACTTCCCTTATTTCTTCCTTAAGATATTCTAATAGCACTTGTATATCTATACTTTTTTTCGATTTTGGAAAACCAGGCATTTTTCCAACCCTTAGTTCTACTATTCTAGAATTTCCTTTAGCTTTATTGTTAACTTCAAACCTTCTTATATTATTATTTGGTGATAATTCTTTAATGGAAATATAATTGTCTATAATAGGAGCTAATGATATAATTTTTGATAATATATAACATATTCCTCCTGAACTAATGTGATTTTCTGATATTTGCTTTATTTCTTTAGAAGCATTTCTAATACTTATTAATGAACCTTTTTCATTAAATAAGACATAGTTTTTATCATTTGGGTCATCTTGATAAAGACTCATTTTTATTTATTATAATTATTTTAATTGAATTAAATTGCATAAGATTTATACAATTTAAAAAATAGCAATTTAAAAAATAGTGAAAATTAATAAATAAATAAATTTTAAATTTTTTACATAAAATTTTTATTATTTAAATATAAATGGGGATTGGGGATTGGGGATTGGGGATTGGGGATTGGGGATTGGGGAATGGGCCCAATCCCCAA
>Ga0247611_10009889_pt1 | contig 11337 bp, 6 predicted proteins | sample 177DNAGHGhighgp2_FD_192422 | JGI IMG/M metagenome (GOLD analysis project Ga0247611, IMG submission 192422) | Sheep rumen microbial communities from Palmerston North, Manawatu-Wanganui, New Zealand - 1770 DNA GHGhigh gp2 | ecosystem: Host-associated > Mammals > Digestive system > Stomach > Rumen ... | reverse complement strand
GCAGCATGTTGGAGATAATTTTAAAGGCATGGTCACCATCCAGCATACGTGCCCAGAAATTGATTTTCCAGCCGAGGCTCCAACCCGTTGCCATGTCACCACGCTGGTTGAGCGTGTTGGCTGCTGCCGTGAACAAGTCGGGGTGACTGTAGGGAGAAATCTGGTTGGAAGGATAGAGTCCGTAAAGATGTGAGATATGGCGGTGCTGGTCGCGTGGGTCATCGCCATCCTGCAACCATTCCTGCAGTTGTCCGTGACGACCTATCTGCATCGGTGGCAGTTGGGCGATGGTTTTCCTCAGTTGACTCTGGTAAGCGGCATCCTCACCGAGGATTCCCGCGGCCAGCAACGTGTTGTTGAGCGCGTCAAACACAATCTGGTTGTCCATAGTGCAGCCAGCCGTTACCGGGGTGCGCTTGCCCATTGGTCCATGCTCCGGCGACACCGACGGCACCACCACCAGCCAATCATACTGCGGATGTACCTGCATGTAGTCGAGATAGAAATCGGCTGCGCCCTTCATGATGGGATACCACTCGCGGAGGAAAGCCTTGTCGCCTGTGAAGAGATAATGCTGCCAGATGTGCGTCGCCAGCCATGCACCACCATTGGGGAACATGCCCCAGGGCGCACCATCCACCACTCCTGCGATGCGCCACAGGTCTGTGTTGTGGTGAGCCACCCATCCACGGCAGCCATACATATCCTGAGCAGTCTTCTTACCGGTCACGCTGAGGTCGCGTATCATGTCAAACAGCGGCATCTGTGTCTCACTGATGTTGCCCACATCAGCAATCCAGTAATTCATCTCCGCATTGATGTTGATGGTGTATTTGCTGTCCCAAGGCGCATTGGCACTGTTGTTCCACACACCCTGAAGGTTGGCTGGTTGACCGCCGGGCTGCGATGAACAGATGAGGAGATAGCGGCCGTATTGGAACATCAGCGACACAAGTCCCATATCATTACTTCCAGCGAAAGCAGCCACACGTTTGTCTGTGTCAATCGTGTTGTCACCACCCAAATTGAGACTTACGCGGTTGTATTGCTCCTGATATTTGCGGAGGTGATTGGCCAGCAGTTTTTTGTATGGTGTGCCCATCACGCTCGCCAGCGACTTCAAGTTGCGCTCTGTGGCATTGCCTGAAATATCGTGGTAGTTGACATAATTGGTAGCAGCCACGATATAGAGTGTGGCCTCCGTGGCGTTGGACACCTGCACCTGGTCGGCTTCGTCGGATACCTGTCCGTCACTCTTCACCAAGATGCGGCATTCTGCCTTCAGTCCTGCTTTGATGCCTTCATGGTCAACACCGTCAATCTCAGCAATGAGGCAATGGTTTTCAACCTGATGACGGGTTTGGAACTCACACTGGTGATTAAGTTTAAAAGCCAAAGCACCCTTCTTGCTTGCCGTGATGCGCACAATGATGGCATTCTTGTCCATCGAGGCAAAAACCACTTGCGTATATCGCACATCACCTTTGCTGTATGTCGTGGTGGAAAGCGCTTCCGCAAGACTGAGTTCACGTTTGTAATCCGTCGGTGCCGACTTATCATCGAAATCAATCCTTACATCACCAAGAGTGAGGTATTTCATTCCATGAGGACCGGGAATGAAATGCTTGTCGATGAGACGGGCTGCCGCCTCCTCCTTCCCGGCAAAGATGGAGTCGCGCACCTGCTGCAAGTATGCCTTCGCCTCCTTACTGTCGTTGTTGTGTGGCGAACCCGACCAAAAGGTCTCCTCATTGAGTTGTATACGTTCCACATCCGTACCGCCATATACCATGGCTCCGAGATGGGAATTGCCGATGGGCAGAGCCTCCAACCATTGGGTAGCTGGCTGACTGTAACGGAGGGTCTCATTGGTATGGTCCGCCAATTTGGAGCAGAATCCCACGGTAGGGATAGCCATACAAGCCAAGATGGCAAGGAGTCGCAGTGTTTTCATTATTGGAATTTCTATTGATTAGTGGATGATGGTACAAAATTAATCATTATTTCTTAAAGAGCACCTAAAAGTAGTGAAAAACATATACAAACCCACTTTTATAAAGTCCGACGAGTCAGACTGGTCTGACAAGTCCGACAAGTCCGACAAGTCCGACAAGTGCGAAAAATCTCAATATCTACAAATCTCCTTGCCATTCTTGTCTGTCTCCATGACGGTGAGGCCGACCTTTCCCAAAAAGACGAGGTCGGTGATGGCATGGCGAAGCGGAGCCATATTGAAGCGGGCAGCCTTGGCACGAATCTGGTCCGCCTCCTTGCTGCCGTTCGTGACTGTCGGGTTGAGGAAAGCCAGCACCACCTGTTTGTCCTTCTTGACTACAACCGCATGGCGGGGTACTTGATCGAAGAACATCATGAAATAATCGCCCATAGCAAGAAGTTCCTGCAAGGCAATGCTGCCTGGCGTATAATATAGCCTTGATTCCTGACTTCCTTTCTGAAAGGAAAGGTAAGATTTGCCGTCTTTCCTGCAAAAAGTGAAACTGTGGTTGTTGCGAAAATTTTTGTCGATGAGGCAAAGTCCGTAACTGGCCCGTTTCCTCACCTTCACATCGACATGGCTGAATCCTAGGGAAGCCATCATCGCACGTACGGCAGAAATTCCTGCTTTCTCAGCCTTTTTATAGCAATCGTCATACTCGCATTGTCGGCGCATGAGTGCCTCAGCCCGGTTGCGCAACGTGGTCAGTTCCACCGCCGACCACTCCCCTTCCTCGATGGCGGTACGCTTGCTCGCCTCATCGACGGAATGTCCCTCCTTGTTGAGAATCTGTACTGGCGGCAGGATGACGGTTGCCGTGTCGCCATGCGTGCGGATGCTGTTGCTGTCACATCGTGTCAGGTCAAAGCCGAAATGCAGGGTGGCGGGATAGATGATATAGATGCGCTCCTCCTTGTTGCTGAGCAAACTCGAAGAATAGCGATGCTGATGCGCCAACACCTCCTTGTGAATGGTGAGCACCTTCAGTTTCTCCGTCTTGGCGATGTCGAGCACAGTGATGGGACCAACACTGTAGTCCAAGGGTTCGGACGGTCTTGTCAGTCTCACAAACAAGAGCACCAATCCCACTATCACAGCAAGGGTGACGGCGGTGAGGAGCAATTTCATCAATTTGTTCATGTCATCCATACCCACCTCCTATTCTTTGACAAAACGGATAAGTTCGCGCTCATCATAGATAGGGCGTGCCCTGAACACCGGCGTATAGCCCATCCTGAGGATGAGGTTGGCCACTATCTGTTCAGCATGTTCCTGCGCTGGCACGATGAGGTCGAGGTTGCCCATATCCTCCAGTATTTTTATTCTCCCCTTACGCGTGAGGAATTCCTTCTCACGGTTGGTGAACTTGTCGCGCAGTCCCGAGACACTCGCCACCACCTTCTCCCATGGAATTTCAGTGCTTTCTATCTCTATCACAGGGTCGGGCAACAGCACGTACACCTTATCTCCTTTCACCTCGACATCCTCGATTTTCGACAAGTCAATACCCGCCTTGAGGTAAGCCTTCACTGGTACGATGATGTCTCGAGAACCGAAGAACGATTTCCATTCCGCAGTGCCGTTCTGCCCATGGCCCTCCACCAGCACCTCCACCTCCGCCTCCACGGTGTAGAGCATTGGGAGTCGGCTGATTTCGCTACGCAGTTCCTCCTCATCGGGAGCCGCTGTTTTGGTGTTGTCTGCACAACTGAAGAGCAGACACACAAAGAGCGAGAGAAGCAGAAATGAGTATTTGGTGCTGTCGGATGTCATCAGTTCAAATTTGTCCGTTCAAAATCAAATAATTGAAATATCGAGAATAGTTAAGAAGTAAAACCTACGGTAGGTATGATAAAGAAGGCTAATGTCTAAACTCCTAATCTCCTAATCTCCTAATCTCCTAAACTCCTAAACTCCTAAATTCTACAATTGAGTTATTGTTTTCTCAAAGTCAGTTGCGCCATCATCACCGCCGAGAGGGCTGCCGTCTCCGTTCGCAGACGGCACTCACCCAGCGACACCGGCACATAGCCGTTGTCCATCGCCAGGCGCACCTCGTCGACAGAGAAATCACCCTCTGGTCCCACGAGGATGGTCACCTGCGGGTTGTCATCCTCCATCGCCATAAGGGTATTGAAGAGGTCGTTGCGCTCTATCTCCTCATAGCAGTGGGCGATGAACTTCGCACCCTCGCGGGGAGTCCTGACAAATCGTTCAAAGGGCATCATCTCGTTCACCACTGGCATCCATGCCTTGCGGCTCTGCTTGACGGCTGCCACTACGATGCGCTCCACTCGGTCGGTCTTCACCACGCGGCGCTCCGAGAAACGGCAGTCGAGGAACGAAAGTTCGTCAAACCCAATCTCTGTCGCTTTCTCTGCCATCCACTCCACACGGTCCATCATCTTGGTGGGAGCCATCGCCAGATGGATGTGCCCACGCCAAACGGACGTCTGCGGAATAGTTTCCAACACCTGATAGGCACAATGCTTGGAAGAGACAAGCGTCACCTCGGCTCGGTGGAAATTGCCCACTCCATCGATGAGGAAAATCTCATCGCCCTCACGGAGACGCAGCACACGGATGGCATGCGTCGCCTCGTCGTCGGGCAACTGTCCTGCCGTGGATGCACCAGGCACATAGAAATAGCGTGCCTCCTTCATGGTTTCAAATCCTTGCCGCCTCTCCTCAACAACTCGTCGCGTATCTGCGATGCCTTCTCGTAGTCCTCCTCCGCCACTGCCTTGTCAAGCGCTTTCTGGAGCATGTCGTTGCTGATGACGTTGACGGGAACAGAGATGCCCGTGTCGGAGTCACTGTAGGGGATACCTTGGCGCAGTAGCAACTGCTCCTCGATATAGATGGGTATGTTGGAGACATAGGCGATGAGCACCCCGTCGCTGGCACGGACAGGAATGGCCTGCAGGATGTCGGGCATGTACAGAAGGGTCTTGTACTGTCCGTCGTCCAGGTCGTTGATGATGATTTGGAAGCGGGTGTCAAGATTGCGTGAGATGACCTGCCACAGCACCTCTGGCGCCAGTTTCGGCACCACCTCTGCCTGTTTCATGCGCAGGCCGAACTGATAGACGGTGTTGGCATCGCAGATGACGGAGAGTTGACGTGTCTGCGCCTCATCGCAAAGCGTCAGCAGCCCCACGTCATCTGAAGCGACAATCTCCGACACCCCCTTGAAATACAGTCTGACCAATCCCATTAGTTCTCCTTCTTCTTCGGGTCAAAGACCAAGGCAAATGCCACGCCCACCACAAGGGCGAAGATGGCGAAGATGAACCAGCAGGTCTGCCAATTGCCGAGGAGGAAACTTTGGGTGACGCCATTCACTACCACGTCCTGCCATGTGCAGTAGGAGTTGATGATGGCACCGGCTGCCAATGTACCGACCGTGGCACCCACACCGTTGGTCATCATCATAAACAATCCCTGTGCCGATGCCTTGATGCTCGGCTCGCATTCCTGGTCGACAAAGATACCACCCGACACATTGAAGAAGTCGAAGGCGACACCATAGACGATGCAGGAGAGGATGAAGAGCAGCACACCCGGCATGGCAGGATTGCCCAATCCGAAGAAACCGAAGCGGAACACCCATGCGAACATCGACATGAGCATCACCACCTTGATGCCGTAGCGTTTCAGGAAGAACGGAATCATCAGAATACACAGTGCCTCACTGATCTGTGAAATGGAGGTGAGCAAGGTGGCGTTGTTGGCGGCGAAGGAATTGGCGATTGCGGCATCCACGCTGCCCTTGAAACTGGTGATGAACGGACCGGCATAGCCATTGGTCACCTGGAGACACATGCCCAACAAGGCTGAGAAGATGAAGAACAAAGCCATCCTCTTGGTCTTGAACAGTTTGAAGGCGTTCAGGCCAAAAGACTCTGCCAGCGACTTCTTTCCCTCATTCTTGACCAACGGACAAGCGGGCAGGGTGAAGCAATAGGCGAAGAGCACAAAACTGAGCAGGCCGGATACAAAGAACTGCATGTAAGTGTACTGGAACTTATGCGCATTCTCACCCAAGGTGAACATGAATGAGCTGCCGTCCCATACGGCGCAGTTGACAAACCACATGGTGGCGATAAAGCCCACGGTGCCCAACACACGGATGGGCGGGAAGTCCTTGACAGTGTCCATACCGTTGCGGGTCAGGATGGAGAATGCCGTCGTATTGGCGAGCGCAATGGTAGGCATGTAGAAAGCTACGCTCAGAGTGTAGAGTGTGATAAACGCTGCCTTGTCGGGGGTGGGATTGTTCATGCCCATCCACCAGCAACCGAGCATGAAGGCACCAGCCAAGAGGTGGCAGATGCCCAACAAGCGCTGCGGCTGGATATACTTGTCAGCAACAATGCCCATGAGCGTCGGCATAAAGATTGACACGATGCCCTGGATGGCATAGAACCATGCGATGTGCTCACCAAGTCCTGCCTTTCCAAGGTAATTGCCCATACATGTGAGGTATGCACCCCATACGGCGAACTCCAAGAAGTTCATCAATGCTAAACGTACTTTCAGATTCATACTTTTATAGGTTTAAGATTTATCCAGTAAAATATGGGCAAAGATAATGAAATTATGTGGAAAGCGAAATAAAAATCACAAATTTATTTTTCCAAATTTCGTTAGTAGAAAGTGGTTGAAGAAGTTAAGTAGTTAAAGAAGTTAAGTAGTTAAGCCATATGATTCGTTTGTAAATATTTATCCTTGTTTGACATGACCTCCAGTCAATCAGGAGTAATGGCCTAACTACACAGCGAAGCGATAACTTCTTTAACTACTTAACTATTTGAAAGTTGAACCCTACAGCAGATATCCGAGGCTTTTCAGACGGCGGTCGAATTTAGACTTGTTGGCGGTTTCAACAAGGATGAGAAACTGCTCTGCCCTGATGACGAGTGAGCGCAGCACGGGGTCGTTGGCGAGAAGGTGGATGAGCGGTTTGTTGTCGGGCGAGATGCGATAGACGACGTACTCATCCTGTGACACACTGGTAAGTGGATTGCAGCGCTTGAGCAGACTGCCGAAGAAATCGGTCCACACCGGGGTGAGGTCGCCACTGATATAGCGCTTGAAGAACTCGATTTTCCCCTCCACATCGCTCTTGTCGGTGCATCGGGCGAGGAATGTCTCTGCATTCATCTTATACCGTCTGTTGCCTATGGGGATGCATGTGTCGGCAAGCAATCCCTCGTATGGATTGCTGTCAGACAAAGAGCGGATGATGAGACGTTGCGGGTCGAGTTCGAAATACACCTTTTCGTCTGAAGCGAGCGGCACCTCATATTTTTCGGTCACACCCAACACGTATGCGCCGAGCGGCGTCAGCCTCACCATCTCCAAGGAGTCGTACGGACTGATGTCGTCGTCATCATACTCACGGCATCCGATGTCGAACCATCCCCATGCCGCCATGCAGAAGAAGAGGCCCTTGATGAAAGGAAGGCCCAATTCCTTAGGTGCCTGGTCGAGGCTCACTTGCCGCACTTCATCATGAAATTTATTGGACACGTTTGGACGTCTGAAGATGTATGGACGAAGCAATTCGAGTTTGGCACACTGTGCCGTACTCAGGAAATAGCGGCGGATGATGGAGTTGAACTCTATCCACTCCCCCACCCTCATCTCTGGGAAGGCTTTATGGAGGGTTTTCAGGATGTCGTTGCCCATAAGGTCACTATAATATGACGGTCCCAATCCCGACAAGTGGTCGAAGAGGATGGGATACAGGTCGCTCACATGATAGGTGAGCTGATAATACATCGCCTTGAGCATATCCTCCGGAGTGGCTGGTTTCTTCCCCTTGACGATAAGATGGTATACATTTCCCATCGTCTGCAGCATGATGGAACCACGCATATCCGTCATCGACTTAGGTACTCCCAGACCGGTGAAAAATTCCTCGGCACCCAGCTGTCGGCATCCCTTCCTCACCGAAGGAACGGTGAACTTGTTTGCGCCTTTCTTCAGCACGTCTTGTTCCATCAGTGCCTCCACGACGGGCATGAGCATGAGGGTGGAACGCTCAAAGCACCCCTCTTGCAAATCCTCCGGCAGTTCCTCGGTTGTAATCATGTCACGCTCTCCTGGCAGGAGGGTATCATACATAATCTCCCGAAACTCATCCTGCAAAGAGACATAGAACAGCGAGTTCATCCTGGCGTCGTAACCCGCAAGGACATATTCCACAAATAAGAGATTGATTTTTACAGTTTGTATGCCGTAGACATAACGATAGCCCTCGTTTCTCTCCGGCATGCCCAGCACCATCCGAATATCTTCCAACTTGCAATACTGTGAGCGGAGCAGCATCGTATAAGCCTTCTTCTCCTCTTCCTTCATATGCTCAACGACAAAGGAGAAGTTACGCTTGTCTCCCACCATCATGGCGGTGAAGTTCTGCAGGAGCGGCTTCTTGGGGATAGTTGTGCCCAACAAATCCCGCATGAAATAGCAACTGATCATATACCCCTCATGGTCATACATCACCACCTGCATATCCTTCATCAACTGCAGCATGGGTGATGCCCATTCTTGGAGGTCTACCTTGCTGAATTTCTTCCCGACATAATCCGACAGTTCGCGGAACCGCTTGGGCTCAGGGAGATATAGTTTTAGTTCTGAGTTCATAGTTGACTATTCATTGTTAGGGCTGCAACAGTTGCAGCAAAAAAAGACACGGGATAAAATAATAAATATCAATCTTCAATCATCCAAGGATAAACTCAATGTCCTCCTCGGAGAGTTGCTTCGACGAGGTGGTGTCGCTGCCTATCAGACCATCAAAAAGCTCGGCCTTCTTCTCTTGCAGGAGGCGTATCTTCTCCTCGATGGTATCACGCATTATCATGGAGTAGCTCATGACATTCTTTTTCTGCCCTATGCGATGGAGGCGGTTGATGGCCTGCTCCTCAGCAGCCCTGTTCCACCACGGCTCGAAGATGAAGACAGTGTCGGCCACGGTGAGATTGATGCCCACACCACCTGTCTTCACCGTCATCAGCATCACCATACACTGCGCGTCGTTGACGAAACGCGACACCACACTACGGCGGTCGTGGGTGGAACCCGTCATCGTGGCGAAGTCGATGCCCATCTGCTCCAGCCGCTCACTCACCAGTTCGATGCCGGCGATGAAGTTGAAGAAGACCACCACCTTGTGGCCGTTCTCCACAGCCTCGCTGATACCCTCCATGAGTTGTTCGATTTTGGGCGAGTGCACCTGTCCGTCGCTGAGACTCTCAGGCACTGATGCGATGCGCCGCAACTCGCTGAGTGCTTGCAACATCACAATCTGACTTTTGGCAATGCCGTTGACCGAGATTTCCTTTTTCACAATCTCGTGATAGTAGCGGCGGCGCTCCTCATAGAAGCGCTTCTGTTGCTCCGACATCTCACAGTAAAGTGTCTGCTCCGTGCGGTCGGGGAGTTCAGTCAGCACGTCACGCTTTACCCTTCGCATGATGAAAGGGAAGATTTTCCTCCTCAGCGCACTCATGGTGTCCTTGTCGCCATTCTGCTGGATGGGATAGGTATATTCGTGGTTGAACTCATCGAGCGACCCGAACATCGCGGGATTGAGGAATCGGAAGAGCGAGTAGAGTTCGGTGAGATTGTTCTCTATCGGTGTGCCGCTGAGGGCGAGTCGGTGCTCTCCCTGAAGCAGCGCCACCGCCTTGGTGGTCTGCGCCCCCACATTCTTGATGTTCTGGCTCTCATCGAGGATGATGTAGTGGAACTTCTTCTTGCAGAATGTCTCGATATCATTGCGCACCAAAGCGTAGGTGGTGAGCACAAGCTGACTCTTCATCGCCTCCTTGAGGTCGCGTTGGGCGCCATAATAAACGGCATAGGAAAGTTGGGGAGCAAACTTACCCAACTCATCCTGCCAGTTGAAGAGCAGGGTGCGCGGCATGACTATCAGCGAGGGTTTCTTCACTTTAGGGTAGATGCGGGCAAGCATGGCAATGGTCTGAAGCGTCTTGCCCAGTCCCATATCATCTGCCAGACAACCGCCCAGTTTGTTCTCATAGAGGTAGTTAATCCACTTGACACCCTCCTGCTGATAGTTGCGCAACTGTGCCTTCACCTGCGGGAAACGCATTTTCTGGTCCTTGAGGCGATTGAACCCGTCGAAGACCTCTCGGTGGTGTTCGAAAGCCTCACCCTCCATACGCTGCTGCATGAGTTCTTCCACCTCAGGCAGGTCGAAGAAACTGACACGCAGTGTGCCGTCCTTCTGCGCCGAATGACGGTAGAGCCTCTCAAGGCTGCGCATGAATCCCTCGTCGACAATGGCACGGTTGCCATCTGCCAAGGTGATGTATTTGTCCTTGCGGTATTGCGCAAGGAAGTTGCGCAGCGAGAACTCCTCGTTCTCGATATTGACAGTTGCGGAACCCTCAAGGAAGTCGATGCCCGAACCTATTCTGAGGTTCAGTTTGGGCTGTGCCGACTTCACCTTGTAGCGTTTCAGGCTCTCCGACCCCACAATGCGGTAGTCGCGCACTATCTCAGGCAGTGCTCCGAGGAGGAATGCGCCCGCCACCGCCTCTGGGATGATGAAGAGGTCGTCCTCGAGATAGATGTCCCGTTTGTCGGTTGCCTTGGCATACTTGAAGATTTTGCTTTGCAACTGCTTGATATCCTGTGCCATGTCGCGGTGGGCAATCCTCTGTAGGAGTATCTGCCGCTCCATGGTGAGCCTCGCCACATAGACGAGGTCGAAGCGCTGCATGAAGTCGTGCTCAAAGCCTTCAAGTCCCTGCACCAACCTCATGTAGAGTGCCATGTCCTCGTCCACCTTCTCAAAAATGATGGTGGGGATGGTAGCCACTGGATGGTCGCTGTACACCAATTTGTAATCGCCAAACACCGGCACGACATTCTCCATGTAGGAGAAGAAAACCGAGAGGTAGGCCTCCGTCCAGTTTTCTGGGAAACGGATGACGAAATAGCGCAGCGATGCGAAGTTGTCGCCGATAGGCCTCAGGGGATAGATGGTGTCGTCGGCAAGCACGAAGTCGTCGGTGAGGAGTTGGAATTTCTCGGCTATGATGCCGTCTCCATACACATCGACTGCGGTGGAATACTCACCCTGGTCGGCCGGTGTGATATGCAGCCTCAACTGAAGTGTTGTGTCCGCCACCTTCAGAGGACGCATCTTCTCATCGACAAGGTTGCTGCACCGCATCAGTTCGTAGAGCACCCAGCGCCACTCATGCAGGTAGACGCGCTCATTGCCCTTGCCCCACACAATCTTCTCACGCAGCTCCTCATGTGCCTTAGCGATGGAGCGCAGCACGTTGAACAAGGCA
>Ga0247611_10009888_pt1 | contig 11338 bp, 10 predicted proteins | sample 177DNAGHGhighgp2_FD_192422 | JGI IMG/M metagenome (GOLD analysis project Ga0247611, IMG submission 192422) | Sheep rumen microbial communities from Palmerston North, Manawatu-Wanganui, New Zealand - 1770 DNA GHGhigh gp2 | ecosystem: Host-associated > Mammals > Digestive system > Stomach > Rumen... | reverse complement strand
TAAGAGGATTGCGATGATCCTGATCAATGATAGCGGCTATGCTCGTGGATTCATGGTATGGATCGAGGATTACGACCGTGAGTATGCTATCGTGTCTCCGATCACAGAGGGAAGTGAGCCGAAACTGAGCAGTATCGTGATCACGAATCCGCATACTGTAAAAGACGGTCATAAGGTGGAATGATAAAATGGAAATGTATAGTCCGGAAATAATGAAGGAAAATATACTGAAAGTACGCGAGAGTATTGCCGAGGCAGCGCGCGAAGCAGGCAGAGATCCATCGGAGATCACGCTGATCGGAGTATCCAAGTTTTTCCCTGCCGAATATGCCAAGCAGGCATTTCAGCTTGGACTTACGGATCTGGGGGAAAACCGTCCGGAAGAGATGCATGAGAAGAAGGAGATCCTGGACCAGGAGGGGATCCGACCGAACTGGCATCTAATCGGCACGATCCAGTCGAGGAAAGTCCGTCTTATCGTTGGAGAACCTTTTCTTATTCATTCTGTTGACACACTATCGCTTGCAAAGGAAATCAATAAAAGGTCCCAGGCCAAAGATATCGTCAGCCGGGTTTTGTTGGAAGTAAATGTTTCCGGTGAAGAGAGCAAGCACGGTTTTTCATCCGAAGAACTGAAGAGTTCCATACCGGAGCTGCTCACGCTTTCGAATATTCAACTTTGCGGCTTGATGACAATGGCTCCGATTCAAAGTAGAGAAGGCGAAGCACGGGAAGTTTTCGAAAAGACACGGATTCTTTTCGATCAGGTAAAAGAACTGGGTGTGAATAAAGAGAACTGGAAAGAGCTGTCTATGGGAATGAGCCAGGACTATAAAGATGCGATCCTTTGCGGTTCTACCTTTGTACGTATCGGTACGGCTATATTTGGAAAACGCGATTATAACTACGTTTAATATTGCACTAGAATTGCAGAAAACGGACGAAATGTTTCGTTAAAATTACAACGGTTATGTCAAAAATTACATATTATTTACCGTTGATTCTATCCTATTGAAAGCCATAATCCCAAAGAATATACTGACATCATAGTGAAATTAGCAAGTGCTTGAAAGCACGTAAATGCAGTAAATTTGGAGGTTTAGTATGGCAGGATTTTTTACAAAGATGATCAACAAAATCGCAGGAGTTGAGGATGTAACTGATGGCGTCCGCAATTGGGAAGACGACGGCGAAATGGGCGAGTTCGGCGAAGAAGGTTATGAGAATGAAATGGAACCGGTAGAGGATGTTGTAGAATATGGTTCTGATCCGGTTTATGTTCCTACAGAGGAAGCTCGCACAACTTTCCCGATCAAGAGCGTTCAGCCTTCTTCTAATCAGGTAGTTATCCTTCAGCCGGATAGCATCCGTTCTTCTCAGGCAGTATGTGATCACATTCGTCAAGGTCATACTGTAATCTGCAACATCGAAAACGTTGAGCGTACTGTTGCACAGCGTGTTATCGATTATATCTCTGGTGCGGCTTACTCCATCGATGGTAATGTGAAGCCGATCGATCAGAACAGAAAAACATTCGTAGTTGCTCCGAGATCTGTATCTCTCCTGGATCGCGATGCTCTCGCAAAGCAGGAAGAAGCTCAGAATCAGCAGCAGGCTTATCGTCAGGCTTTATAATCATTGCTAAATAAACAACCAAAGGGCGGGTTCAAATTCGTTTGAATCCGCTCTTTTGTGTTGTGCGAACTTTCATTCATTAGTTGATGCAGAGTGTTTTTTCCGTAGCTTGGTCCTCGACTTTCGCCTGCGGAAGCGCGACTCAAAAGGGCTTTGAATAAATTGGAAGTCTCGACTTATCATTCATTCATTACATAAAAAAGGCGGGGATGGGATCCTCGCCTTTTTGTGAGCTGTTTTATTATCTATTTTAGAATGATCAGTTAGCCGGCTTGTAACTGTCTTTCAGGGATACGCTGCGGTTGAATACGAGCTTGCCATCCACAGAGTCTTTCGTATCCATGCAGAAGTATCCGAGTCGCAGAAACTGGAATCGGTCTGCCGGTTTCGCATCTATCAGGGAAGCTTCGACTTTCGCGCCTTCAACAACTTTCAGGGAATCCGGGTTAATATAGTCAAGATAGTTGCAATCCGCAAGATCCGGTGCTTCCACTGTGAAGAGACGGTCATACAGACGTACGGTTGCATCAAGAGCTGTCTTGGTGTCTACCCAGTGAATGGTTGCCTTGATTCGGCGTCCATCTGCCGGATTACCGCCACGGCTTGATTCTTCGTATTCTGCGTGAACCGCGATGACATTTCCGTTTTCGTCCTTGTCACAGCCGGTACACTTGATCACGTAAGCGGATTTCAGACGTACTTCGTTGCCAGGGAAGAGACGGAAGTATTTCTTTTCCGGTACTTCCATAAAGTCGTCTGCTTCGATCCACAACTCACGGGAGAAGGATACTTCACGTGTTCCGTCTTCCGGCTTCTCCGGATTGTTCTCAACGGTGAAGGTTTCCGTCATATTAGCCGGATAATTGTCGATGATCAGCTTGACCGGATGTACGACACCCATTACACGTTTAGCCGTAGCATTGAGATCTTCACGAAGGCAGTACTCCAGGAAAGCATAGTCCACGACCGCATTCACCTTGGAGATTCCGTTTCTGGAATGAAAATTATGAATCGATGCCGGTGTGTACCCACGACGACGCAGACCACAGAGAGTAGGCATACGAGGGTCATCCCATCCATCGACCAATCCTGTCTCCACCATATTGCGGAGCTTTCTCTTACTCAGAACGGTGTGTGTAATCCCCAGTCTTGCAAACTCGATCTGACGTGGCTTGGAAGGTACCGGGCAATTCTCGATGACCCAGTCATATAACGGTCTGTGTGCCTCGAATTCAAGAGAACACAGGGAGTGTGTGATACCTTCGAGTGCATCTTCGATCGGATGCGCAAAGTCATACATCGGGTAGATGCACCACTTATCTCCGGTGTTGTGATGACGCATGTGATTGATACGATAGATTGCAGGATCACGCATGTTGAAGTTACCGGATGCCAGGTCGATCTTCGCACGAAGCGTCATAGCACCATCTTCAAATTCACCGTTCTTCATTCTCTCGAAAAGATCCAGACTTTCTTCGATCGGACGGTCACGATACGGGCTGGTAGCCGGGTGAGTCAAGTCGCCACGATGTTCCTTCATTTCTTCCGGAGTCAGCTGGCAGACGTAAGCCAGGCCTTTCTTGATCAGCTCAACCGCATACTCATACATCTTATCGAAGTAGGAAGAAGCATAGAAGAAACGATCGTCCCAGTCATGACCGAGCCACTTGATGTCTTCTTTGATTGCCTCAACATACTCCTCGTCCTCTTTGGTCGGATTCGTGTCATCCATACGGAGGTTGCAAAGACCGCCATACTGTTCTGCCATGCCGAAATCGATCTCCAAAGCCTTGGCATGACCGATGTGCAGATATCCGTTCGGCTCCGGTGGGAAACGCGTGTGAACGGTTTTTCCCTCGTAACGTCCGCCGGGTCCGATATCTTCCTCGATTGCTTCATGGATAAAACTCTTATATTCGCTCATAATTGTAACTCTCACTTTCTTATCTAATGCATTTTACTTTGGCAAAAGCACTGTGTCGTGCAGTACTCTTAATTCATTGGGATAAAGCATCGGAGAGTCGCTGTCGTCCGGATTCGATACGCTTCAAAGCTTCTTCTTTTCCGAGAAGGAGAAGTACCTCTACAGCACCACCAGGTGTGACGGCTGTGCCGGAAGCTGCGATACGAACCGGCCACATGACAAGAGCATTCTTGATCCCCATACCCTCTGCAAGACCGGTCATGCAGTTGGAAAGAGAATCTTTCGTCCACTCGATCTCATGTAACATCGGAAGAACGATATTCAACATCTCAAGAGAGCCTTCCTTCGTTGTCTTACTCTTCTTGTGCACGAAAAGCTCCAGATCATAATCAGCCAACTCAAGAAGAAAACCGAGTTTCTCGCTGATCTGCGGAAGTTTGGTGATTCGCGGCTGCATGATCTCCGTAAACAAAGGATACAGATCCGGGGTGATCATCGGGAATTTCTCAAGCTCCGGCTTGGCAAACTCGATGAATTCATCCTGAGTCATTCTGCGGATATATTCACCGTTGAACCACTCCAGTTTATCGTAGTCGAAAACAGCAGGTGATTTGCTGATCCCATCAATAGAGAAGGCTTGGCACAGTTCCTCAAGAGAGAAGACCTCCTGATTGTCTTTCGGACACCAACCCAGAAGAGCGATGTAGTTGATGATCGCTTCCGGAAGGAATCCCTGCGCGACCAGATCCTCAAATCCGGTTGCTCCGTGACGCTTGGAAAGCTTACTTACGGAACCGTCTTCATTCTTGCCCATGATCAGCGGAAGATGCACATATGTCGGAATCTCCCATCCGAAAGCCTCATAGCAGAGATTATATTTCGGAGTAGAGGAGAGGTACTCACTACCACGTACAACATGCGAGATCTTCATGAGATGATCATCAATGATATTGGCAAAATTATATGTCGGATACCCGTCCGCCTTCAGAAGGATCTGATCCTCCAGCTCCTTATTCTGAACGGTGATATCGCCGTACACACAGTCATGGAATGTTGTCTCGCCGGTAAGCGGCATCTTCTGGCGGATGACGTACGGAATACCCGCATCAAGGTTTTTCTGGACTTCCTCCGGAGAAAGATCACGGCAATGACGGTCATATCCGCCTTCTACGCCGCCTTGCTCATGCAGCGAGGCCAGACGCTCTTTGCTGCAGAAGCAGTAATATGCATGACCGCTCTTTACAAGCTGCTCAGCATAGGGTTTATAAAGATGCATACGCTCGCTCTGAACATAAGGACCATATTCTCCACCGATATCCGGTCCCTCATCATGAATGAGGCCTGCTGTCTTAAGAGTCTTGTAGATAATGTCCACGGCGCCTTCCACGTAGCGTTCCTGGTCTGTATCTTCGATACGCAGTACGAAAGTACCACCTAAAGATTTAGAAATCAGATACTCATAAAGAGCAGTACGAAGATTTCCGACATGCATGAAACCTGTCGGGCTTGGTGCAAAACGCGTACGTATTGCCGGATTTGTTACTACAGTCATTGTAATATACCCTTCTTTCCTATATATGCAAATACATATTCTACCATAGATGATTTGAGAAAAGCACTTGCTTTCTCATTTTTTATACAAAGTTTCGGGCAAAAGTGTTATCATACATAAGGAAAAAGATAGCCTAGAAAGGAGAATTTGCGGTATGCCCAGTGTAAAAAGAGTGGAAAGCAAGTGTGCCTATCCCATTGAATGTGGCCGGGATATCGCATATGATTGCCTGATCAAGCTGGTAAAAGGCATGCCTTCCGACCACGGAGTCAAGCTGGCCATAGTGACTGATAAAGAAGTCAATGGCCTGCATCATACCCGTTTTATATCCGAACTGGAACAACGGGGATTTGTTCCGACGGTGATCATGATCGATGGAAGACAGTCTTCCAAGAATTTTGATGTCGTTATGAATGTCTTTGAACGTCTGATGGATATTTCTTTTTCCGGAGATGACCTGCTTGTAGGCTGGGGCGGTGGAAGCATCCTGGATGTGACCGCATTTGTGGCCTCTACCTTTCTGGGAGGCCTGCATTATTGCCTGATCCCGACATCTCTTCTCGGCATGCTGGAATCGGCAGAGGCAGATACAGCCTATCTGAATTATATGAGTCATAAAGACTGCGTAAGCGTTGCCTGCCGGCCGGATGCGGTGATCATGGATGTTGAGTTCCTCGGCACGCTTCCGGAAGCGTTCATGAAGAATGGATATGCCCAGATCATCCAGTATGGTATGCTGGATCAGATCACACTTCTGAACCGACTGGTCACACATGCGGATATGTTTATTACCATTGATGAATGCTATCTGGCCAAGTCCCGGATCAAGGAGCAGAACAAGCGGGCTTTTGATTTTGGTAAAGAACTGAAGGACGCAATATTGGAGCATTTCCGCTTCCTTAGGTATTCAGAAGGAGAGGCGCTTGCTTTTGCCATGGCTGCGATGAACCCTTCCGAGACGCTTTTCAAGCTTTATGACCTTTTAAGGTTCCCGAGAAAACTGGAAGGCGTCTCCAAAGATTCTCTGTTGCGTCGTATCATGAAAAATATTGCACCTTATAAGGATGAGGTACCGGTGATCATGGCGTCCGGTAACGGAACGATCGAAGAGAAGAAGATGACTTGCGCGGAAGCGATGCTTTTCTTCTCGGAGAAACTTGATGTGATCTGTGAAGACCGGTGATCTTTCTTGGAACAGGAGTATAAATGAGTAAAAAGAACTACAAGAAGCATATCGTTCGATACCTGGCGGGGGCGCTTTGTGTGTTGTTCCTTCCCTGGGGCTTTGCCTGCAGCAAGAAGGAAGAGACGAAGAAACCTGCCGAATACGGGACATTCGGATCGGAATTTGCGCTGAGGCTGGCACATGAATTTCCGTACCGTAGTGCTTTTTCCGCGGGAGAGAAGGGAGCCGGCACTCTGATCGAGAATGAATTGACGAAGATCGGTTATCAGGTCGAGAAACAGGAATTTGCCGCGCCTGGATCAAAATCATCCTGCAATTATGTGGTGCGCATCCCGGGAGAGGGGTTTATGCAGCGCGATTCTTTCGGGGAGTATTCGAAAGTCAAGAAGACTGTGGTCATTGCCGCGCACTATGATTCTCCGATCAGTTATGAGATGCGTAACAGTTTTCCTGCCTATGACGGTATTCAGAATAATGCCTGCGGTGTGGGCGCTCTGATGACCATTGCCAAGGAGATGTATGGCAAGAAGTATGGTTACGATGTGATCCTGGTGGCTTTGGGAGCAAGTTCGAATGCATATCTCGGCGCCAAGGCATTCCTGAAAAGTCTTGGAGAAGAACAGGAACGTTGTGAGTGCATGTATTGTATCGAGAGTATCTATGCCGGTGATAAACTATATGCTCATGCAGGTCTGTCCTCGTTAAAGGACGGAAAGAAATATTCCTTCCGCAGAAAACTGTATGAAGCCTACGACGTGTCTTATGAGAACAGCGTCTATTCCAATACCGGAGTGGACCTGAATTACAATATGTCTCTTCTGAGTTTCGATGTGGATGGTGATTCTAAGATCGATATGTATCGTGAAGTCACGAAAGTCCCGTCGGACTATCTTGTCTTCGATTCGGCGTCGATCCCGGTCGTATTCTTCGAATCCTCGGATTACAATTTTACAAAACTGGAAGATATGAAGGAAACGAAGAACCTGGAGCTTCAGGAGATGGGGGGACAGATCCGCGGAACACTGCTGGATTCTTCCGAAATACTCCAGCAGTCACTGGATAAAGACCGCCTGAAAACGCGAATTAATGTTACCGCTTTTATTGTTGTGAAAGCGGTCGAGAAGGGGTCGCAGAATTGCATTGTGGTTTCCGATTATGAAGCCGGCCAGCGCCTTGAACCGACCGTGGTGCCTAAGAAAGCTACGACGACATCGTCCTCCACGGCTGCTTCTGAATCCGTGGAAAGCAATACTGCATCGGAAAGTGGACCGGAAGACGGGACAACGGTGGAGTCTGCCGATGAATAATAGTGAAGGATTGGAATAAAGATATGAGTGAGAAGAACGGGAATACATCGGAAGGCCTCATCCGGGGAGATCTTTTCGAAGGGATCGTAGTCAGTGAACTGGAAGACAAAGATTATCAGTTTGAAATCGATGGCGCGCACGTGTCTGTGGCGCAACGGGTCCAATCGCCTAAGCCGGACAGGAAGATCATGGGATTTCTTTTTCTGATGGATGAACCAAGACGATTCCGGTTGGATATTCTGATTCCGGAAAACTGTAAGAATGCGAGGATCGCACTAAATGATAAGGAGCTTCTCGGATTCTTCAGTAAAGAGATCCCGGAAGATGTGGAGCAGGTTGAAGTATCACATTGTAACGACGCAAACAAGTATACGCCTCTTGCCCCCGGTAAATTCCAGGCACTGAATTTCAGATGGGAATCCGGCGATATTCTGAAGTGCTTCTTTTATTTCTGATCGAACTCGGAAAAACACGTCATAAAGAAGGTGAATACTTTCTAATTTGACGTGTTTTTTTGATAGTGCTATATTGTGAATAATGTATGCAGGAGGGTAGAATATGAATAATAATGCATCTATGTTTAACCGTTTAGTGGCGGTATTTCTTGACCTGATCACATTGCTCGGCTTTATGGTCGGTGCAGGTATGTTTATCTTGAATACCACAGGTATCAACATCATTAAGGAACTTAAACTTGACACGAGAAGCAGTCTGATCTGGCTGGTGCTAGGATTCTTTGGAATCTATTTCATTCTCGAACTCTTTTTTACCAAGATCATTTCATCTACGCCAGGAAAACTTTGCATGAACTGTGACGTGGATTTCCATGCAGGTAACACATTTATTCATTGCTTTATCCGTGCTTTCATCAAAGTGCTCTGCATTATGACAGTCGTTCCGGGAATCTTTTCTTATGTGCGTGGTGCCGGTCATTTCGAGAATAAGACCTACCATGATTCCGCAGCTAGAACGAACGTAACGAACACAACAAGAATTCCACGTTTTATCGGTTTTCTCCTTTTCTTTACCGGTCTTGTATTACTCGTTTATTTCATTTACAAGTTCCACTCCAAGCTGAATCTGAACTTCACTTTGTGGGATACTCCGGAGTACAAGATCTTCACTTTGGAATGATAAAAAAGTAGTGGTTTTACATTTGTGTGAAGTTTAATTTCTGATACTTGTTATTTTGGAAAATACATGGTATTATCTTCACAGAAGGACGAGAGAATTGTCCGGTTTATGTAACTACAGGAATGACCATCTGAACTAACTATTCAGGTGGTTATTTTTATGCTTTTTTTCTTGCAAAAAAGTGACAGAAAAGAAGAGCCTCAAAGTAAGTTCACATTGAGGCTCTTTCTGCTATTTTTTTCAGTATGAATTGCTTGTGTAAAGTGTGATCAGTTGACCTTTGTGATCCAACCGAATTTATCTTCCACTTTACCGCTCTGGATACCTGTGATGGTATCGTAGAACTTCTGGGTGATCGGTCCGATCTCGCCATTGTTGATGTTGATGACTGTATCCTCATACTTGAGTTCGCCAACCGGAGAAACAACAGCGGCTGTACCACAACCGAAGCACTCCTGCATACGTCCGGACTTACCCGCTTCGATCACTTCATCGATAGAGATCTTTCTCTCTTCGACTTCCATACCCATATCCTTCGCGATCTCGATACAAGATCTTCTTGTGATACCAGGGAGGATCGATCCGGCGGCCAGGGAAGGAGTGACAAGCTTGTTGTCGAGGATGAACATGATGTTCATGGCGCCAACTTCCTCAATGTATTTCTGCTCCACACCATCGAGCCACAGTACCTGCTCATAACCGGAGTCATGTGCGATCGTCTGTGCGATCAAGGAGCATCCATAGTTACCGGCACACTTGGTGAAACCTGTACCACCACGAACGGCACGTACATATTTATCTTCCACGTAGATCTTGACCGGCTTGATACCGTGTGCATAATAGGCACCGGAAGGAGAAAGCAGGATGAAGAACTTATATGTGCTGGAAGCACGTACACCGAGATACGGGTCAGTTGCGATTACGAAAGGACGGATGTACATGGACTCACCCTTGCCGGAAGGAATCCAATCCTGATCCAGCTCAACCAGTTTCTTGGTTGCATATACGCAGAAGTCTACGTCAACCTTCGGGATCACGAGACGATCGTTACTATTGTTCATACGCTCGAAGTTGCAAGCCGGACGGAAGAGGTTGATCGTACCATCTTCGCACTTGTAGGCCTTCAATCCCTCGAATACGGCCTGACCATAATGGAATACCATGGCGGAAGGCTCGATCTCGAACGGTCCATAAGGAACGATGCGAGGATTGATCCAACCCTGACCCTCAACATAATCCATTACGAACATGTGGTCAGAGAAGATATGGCCGAACGGAAGCGGCTGTCCCGGCTGCGGGCGCTGTCTAGGTGTAGTTGTCTTAGTTATCGAAATTTCTGGAAACATTTTACTCCTCCTATTCAATAATAAACATTTTCATGATTCTGATTATAGTCTCTTTTTATAAAAATGGGACACCGGATTTCGGAAAACAGCGAAATTGTGGCATTTCGTGAAGAAAATAGCCTGTTTGCGACTTCCAGAAAGGCAAAAAGAACGAAACATGACAAAACCTGAGTTAGAATTCGCTAAGCGCTTCTTGTGCAAATCGGGAAAAGAGTTGTAAAATTAATTAGTAGTAAAAATGAATGGGGATAATTATGAATTCCGTTTCCGAGGAACGAGAATACCGTGTGATACGTCCGACTCCGGATTGTTTCTGCATGGAACTTCATATGCATACATCGCAGAGTTCTGCATGTGGTATGGGTACACCTGCTGAGATGGTGGCGGCATATCTTCAGGCCGGCTATGACGGAATTCTTCTTACCGACCATTTTCTGAACGGTAATACTTGTGTGGACCGTTCCCAGCCTTGGGAGAAGCAGATCGATGATTACTGTCTTGCTTACGAAATGGCGAAAGCGGAAGGCGACAAAGTCGGACTTGCCGTATATTTCGGTTATGAATTCAATTACTATACGACCGAGTTTATCACGATCGGGATGGATAAGAACTGGTTGAAAGCACATCCGGAGATCATGACCATGGCACCGGAAGAATACTTGCAACTGGTCAGAAGAGATGGTGGGATCAACATTCATGCACATCCTTTCCGGGAAGAAAAATATATCCACACACAACGTTTTTATCCGGATCTGGTAGATGCGGTGGAGGTATTAAACCTTGGAAATAAGAAACAGGTATTTAACGATCGTGCCTATGAGTATGCCGTTAAGCACCATCTTCCAATGACTTCCGGTTCGGATTGTCATAGTCCGAAGGGAAAAAAGGGGGCGGGCATCGCCTTGGAGAAAAAACCGGAATCGATCCAGGACATCATTTCCTGTATCCGGAGCGGGAAAGGTTACAAGGTCCTGGGACTTCCTTTCTCAGAACAGAAATAAAGCAACTAAAGGAGAGAAAATATGCGTCTTGAACATGTAGATCTGATGGGAGCCGATTTCCAGATCCAGAGGGATATGACACTGGAGATGAGTGGAGAGAAGATCTCCGCCATTGGAAAAGATATCCCGATGGTGCCGGCGGATGCCGAAACAATGGATATGCGGGGACTGACTTTGTATCCTGGTTTTATTGACCTGCATGTGCATGGCGCTATGAACGAAGATACATCAGATGCGAAAGTGGACGGACTAC
>Ga0247611_10009887_pt1 | contig 11338 bp, 7 predicted proteins | sample 177DNAGHGhighgp2_FD_192422 | JGI IMG/M metagenome (GOLD analysis project Ga0247611, IMG submission 192422) | Sheep rumen microbial communities from Palmerston North, Manawatu-Wanganui, New Zealand - 1770 DNA GHGhigh gp2 | ecosystem: Host-associated > Mammals > Digestive system > Stomach > Rumen ... | reverse complement strand
GCTTTTCTTCGATTCAAAATTTTGATATACTTTCTAATAATGCCTTGTGTGAGACTGATTGAATAGCTCTTGTAGATGATAGTATTGAATTCTTAGTTTCTACTTTTATAGATATGTTACTATTACTCGTATATTGAGAATAGTCACAAGACTTAATTAAACTGAATAATTCATCAAAATTTGTTGTTTTTCATTCAATAAGTTGAATATATACTTTATTTGCTAGTCTAGAATGATAGTTTATTTTCATCATCCCTTTCATATCGCTATCGACAAAAGTTCATGTTTGAAAGGTATTTTTTGGAAGATACCCTATTTTTTTTATTTCATGAGCTAATAAGCTTCATAATCAGAAGGGGCAAGTAATAAGTAATTCCATAGCAAAAAAACGTATAAAGATTTCGTTCTTTATACGTTTCTCTTATTTTGTTACAAGTTGATATATTAACTATTTCCTCAGAATTCAGCAAATATTTGATAAAGAATGAATAGGAAGAAGAACAAAGCAATAACGGCAAGCACGATATTGATAAGAGTATTCTTTGCCTTTTTGAAATTCTCTCATTTTCATCAATCAACAACAAGAAGATATCCAGAATAGATAATCATGAAGACAATAACAATTCCACTAAGATATGCGAGGAATTTTGCAACTTGGACAATAAAATTTCAGGCATCTGTTGCAAAACTTTCTAGTGATGCAATATAATATAAGAAATCTACAACTTTGATTGCAATTAGTGCAAATATTATATTAGCTAAACTCTTAATAAGTTTTTTCCCATTTCAACTTTCTCATGTTGATGGATTCATAAGTTGGAATCAAATGGAAACAATATAAATAATTGCAATAAAGAATGCAGCTCATTTCAAGACACTTAGAATAAAGAAAGGTAATCAATTACTACTGATTAATTTATCCTCTACCATTCCTGAAGTTTGTCTGATATCTCCAATATCAAACATAGTTCAGAATATCCGCATAGATCAAAAGAAGAGAAATGATCATATTAAAACATATAATAGGTTAGTAACAGCTGTTCTTAATTTTTCTGGTTTACCCATACTAGTTATTAATTGAATTGCCGAATAAAGTATGAAAACAAATACAAGAACCATACCAGCATATCTTATGACATCCCATAATGCTCATCATTGATTAGTTTTAGGGAAAAATAGAGCTTGGACATTGGTTTTGAAGTTACTACCTGCTGAAACTCATCAAATATCAAAGAGATGTTCATCTCATCATTTAGTTAATGATTTTGCGTAAGAATCATATATTGGGGCATTACCAGCAAAGCTATAAAAAGAGACAAAACCTCATAGGAAGACTAGGAATAGTAGTATAAATCTTTTTATTAATTTCATTGTTTTGTTAATAAATAGTAAAGAATATTATCTAAGCAAAAAAGTAATTAATAATAGCTGTTACAATTGCGATGACTGCATAAAATCATGCCATTAGTATTACTCATAAAATGATATATTTAATATTTTCCTTTGCTTCATTAATTTTTTTACCAGTAACGAGTAAAAATCAATTCCAAGCTAGTAAAATGGTGGCTCATACCATTCAAATATAAATCATCCATTGAATATATGGGGTAATTCCATTCTCACTGTTTGCTAATCGGGCAAATGTACTAGCTATTTGATATTCACTAGCAATTGTTGCACCACCGACATCTTGATTATTAATGGCATTTAATCTAGTATCTTGTACCTTAGTTGCTTGATTTTCATTGGCTAGACTAGCAACACTTGTTACAATATCAGTTGGAGTACTTCATAGAGAAGCCCAAGCTTTTGGTGCATTAGCATTTGTAAAAAACGGAGTAATTAGTAGCCCTATTAAGAATAAGAATAAATTGATTTTTGTTTTCATCGTTTATATGACAATATTATATAAAATGTTTAATCTTCTTCATTTTCATATCTTTCTCTAAGTTTAGCCTTAATAGCGAAGGCCGAGATAGCTCAAGCAAAGACAAATACAACAATACCAAGAATCCATAATAGAACTTTTACAATAGTAGGCATTCAGGTACTACTTTTTATATCTTCTTTTTCAACTGCTGTAGTTGCAGGGTCAATCTTTACATCAGGATTATCCTTATTATATTGACCACAAATATTTAATAAAATATCATATTCTTCACCTATCTTACATATATTATTTTTAACAATATTTTCATAGTCATCGCTTGCAATTTCATTTTCTCAAATGTTACTTGAAGGTACTGCATTTTGTGAAATGAGAGTATCTATTTTTACTAATATATTTGCTCTTTGTCATTTTGTATCTCCACCAGTTTCTCAATCTAATGTTTCAAACTCATGAAATAGGTCATATGTATCTTGTTTTAATTTTTGAGGTAATAGTGAGAGAATTTCTTCTTTTGAAACATCATAAGGTGTACCTCAAAGTGCAGAAATTGTTGCATGATCTTGAAGGCTATTAATTAAGTCATTTAGTTTCTCTTCTTGAGATTCAGTAAGTTTTACTTTATTTTCTGCTTTGAATTGTTCTATTTGCAAAACATCTCATCTTCGTGCATTTTTATCACCGTTTGCAATATCATTTCTAAGTGTTACGATTAAACTTCTAAGTGTACCATTAGCAATACTTGAACTATCATCAATAGTTTGAATCAATTCTTTTGCAAGATCATATTTTTGCCTTGTTTCCTCATCAAAATTTGTTTCATAATCAGCAAATTCAACAATAAAATCTTTATGTTGTAATGAGGTATCTGTAGACTTTTGATAATAAATTCTTCCAACAGCAGATTCATAACTCGGAGTATAAGTCTGATTTGTCATTCTATTACATCCAAAGTCTTTATCATTTTTAGTGTCTCAATCACTAGAGGAATCGAAATTTATATCGCTATCTACATAACAAGTAGTAATGTCATTAGTTGCTTTAACATAGAACATAACTTGATTATTGAGTTGCTTTGAAAGGAATACAGAAGGAACTCAATTTTCAAAGCTAGTCTCAGGAAGAGTGACCAAGAAAACTCAATCATCTATAGGTTGTAATGTTGTTCTATCGGTTATAGTTATTTTTTGTTCAGTTTCTGCTTCATTTCAATTATTATCTTTTGCTTTTATTGTGATAATATAAGTTCAACTTTTTGGATAGGTAACTTTAAATACAGAATCAAGGGTTTTGTTAATATAATTTTGATTTCATTTCTCACATTGTTCTTTATCAAGACATATCTCTCTTTCTATAACATTACCAAGACTTATGTCTTTAAAAATAACACTTCTACCAATTGCAGTATACATTAGACTAGGTCTAAGTCATGTTTTTACTACAATAGGGGTTCATTCTCAAATACCTCTATAATCTCTATAGATAACTGAAGCTATTGGAGTATATGGAGATTCTGTAGGACTAGCTTTTGTGTAGGCATATTTTACACGATCATTCTTTGTCGTTAAATCATATTCTCAATCTCAATCAAAGTCAATTTGTATAGTTCTTTCCTTTTCAAAATCAGATCTATCTGAAATAATTTTACTGATAATATCAAATGTTATTTCTTCTCCAACTTCAACGTTAATTTTATCTGATTTTAGTGTTACAATAGGAATATCAGGTTGTTTTGTATCAGGAGGGAACATAATGATAGGACCATTTCCTAAGATATCTTCACTTGATTTATTTCCATCATCATTATCAAACATTTTTACTCAGAACATAAATTCTCCTGCTTGTCTTGGAACAGAGAAAAATGCATAAGGAATTGTTCAAGGTGTGATTTTTGTATCTAAAAGTTTATTAGGATTAGATTTTGGATAGTAGTACCACTTATAATAAGAAATAGTTCAATCTGTATCCATAGCTCCATCGGCATTAACTTTTATTATTATAGGATCAATACTTGATGAAAAGATATCATTTGTACTTTTTGATTGTTGAAATCAAATTCCCATCTCATTTCCATATTGTGGATAACTAAGAGTCAAATTATTGAGTTTAGGTAATGCATTAACTACTTTAAACCAAATTCTTTCTTTAGTTACTTTTCATAATGTAGTATCTTCTAGTGTGTAATCAACGTATTGACATCATAAACTATTGAATTTATGAGTGAACTTTTGTGTTTGTAAAATCTCATCATTTTTAAGCTGAAAATAGTATTTTAGATTATTTTTACTTCCTTGAGCATTTACAGATTGGTTTGCATTAATTGAGAATGATGCCTGTCTATCAAGTCTAAAAGCATCATATTTAGCTGTTCATGTTCAATTACTTTCCGCTACAATACAAACATCATTTTGCTTTATAACATGATTTGAACCGTCACGAATTTCATATCCTATAATAGGACTATCTTTTTCTCAAATGAATACCTTTTCTGTTACTTCATTAAAATCATCATTATCAGCTATAACCTTAACTTTTACATTATAACTTCAAACTTTATCATATTTTACTTCCCACTTATTATCTGACGTTGTTCTTGTTGGACTTCAGTTTCCAAAATCCCATTCATAATTTACAACAGGGACATTGGTTTGAACTTTAAAAAGAACAGGTTCTCACCAAATAGTAGCTTTAGGATTTATAGTTAATTCTGGTCTAAGAATTGATTCAACATTAATATCTTTTGTGATTTCTTCGGTCTGTCAGTAATTATCTGTTACTTTTAATGTAACTTTATGTTTTCATTTCTCATTAAATAGTACAGTAATTATTCTATTATCTTCTTCCGTTTCAGTTATTTCTTTAGCATCTGAATTTGAGAAATACCATTCATATGAAAGTACATCATATCAGTTTGAAGCATCGATATCTGTTGATGCACCAGCATCTAAAATAAATTCTGATGGGAATCTCCATTTATTGGTTGGAGTGATTGAGAATTGTGGGGTAGGTGGGGTTGAATCAACATAAACATTAACAACATCACTATTCTTTAATCACATTTCATCTTCAACAGTAAGATTTACTGTATAATTACCAGGTTTTTTAAATTGTCTATTAATTTGTTTTCATTGAAGAGTATCCATCTTTGTTCATTCACTATCAAAGATTTCCCAAGTATAAAATTTTAATCTAGATGTTAATGAATAAGATGCACTTGCTGAAAACGTATAAGTTGTAGAGGTGTTTCATTTATTTGGAGTCTGTTGAACAATAGCAACAGGATCTGAAACAGCAAGTGTATATGTTTCAGAAACAACATTATGTTCATTATCTGTAACAGCAAGAGTAATACTGTAGTCTCCCTGTCATGGAAGAGGTAGGTTGATGTAACTAGGAGATCAATCACCAGATTTCGTCCATTTAAATCAATCTCTTGATACAACACTCCATGTATAACTTAAAATTTCTCTTCCTCAAAGAGGAGTTGTTGAGCTACCATCGAAAAGAATTCACTTATTTGCTTCTTGAATTCCAATTTTTGATGCTTTATTTTTTTGCATTTTTTTACCGTTGGCATAAACGCTTACTGTAGCAGATTTAGGACTTACGGTAACTGTAATATTTTTTGTCCCATCAAAGACTCATGCATTAGAACTTCTAACAGTACAGTGAACAATATAAGTTCATGCTTCCATGAATTGGTATTTTACAACAGGTCATATTCAAATAGTTTTATCTACACCATCAATATCTCTATAATACCAGAAATATTTGTTTGAAGGAATTGTTTCATTTGATGGATCTTTACTACCTCTTGCATCAAATGTAACTGTAAGTGGAGCTGGTCAGTTACTAGGATTTGCTGTAGCTTGAACTTTAACAGTATAGTCTTTATCAATAGTATTTTTTAATTTTGTAAGAGGTTTTTTACATTTATCATTATAGGATTGGAAATTTGAAGTAGTTGGATCTTTCGCCATAGCTGCTGTAGTTTTTTTACATTGTTCATATATTAATAAGAATTCATAATCATCTTGTGGAAAATATTTAAAAACTCTGTTCATTAAGTTTAATTGTTCTGCATAGGTTGCACTTCAGTTGATTTGTCCAATTTTAGTTGTTGCATCAACATCAACAAAAATAGCAGCTAGTTTATTCCAGTCATCTTCAACCATGTAGTTTGCATAATATGAGTTTGGTACATTTGAAGAATTCCTTGATGATGCAAAAATATCTCATCATCATAAAATGAGAAAAGCTAATAGGAAAAGCGTAATAGATGAGGATATTCTTTTTATTTTTGTATTCCAAGTCATAATTGAAAAAATCATAATAAAAGACTTAAAATAAGTATATTTTTTATTCCAAAAATTTGCAAATTTGAGAATAAGTTTTTTGTTTATATACTTGACAATATTAAAAAAGTTTAAAAAATAAAAATCTCTCCTTTTTTAGAAGAAGAGATTTGTAGATAATATGGGTTCTTATCTCAAATTATAATTTTTCAGGCCAGAAGAATGGAGAACGAGAACATCAATCAGTTTTACACATAATTTCAGATATTAATGTTTTTCAATTACGATCAATAAGTGTAATTTCCCAATCTTCATTAAATGTTTCATTAGTATCAACTGTATATCAAAGTGTATATCAGTACTTTCTTGTTCTCTTTTCTTTATTGTCTGTTCATGGGATTAAAGTAATGTTATCCAATGAAATATTGTCATTAATAAGATGCTTTGTAAATGTAGAAATATTTTTAGCGCTCCAATGAGATCTCCAAGTAGATGATGTTCTTAAAGGAGAATCAACAAATAGATTCATTTCATCAATCTCATTATTCATAAGATGTGAATAGAAGTTTTGAATAAGATTAATATCATTAGTAACACTATCTTCTTCACCAGCAGATGATAAAAATCATAAATCTTCTTTATCAACAACAGGTTCTTCTTGTTTAATTATCTCTTCCTGATTATTTATTTCAGGAACATCTGGATTCTTAATAGAGAAAACAGAAGCTTTACTCGATTGATTTTCAGTATTAATATTAGTAAGTCCTCCTCAATAAATAAATACTTTATAGATAGCAAATAAAAGAAGTGCTAGAGAAAAGAAAAAGAGGAGTAATACCCGAAAAGAAACTTTCCCTTCTTTATTTTGAGAAGGATTAACTTTTGAAGAAAAAGTCGCTGTTGATTTCTTTTTGCTAACAGAAGTTTTTACACTTTTCTCGACCTTTTTAGCAGGTAGTGTTCTTCTAGTAATCTTTTTTTCTTGTTCTTTTTCAGTCCACTTTGTTTTTCTTTCAGCCATTCTTTTTTTTTATAAGAGGATAAAATTACCAACTTTTGGCAAATCTTAAATCTCCATTAGTTAAATACCTAATATCTTTAATTCAGTATCTTACTGCAGCAAGTCTATTAACTCACATTCAGAAAGCAAATCATGTCCATCATTCATCTGGGTTAATTCAAGCATTTCTTAACACAGCTGGATGAATCATTCATGCTCAAAGAATTTCCATCCGTTTTGACATCTCTTTTTGACCAGTTTTAGGATTTGTGTATTCATATCTAGTATCAATTTCAAATCAAGGTTCTACAAATGGGAAATATCAAGGTCTCATTCTTATCTCAACATCTTTTTGTAATGCTGCAGAAAGAAATCTAGTGATAATACTCTTGAAGTGTCAAATACTAACATTTTTATCTACATATACTCATTCAAATTGATAGAACATAGTATCATGAGTAGCATCAACGTTCTCAAATCTGTAAACTCTTCCTGGAAGTACAGCTTTAATAGGAACTCAATATTTTCTTAAAACATAGTTCTGACCTGCAGATGTATGAGTCCTTAGAACATAATTTTCACCTCTTTCATCTCTTTCTGAAAGATAAATAGTATCGTGCATTTCTGTAGCAGGATGAGAAACAGGGATATTTACAGCTTCGAAATTCTCAAATTTGCTAACAGCATCTGTTCAACTTTCAACAATAAATCACATACTATGAGCAATTTCTTCAAGTTCTCTTCTAACTTTTGTAAGAAGAGAGTAGTGTCATTGTTCTAGTTCAACTCAAGGAAGTGTAATATCTATAACTTCTTTTCATAATTGTTCATTAATTTCTGCTGTCTTTAACATATCAAAATGTTTTTGATATTCATTTTGAAGTGTATTCTTCATAGAAGATAATTGTCATCCTTGTACCTTTTTCTCTTCTGGAGAAAGATTACCAAGATTTTTTAGAGCTTCAGTAATACTTCATTTTTTACCAAGAATTGCTTGATGCCAATTTTCCAATTCATCTAATGTTTTTATATTAGAAAGCTTCTGTAATTCCTCTTCAAGATTTGGCATGAAAAAAATTTAATAAATAATAAAAAACACTAAATGAAAATTTAGTGTTTTATACTTTCTTTGCAAGAGCTTTTATGTTATTTCATAAAAATATATTTCATTATGTTTTCTAATTCTTGTCTCCTTTCTGCAAATTTTTCGTCAAGTAACCAATCATAAAAGTATGCATTACAAAAATAAGCGACATATGATAATCATTTTTTCTCAGTAGGGACATAGGTCTCAATTGCTCATTCTTTCAGAATGAAAATATTTTGATCATAGAGTTTTTCAATTCATTTGAGAATAGCTTTGTGTTTTTTTGGATTGAAAGTAAGAATTGCTGTTACAAGTCTATTATAGTAGTCACTGTATCTTTTTTCATTTCTATTCTCGTTCCTATTTTTCTTTGCCTGTTGATTTGCCATGAGATAGTATTTGTTAATTTCTGCCCTTGAGAAGAATCAAAAATCAACAGTATTATCCCAGTCCCCAATAAAATAGTTCTTTATATTAAATTTTCTTAAAAATTTTCTCCAGGCATTAAAAGATCATTTACCATTAATATTAATAATTTCATAATCACGAATTTTCTCTTTCCATTCAGGTTGAGTTTTTAGATAGTTAAGATAGAAGCTGAAAAAATATGCATCAGTATCTCATTCTACTAAAATAATTTTATCGACAAAGAATATTTTTGAAAGATTTTCAAATCTAAGCATGTGCATAAGTGTAGCATCATCATAATCTACAGTAATTCTCGGCGCAGAAATTAAAGAGTTTTGATTTTTATCTTTATACACTCTATAAACAGATGTAAGATTTTTTTCATTGATAAATATTCCTGAGTTTGTAGAAAAAATAAATTGAGTTCATAGTTGCTCACTGATGTTTTCACAAACTTCAGCTAGTTCTTTTTGGTATAGAGGGTGAATATGTAGTTCTGGTTCTTTAATAATAATAAATCCATCAGTAAGATCATTTCAATAAAGACCAAAGATGATTGTTAAAAGAGATTTTTCTCAATCACTGAGATCATCAAAATATGAGATTCTTTCTTGCTGGTCAGTCATATAAAGACTTATGGTACCATTAATATATTCAACTTTCAAATGTCTTCCTAAATACTTTTTAATCATATAACTTAAACTTTTGAAGAATGTTGAACTTTTTAGTTTTTCATCAATAGTTTCTTTTGATATATCTTTTAATTCTCAATTAGTTAATTGTGCTTGTGAAAAATTCTCTAATATACTTCGAATTTTATATACACATTCAGTGTATCCTATGAGGCTATTCCTACTATATTCTAAGTCATTGATAATTTTTGATGGATCAACGAAATTATCAAATATTACTTCAGTTCTATGCGTATTTAGAATAGCAAAAGTTTTCTTTAATAGATACCAGCTTCTTTCTTCTGGTTTTTTTTCATAAGTATTAAAAATTGCAATTATAATTTGTAATAATTTTTGATATCTAATACATGAAAGAATGAATTGTTCATGCTCAGTTAAACATGATTCATCAATATCGAAATTCTGTGTTTTTTCATCAAAACTTGCCTTTAGCTTAATGCTATGGTTTCCCTCGAGAAATGTCTCAAGTTTATGGGGAGGAAACTCAATATTAAACTTTGAATATTTAGAAATAAGATGATTAATTTTAGAATAATATTTACAAACAAATCAGATATTTTCAAAATCAAGATTTGATAACTCCAAAGAAATTTCTAATTTAGCTGGTTGATCCGGAGTATGGTTGTTTGTTTGGAGCTTCTTAGTATGATTTTGTCTTTCTTGGATAGTTTTTCTGGTTTTAATATTTTCTTTAGCATATTCTTCGTGATAAGTATAATCATAGATTAAAGTAGCAAAAAATTCTTCTAAAATTTTTATAAAATTACTTTTTCAAGAAGCATTATTACCAATAAATATCTTAACTCATTGATATCAATCTTGACCGAAAAAAGAAATTGGAGCAGATTCTTTGAAATCATGCTCATTGAGGTATGGAAAACTTAAGAGATTTGATATTTTTACTTCTTTTATTTGCATACTTTTAACAACCAATTAAAAAAACTCTTTAGATTAATTATATTCTAAAAAGATTGTTTTTCAAATTTTAAGCATTTATTTTTACTTAATTTTAAGAAGGAATTGTATTTTTTTGGAGATTTAATAACCTACACATGATTTAATTCTTTTATCTTATTAGATGCTTAAAAATTTTGAATACTGTAAATATACATATCTGCATAGGAAAGCACTTACACATTATATAGAAAAAAATAAATATTTAGAACCTGAAGAAAAAAAAGCTCTATTGGAAAGAGCTAAAGTTCATGATATGGATAAGTTAACTCTCTATCTTTTCCGGGATAAAGAAAAAGCATCAAAATATCATAGGGAAAATTCTTCTCATCATATAAAAAGTAATACTCAATATTCAAAATTAGATTTATTGGAATCAATATTTGATTATGAATGTGCTGCTTTAACTAAGCCAGATAAACCACTAAATGCATATGATACGGTCATTAAGTATTATTCTGAATTTAAAGATGTGTATCTCCCAGAATTGAAAAGATTGCATATGGACTCTTCATACTTAGCAGTGGAGGAAGATGATAAGTTATTTATAGAAAATATTGGTGTAACTGAAGTTGATATTCTTCATGAAGTTTCAGAATATTTGAAAGAAAATCAGGATAATGTATATGTAAAATTATGAGAAAATCTTTGCTCTGAAGACGAATATAATAAGCTTATTAAATGTAGTAAATAATAATTGTCAATAGACTTGAAATTGAGAATACGAAAATATATTATTCAATTCGGATTTTTATTCCGTAATTGCGTTGAATGAATAAAAAAACGCTATGAACAATAGCATTAGCTGGATCTTTACTCGTGTGATCATGTGCATACGAGCCAAAAAAAACCGAACAAGATACTGAAGATGTTCCCTCCGAACTATACGACGATCTTACTTATTCAACACATGATGTATCTAAAGAATGAATGGAAAATGTAAGATATCCCTCAAAATATGATGATTGGGATAGATTTGATGAAAATTGACATTTAATAAGTAATAAAGATAAA
>Ga0247611_10009886_pt1 | contig 11341 bp, 15 predicted proteins | sample 177DNAGHGhighgp2_FD_192422 | JGI IMG/M metagenome (GOLD analysis project Ga0247611, IMG submission 192422) | Sheep rumen microbial communities from Palmerston North, Manawatu-Wanganui, New Zealand - 1770 DNA GHGhigh gp2 | ecosystem: Host-associated > Mammals > Digestive system > Stomach > Rumen... | reverse complement strand
ACTGAACCTCCCGACTCCTATAATGACGTGTTCGACGAGCGCACGCTGCGCTTTGCTACACTTATGGTGCCTGCTTCCTGTGCTGCTGCCTACCGGAATGCTTTTGTATGGAACATGTTCCGCTACTCCATATCCGATTTTGACCGGTGAGCCTTCCGCCGCTTTGCCGCCACTTCGGCAGTACTGAGTGCGCAGACGTGCTGTTGCCATAGCTGCCATTCGTTGAGCAGGGCTTCACGTATGCGGTCGCGGTCATTGTCAGAGAAACGCTCGTCAAGGCGGTCGGTGTAGTCATAGCAGAACCGGTTGACGGCCATTACGCGTTGCATGAAATCCTTCCAACGGTATTCCCATCTCGTCAGCGTATCGGTATGCTGGTTCAGTTGGGTGCGCTCCATTTCGGCATGAAGTGCCTCGACGGCCTCAGTCTTGGCGTAAGACACACGGTTCAGTTCGTTGTCAAGACGCTGCACGCGCCACAGCAGCAATCCCACAACGGAAAGCAATACGCATAAAGCGACCACCCCACCCCAGCGCATCATCCGCCTGGTATGTGTGTTTTGTCGGGCGATGTCTTTCTCCATCTCCTCAACACTCTGATAGCGTTCGTCGATGGGCAGCAGACATCGTTCCCAGACACGTCTGTAATAACCAGGTAAGGGCATCTGCCTCATCACCACACCGATGGAGTAGATGTCGTTACGGATGTCGGGGATCTGCATTGCCATCTGTTCGGGCGACATATAGCTGACAGTACCTGCCGGCTGTTTCAGTACGGCATAGTCGTCGGTATCGGCCTGGCCGAAGTCAATAAGTTTTACATGAAGTCCCTGTCGGGTGAGCAGGATGTTCTGTGGCTTCAGGTCGCGATGGGCTATGCCAAGCGAGTGAACGTAGGCCACGGCCTGCAGCAGCTCGTCCATGATGCGGATGGCATCGGCATCCTTCGCTACCCTTTTCTGCAGCCACTCTTTCAACGTTATTCCATCGACATATTCCATCACGATGCAGGTGCCGAGACCCTCCACCTGTTCCATCCCTATGGTCTGCACCACGTTGGGATGCTGTAGTCGCATAAGCATGTCGAACTCTTTTCGTAGCATCTGACAGGGCATCGCCTTGTCGCGGTTTGCCTCGTTCAGTCCCTTCAGCGTGTACCATCGGCCATAGCGCTGTGCACGGGCAACAACGTTATAGCCCGACGTGTACTCGATGGTCAAGTCGGAAAACTGTTCGCTGACGGCTTCTGTCGCAACCTTGGAAAGATATCCAGAATACTCCTCTTCCATCGCTTTCTTACCTTAGTCCTTGAGCAGCTCGAATCTCACGCCTCCTTGTTTTCCGCAGATATAAGCTGTAGGAGGGTTATCGCCCTGGTTCAATTGGTCAAGATACAGCGGCTGTCCCTCGATGATCAGCGAACAGAGGAAAGTGTCGTTGGGTTTCAGCTTCGTATTCTTCGATGCCACTACACGGAAATGCAGACTGCCGTTGTATTCTATATCGCACACACGCCCCGGGTTCCACGTCAGTCGCAGGCGGTCGCCGCGTGTCAGTCCGTCGACGACACTCAGATGACGGCTCAGCGACACCGAGCTTGGCTGTTCGTCGTCAGAGGCAGTGCTGTTGACCATAAAAGCCTCCACGTCGGCATACCCGATAAAATGTGCTAAGATAGAGAGCGTGCTATGTCGTGGCATCCGCTCATCGGCCATGCGTCCCCAGATGCGTCGCAGCGTATTACGGCTCAGCAGTTCGCCCACACGGTTATAGATAGACTCGCTGAGCAGGTCGAAGTCCTTGGGTGTCTGCGGCCGTCGTCCTATACTTTCCTCAACAGCCTGCCGCAGTGCGGCAATATGTTCTTTCGTGATAATCATACTGCAAAGGTACACATTTCCGATACATCACATCTTTTTATAATAAGAAAAATCAACACGACGCACCAAAATGGGCTGAAATGGGCTGCGCGCCTTTTACGGAAACACCCTATTTTTGCAATTAAAATCTAATCTAAGACATAAAACAAATATTTTTTACCATGTACAGTAAACAATTAGAACAATTAATCCAGTCGGTGATAGCCGACGGAGTTATTACAGAGAAAGAACGTGCAGTGCTGCACAAGAAAGCAGCAGCTGAGGGCATAGACCAAGATGAAATAGATGTCTATGTTGACGGGCTCATCAGAGATGAAACCAGCATCAAATCCTTTGAAAAAAGACAAACGGTATGACCTGAGCAAATGCAATAAAACTATCACGAATGAATATACCTATTATCAACTACAGAGACAGATTGATGCGAGACCATTAATGCCCGATTGTCCATTTGAATTCCTAAAGATAATCATCATGAGAATTGTCACAGCCAATAGTAAAATGTATGAGTACTATAAATTTGTTGGCTTGACTGTTGCTGTTGTTGCACAATTCAAAAAAAATGTGTGGAACCTAGGGTGGGGTGATGCAACCATTGAAACTAACATGGGTGCCGTGCAACTGCCATCTGAATTTATAGGAAATGGTGATCATTTTGCGAAACCATCTTTCGTGCAGGCAGATAGAGATTATTTTCTAAAGGCATATAAAATAGATGAAGAAATTTTGGAAATGCTCTGTAATGTTGAAACAGCCAAGATTAGACTGAATCATAAGTATTCCATTAACGCCAATCTTCCAGGTTTTAATAAATACGCACAGTTCGCTTACCATGTATTTGTAGATGATACAGCATATACAGATGCTGAGGAGGAACTAATCGCTGCAGAGTTCGGAGGAAAACCAGTACGCGCTGCAACGAGTATAAAGGGCAACGAAGAGGTTATAGCAGAAGTGCCAAAAGTTTCAGAATCACCAGAAGTTTTGGAAGCCAATGGCATTATGTATGCGAAACTGCTTGGCAAGAAAACTACGCTGATGCAGAAAGATAAGGAGGACATTCCATGTTGGAACAAATTTACAGATCCGGAAACGGGATCCTGCGTTTATCATTTTTATGACGATAAGTCGCTGAGAGCTACTATTAACGACAGGGAATATAGGTTTAGTTGGCTGACCCACGCCATTCAGGAAAAGAACAAAGAAACAAAGTTTATCTTTGAGTTAACTTGTTCTTGTATAGATAAGCTTGACAGTAACAACAAGAAATTACCCAAAATTCCTTTTGGACTTACGGAAGGTGGCCTGCTGGTAAATGCAGCAGGAGAAAATGTTCTTCTGCCCCCAATGACTAAAAACGTCCTTGCACTGACTGGACAGTACGAAAAAATCAAAGGTGACGAGAGATGTTATTATGAGGTGCCTTCGACCTTAATCTCAATCATGTTAGGATGCAAGGAACTGAATCTGAAAGTTTTTGGCAGTGACAATAAGTCTGCCATCTTAGAAAGCATGTTTGGCGGTATATCCATGCCTAAGAAATGGCATCTTGCATGTAATCTGATAATTCATCCTGAACAGAAAGAATTATTGTTGCAGGAGTATCATAATAGCCTGATCAGCACTAAAATCGGCAGTTTCTTCAAAAAACTATTTGGAAAGAAATAATATAGGAAGAAGCCGAAAATCCTTTTAAAGAGTAGGCAAAACAAACAATTATATTAATATTATGAAAAAACTGATTGAAAAGATGTTTGGAGTAAAGGTCGTTGCCGCATCTAACGACATTAAGGGTAGAAAAACTACAGGTATCCATGATCAGGGGGCTGGCACAAAGGGCTTTGAAAAGGACAACAGTCATTCTTCTGCAAGCTACAACTAAAGAAAGGTTCTCCGTATGTTGGTGACACCACACATCACATTCAAGGGCAAGACGTATTTTTTTAATAAACGTCTTGGGCTACTGCTCTGTTCTGAGAGCAAAGGCAGCAATTGCGTGGATTGCCAACATACGGACGACTATTCTTTTGTAGCCAATCCATATTTGTTAAGGAAACGGCAAATAATTGCAAGTACAGAAGTTCCTGGCATGCTCGTGAAATTCTATTCACGTCTCCTGCTGTTTGTGTGTAGGTATTGCTATCCTCTCATCTTTCTCATCCCCAGGGTCATCAGACCTGTCTATGACAATGCAGGATTAGCTAATGCCGTATTTTATCGTTTGTTTCCGGCAGAGCAGCAACGCAAGCTCTGTCTGCCACGAGCCTTGTTTACCGCATCCTTGTCTAAACGCTTCCGCACCCACGGTACATTGTTTATCGGCGCTTTCCTGCCTACCAACCGTATGCATGCATGGGTTATTGAGGACGGCATGCATGCAGATGTCTATGACAATCAATGGATACAATATACTCCTGTAATGGAATGGCAATGGAGAAAAAAGTAATAAAAGGACGTGCTTTGTCTTTCTATAAGTTCTTCAACCATCAGACCGGAGAAATGCTTGATTCCATCTGGGATTTGCTAGAGAACGGATTGTGGCAGGATTTCTCCATAGGCAACTTCCTCTATAATGAAAGTGTGGGCGACATGAAACCTGAGGAATGGAAGCCCGTGTTCCCCTACATAACTCCAATAGGCGCTGGCTTCCGATGGGATGCACAAAGTAAGTGTGTCAAATTGGACTATTATCATCCACGGCGCATAGAGAATGTGGATATGTCAACATTCCTTGCAGCTGCAGAAAGTTTCTTTTCCAAATATAAAGGAAAGAAGATAGGTGTTCACCTCAGCGGCGGATTGGACACATCACTAATCATTGGTCTGCTGCGTCATTTTCATATTCCCTTCGTGCTGGCCGGTCTCAAGTCCGACCGATTCGAGATGCGCACGGAACGACACATTCAACGGATATTAGGAGGATTAGGGGAAGAAACATATCTTTTGGACATTGAAGAGACGCCATCGTTCTGCCATCTGGAGCGTGTACCCAAGCATCAGGTACCATGTGAGTTCATCAGGGGCAATGAAGCCGACAATGCCTTAGCTCAGATCTTCTGCAGCGCAGGGGTCGAGGTGGTGTTTACAGGCCAAGGCGGAGACTCGCTGCTGATGGAGGATGAGTCACATGGACTGGCGCGATATAACATCGGCTACGAGTTCCTGACTCCATGGTCGGCAGAAATGCATTATAAGCCACTTGGTATAGATTTGGTGTCGCCGCTTGCCGACACGGAGATTATTGATCAGATTAGCAACTTGCGGTTGGGGATGTCAGAAGATACATCCAAATTGTGGGCACGGCACTTCTTTCGCGACTTCCTGCCATGTGAACTATCCGAATACTGTTATGTGGCAGACTTCTTTGGTCTGACATTAGATGGTCTGGACAGAGCTAGAGCCACTATTAAGTTGCTGTTCGAGGAGTGCAACGACCTAATGCACCACCATGTTTTCTCACCAACAGAAACACACAAAATGCTAAACGCATCGGTATATTCATTTGACATCAAGGAATATATTGATTTTTGTGCCCGCATATCAGTCGCTGTATGGTATCACGCTCTATTTCGCGAAGCATGAAGAAGGAACATACACAGATACTATATTACGCAGATATGGCCACGCAGCAGATAGCAGAAGAATTGCGCGAGGAAGCCATGGCTATGATGGAAGCTGGTTTCCTGATAAGTGCTACGCCTCTCCTTGAAGCACAACAAATTCTCTACAGAGGACCGACAATGTGGCAGGAGACCGATTATCCTCGACATCACGCACTCATTCAGGGATGGAGGGAATATAGCAATACGTTGTTCATGTCGAAATATTATCCATACATAAAGGACTTGACCATTCCCACCTTCTTCACCACGGAACTCGGCGAGGCAACAGAAAGAGAAATCCGAAGACGAGACTGGGACGGTGCGTTCGTGAAGAACGATGTTTCCGCCATTGTTCAACAGGGCAGAACAAGGACAGTCTGGCCCGATTCCTCTTTTGATGAGATAACAGCCATGTTCCGACGTTTGCCTAAAACGGATATGTATGCTGTGCGACAACGGATAAACATGAGGTTATGTAAAGAAGAACGGTACTGGATTCTGAACCATCAAGCCTATCACCGTACCGGCATCATTCCCGACATCGTGAACAAGGCTGTGCAGCGACTCCGTCCCATCGGTAGCCACTATTATGTCATAGATGCCACACCAGACTTCATTGTGGAAGTCAATCCTGGAGAGTCGTCAGACAGATATATAGAAAATAGTGTGACCACATTTGCTGATTGGTTTAAACAGGCATTTCTGTAAACAAATATATAGCGGGAGGTTGCTGAAAATCCCAGAAACAGAGTAAGCTTCATTAGTAATAAAATCAGACTGTTATGGCAAGAGAATGTAAAGCAGGAAGCTGGCTCTTCCGCATCAACCCCAGTAATGACAAGGAACTGCAAAAAGCATCAATTGGATCATCGAGTTACAGCCATCTTTGGTCGGCTCCCAACGGAGAGCGCATTTTGGACATTAATGCTAAAGGCGAAGATGTGGAAATCTCCACAGACCGACGTACATATCTTCGCACAAAGAGCGGGAACGTTAAACTAACATAAAATAAACGTATTAATCAAAAGATGAGCCAGAGCCCATCTGTGAATCTCTTTGGATGGGCTCTGCGTTCTTGCTAATTAATGAGACAACTTATTTACCCTACTCAAAGCATAGTTGAAAGCTGCGTGACGGCTATTTTTCCGGAATGGAAGCTAACAAGTGACTTCCTAAATGATTCTATAAACATAATAGGCAATCAACCAGAGTTTCATCAAAAGCCTGGCGCTTATGGTACAATACCAGTTCAAGTTAATGAAATCACAGGTGTTGACATTCCTATTTTAATCTCAGATGGTAATGATGAGACGGGAAAGAAGACAGTTGCCATCGTGGCCCAAGACCCTCTTAGAAATCCCACAAAAGACGCCATGCTAAAGCCTTTTTCCCCATTTCAGCAGCCTATAGTAGGAACCCCTTTTGCTTTTCACTACAATCTCAAAAACATAGAAAAATGTTATTCTCAGACTGTGGTTTATCGTGAAATTATTTGTGGTTTGTTGAACAAAGGGTATAATGTGTATATAACAGATATATGGAAAAGCTGGGATAAAAATAAGACAACAAGAAAAGGACGTTGGAGTATTAATAATCCACATTTCATCTGTCTTATTAATGAGCTAAACACAATTAATCCTTATTACGTCATATTGATGGGGAATGAGGCTCAAGCAAAGTTTAAAAGCAAAAGATTTAAGAACAATCTTTGTAATCATAATATAGAGTTGATTTGTGTACCTCATCCATCGCAAGCAGCCAATGGGACATGGGGAAAAATGTTATGTAACTGTAAATGTAATGCCAAAACAAAAGCCAACTATATTTTGAAAAGAATTCCGTAGTTATCAGTGCTCATCTTTCGCAATTTCTGTTTCATTTGGATTTCAACCACCAGTCTGCTCTTCTATGTACTGTAGCTGACACTCAATTAATTACAATTACAATGGATTAATACAATGGAAGTAATTCTTATCCTTATCGGTGCATGTCTGTTATTCTTCTTTGGCGGACTGTTTGGCTGGGTAGTAAAAGTTCTTGGCACGATATTTAACTTCCTATGGGATGGATGCATGAATAGCATGGGGTGTATGGCCTGGATTATCATTGGTTTCCTAATCCTGCTGGTTTTAGCATTATAAGACAAAGACATAGGAGCTTATAAAATCATATGATTCCTTAACAGACCAATTTTGAATTTTTTTTTACGAATGTTACTATATTTCTACGAACCATATATTACAAATATAGTATGAGCGAAAGTCATGGAACATGCCTCAGACTGAAACGTCATGAGGATTTGAAGAAAGTAGCAACGTACGTAAAGCAGCAGGTGCGCGAAAAGAGTATAGAACAGGTTGGTGTCAACAATGGTATGGGCAAGAAGTATGTAACTATGTCATCGTCGATGACGAATGGCAGGAATATACCCTATGGAAGTTTGTTGCATATATTGACGGAAAGGGCGAGGAAGTTCAATCAGAGTACAAGGAGCTGAAAGAAGGACGAATCGAAGAAAAAAAACAAGAAGAGCGCGACAAAATGTGTAAAGAAATGGCAGAGCGAATCGAAAAAGGTGATGAGGGGGCAGTTACCTATATCGATGACCCTACCACACTACAAGAGCTTTGCGACAAAGGTAACAAAACTGTTGTCAAGCCATTTGTTGAAACTAAACTTAAGCAGCACACCACATTCCGCGGACTTAATCCGCTGGCAGTGCGGCAATATGTTCTTTCGTGATAATCATACTGCAAAGATACACATTTCCGATACATCACATCTTTTTATAATAAGAAAAAGCAACACGACGCACCAAAATGGGCTGAAATGGGCTGCGCGCCTTTTGCGGAAACACCCTATTTTTGCAAGCAAAATATAAGTCAATAACTGAGCACCAACATGATTATGAAAGCAAAGAAATTCGTCATGCTCTTGGCAGCACTGCTGCCAATAATGGCAAGTGCATATGACGCAGCAATTAAAAATGCTGACGGCAAGATCATTTATTACAATAACATAAATAGTAATATGGTGGAGGTTACTTATCGTGATACTTCTTTCTCTGACTATTCTTACACAGGTAGCATAGTAATCCCCTCAAAAACCCGCCCAACATCATGGGGATCTTTGGTGAAGAGTATCGGCAAACAAGCTTTCTATGGCTGCGAAACTCTTACCTCCGTCACCATCCCCAACAGCGTGACGAGTATTGGCGACAATGCTTTCAAAGATTGCTCTAGCCTTACCTCCATCACCATTCCCAACAGCGTGACGAGTATTGGCGACAATGCTTTCGAAGATTGCTCTAGCCTTACCTCCATCACCATTCCCAACAGCGTGACGAGTATTGGCGACAATGCTTTCAACTACTGCTCTAGCCTTACCACCGTCACCTTGAATTCTAATGCAATAGTATCAAAGAATAATATTAGAAAAATCTTTGGCGTGCATGTACCAGAGTATGTTATAATAGGTGATGATGTGACGAGTATTGGCGAGGGTGCTTTTTATAATTGCTATGGCCTTACCTCCATCACCATCCCTAGCAGCGTGACGAGTATTGGTTATGGTGCTTTCGCTTGGTGCGATGGCCTAAAAAAAGTAATTGTCTCTGACATTGCTGCATGGTGTGGAATAAAATTCGGTTCTGAATTTGTAGATGAACTTCTTGTAGATGATCTTGTAGGAGCAAATCCTCTACTTTACGCTCACCATCTCTATAGCGATGAGAATACAGAAATCAAGGATTTAGTTATCCCTAACAGCGTGACGAGTATTGGTAATGGTGCTTTCATGGAATGCTATGGCCTAAAATCCGTCACCATCGGCAACAGCGTGACGAGTATCGGCGCATATGCTTTCGATGGCTGCTCTGGCCTTACCTCCGTCACCATACCCAACAGCGTTACGAGCATCGGCAAGTGGGCTTTCTCGGGATGCTCTGGCCTAAACTCCGTCACCATCCCCAACAGCGTGACGAGTATCGGCGCATATGCTTTCGTTGGCTGCTCTGGCCTAAAATCCGTCACCATCCCTAGCAGCGTTACGAGCATCGGCGAGTGGGCTTTCTCGGGATGCTCTGGCCTAAACTCCGTCACCATCCCCAACAGCGTGACGAGCATCGGCGAGGGGGGATTCCGTGATTGCTCTGGCCTAAAATCCGTCATCATCGGCAACGGCGTAACGAGTATTGGCGCAAATGCTTTCCGTGACTGCAGCGGCCTAAAATTCGTCACTATCGGCAATAACGCTAAGTTCATCGGCGAAAACGCTTTCGATGGAGCTGATATTACCACCGTTATTTCGCTGATAGAGGATCCATTATATATGAATTATGGTGAAACATCGAAATATCGTGTTTTCTCTCAAAAAACTTTTAATAATGCGATTCTCTATGTTCCTAAAGGTACTATTGATAAGTACAAGGCAGCTAGTGGTTGGAAGGATTTTGTAAATATCAAGGAGGGTCTCCCCACAGATGTGGTCCTGTCTGATATTTCGGACATGACGAAAGTCAACGACTTTGACTTTACGCAGAACGACTATTACATCACGCTGGACCAGAACGACAAGCGGGGAACGGCCTGGGAGACAGGCAATGCAAAGCAGCAGATTCTTTATAATGTGGTAATACCCGCAGAGATGAGCAATGTGCTGGCCCTGCAGATGGCATACTCAGGCAATAGTGGCAGTAAAGGCTGGTGGGCAAGAGCTTCGAATGGCGGACTGTATTGTTATGCTGCACCACGCTCAGGGGCAGTGCTTAACCTAAACAAGGGTGACATCGTTGTATTCGAGACCTCTGCAGGTGTTGACAACGCTATTACACTGACCAATGGCAATGGCGAACCCGACGGACCTTTCACCTTCGTCAAGACAAGTGACGGCATGGCTTACTACTGTACTATGACAGCTGATGGGCAGTTGGGATTCTGCGGAGTGAAAAACAAAGGCTATATCACGTCCATAAAGGTGTACAGCAATAAGCCAACCGGCATCCAGAATGTCGTTAAGGAAGTGCTGTCACCAGACGGTGAAATCTACGATCTCTTTGGCCGCAAGATGACATCACTGAAGAAAGGCATCAATATCGTTGGAGGCAAGAAGGTTGTCAAGAAATAAAACGGCAGATGTAATCCTTCTGTTGTAATTTGAAGATGTTAGTATCCCGTTTATATGTCACTAATGATATACAGCTACTAAATCAAGACACTTGATGGCGGGACTACAAGGAATTTTTGCAAGTTAATTAGTTAGTAAGTTGCGGCATATCCATGAGGACATGCCGCAACACTTATTAATGTATTTGGGTCTGTGGTCCTTTCGAATACTTAAAGTGTTTTTGTAACCTTCCTTTGGCAGTTTGATTGGAACAAATTTAAGGTTCAAATGAAACAAAAAGTCCAGACGTTGCAGGATTTCGGCGAAGTACTGCACGAAGTGCGTAGCGAGATGCACTACGCCACAGACCTTCTGGCTTCCGACCTGAAAGCCAGCAAAAGTTTGTTCGGGGGAGTCTGAACTGGTAAGTAAGATCAAGAAATCGTTAAGCGAGGTAAGTAAAAAAAATTATAAAAGCATGTGTTTCATAAAATGTCCTCCCCATTTTTTTTCTCCGACGTATTGGAAACCGACAGAAGAGTAGAGCGCTTCAGCATTGGGATTATCAGTGTCAACCAAAAGGCCAACATATGGCAACCCATATTGACCAGCCCTTTCCTTAGTTGCTAAAAGTAAAGCTCTTGCAATTCCCTGACGGCGGTAGTCTGGCTGAACAGCCAACGAATCGAGATAGAGTTCTCCGGCCTGTGTCTCATCCTCCATACCTGAGTGATCCTTGCCGAGATATTCTTTGGC
>Ga0247611_10009885_pt1 | contig 11341 bp, 15 predicted proteins | sample 177DNAGHGhighgp2_FD_192422 | JGI IMG/M metagenome (GOLD analysis project Ga0247611, IMG submission 192422) | Sheep rumen microbial communities from Palmerston North, Manawatu-Wanganui, New Zealand - 1770 DNA GHGhigh gp2 | ecosystem: Host-associated > Mammals > Digestive system > Stomach > Rumen... | reverse complement strand
GCGAGAGCTTGCGCTCTATAGTACATATGTCTCGCATTATACATTGTATCATCCGTCGAGATTCCTACGTCTCGGCACTCATTCGATAGGGGCTCTGCGATATATAAAATAATTCATTCATTCATTGATTGATTCATTCATTGATTATTCATTCATTCTTCAAAAAAAAAGTAGGGTGTCTTGTTTCTTCCCTCCCCCCTTATAAACCCCCCTTCCTTCTTCGTTCCCCCTAAAGGGAGTGCCCACTACCATGTTCCGAGTAGTTAGCGGACGATATCTGAAAATCGTGTTACTCGGACGGTCATATACAATGCGAGATCCCGATAAAATCATGTCGCGCGGCCGTTTCCCCGATTCTACGAATATCGTAGAAATTCTGAGGAAGCTCCCAGGGATCCTTCAGAAAATTTTTGCGAAAAACGTAATCGGTCGGTCCGGCACGGACTACAACAATTGACGTAGAGTAACACTGGAAAACGGGCCTCACGGAACGTCTCCCATGCACGTTACCCCATACCTTTTCGTGAATCTTAGAATACGAAAGAAGCAGTCCGGCGGAGATCTCTTTCAACAGCAATCAAAATCCTCTCTCCGCCGTAAGATGTTTACTCCTAAGGTGGTAAAGGCTGGATACATGCCTTCAGATGCCTTCCGTATTGTGCAGTTCCCCCATATTGAACCTCTATCGTCCGGAAGGCATCGCAAAGAAGACCGCGCTTCTTCGTTTTATGCCTTATCCCTCGAATATTTTATTTTCGAGGACAGAAGGTCGTATGCCAAAGTCAGGAATATCCACTGCAGCGCGATAAGGAATGCGAACATCCCTGCTATCATGCCCTTGTAATCTTCCGCATCGTTCGCCTGAAGGTATATGTCCGCTCCGGCATACAGAAGGAGCAGCCAATATCCATACCATATGATCTTGACGATTTTGCGAGGCCAGTTCTTCTTCCAGTCCTTTTTCATCTCGTCTATGGCCAGCACCCATCCGGTGCAGAGTCTGATCCAGAGATCGTCACTCTTTACGCTCATGTTGGTCCTCTTTTTCTTTTTCGAGCTCTCTTATCCTTTTCCTGGCATCGAGGATCATAGTCTCCAATCTCGTAATCATCCCCCAAACAACGATGATGAGACCTGTTTCGAAATAAAACAATCCTCTTATGGATTCATCTTCCAGATTTAAAGCAGGGCTTATACAAACCATCGCACATCCGCCTATCAATGCCAGCCAGAATGCAGGATATTTTTTCAGGTCTACCTTGATGATCTCCCAATCTCTCCGGGTGGCTTCATTCATTTTCAGTCCCCTCCTCCAGATCTTCCGCTGCATTCTTTTCGAGCTCAGATAATCTTCTTTCTATGTCCGACACCCATACCTGGTGTGCGAGAATCAGTCCTATTATCCAACATATAATGCCCATGACTATGCTAAAGACGGCCTTGATGTCGGGGTTTTCTAAGTTCAACTTAGGACTTGCGCACATAGCTAAGCCGCCTACAAAAATCATCCCAATCATTGTTAAGCGAATGCCCCAATCAATACGATTTTTATTCATTTTCAGTCCCTTCCTTCTCCAGATCTTCCGCAGCCTTCTTCTTGTCCTTCGACCTGAGCACGCTCATGGCCTTCTCGATGGTCCCCTTCTCGACCTCTGCCTTATGGATCTCGTACTCCTCGTCAGTCAGACTATCCAAGAAGGCATCTCTGTGCTTTACCATGTGCACCGGGTCTCCGACCATCCAGACGAAGGATCTCTGGAATTTCAGCACATACGAGTACTTCGGGTCCTATCTGTAGCACTCCTGCACTTGTTCATACGTCAGGTTGTCCTCCTTCATCAGTCTGCATGTGAGCTCGTACACGGCCTGATTCTCCTTCTGCTGCAGCTTGAGATCCTTCATCTCCTTACGGTTCTCATTCCAGTTCCCGACCTTAGCCTTTATTGATTCTAATCTTTTCTTCCCCATCGCTTTTTCCTCCTCTTATAACTCATCGAGGGCATTTTTTTCTTTAATTCCTCGATAATTACCGGGTCGTGTACCATCCAAACTACCCACCATCTTTCTTCGGTTTCAGAATACATCATGATACTGCCCTGTATCTGTTTCCTGCCGTGCATTGTATAGTGATCGAGATCGAGCCTATATTCCCAATCTTTTTTTGTAGGATAATCTTCCAAGAATTTTGTCAAACTTTCCCAGTTGTAGAACTGCTTATCCCCGCCATCCTCTACAAATGACGGACAATATTTTACGATAACATGATGGTGCTTACAGTATTCTTTGTAACAATTATTACAAAGAGTAATCTGACCGTTCTTATAGTTGAGATCATAATCTATTAGGAGACGGTCGCACATTTCGCAATTTCCCTTATAGATAAACATTCAATCTTCCTCCTTCAGTTCCGTTCTCCATCTTCTTAGGGTGCTCTTAGGGATGCCGAATTGTTTTGATACATCCTCGTAGGACCATCCCTCTCTGTCCAGGAACCATATTGCCATGTCCCTGTTCCTGTCGGTCGCGGTCTTCAGTCTTTCTCCCTGCTTCTGCTCAGGATCCGCAGCCGACTTCATCTCCTGGAGCTTCTTGAGCTGCGACTCCTCCTTCAGTCTCTCGTAGGTCTCCCTGTCCTCCGGGTCCATCTTATCGAAGGTGCCCACGCCAACGAATGTATTTGTTTTGCAGATCGTTAGCTTGTAGTACCCCCTTCCTCCGAATCTCCTTCCTTCCGGAAGGTCCAGACATTCAATCTTATAACGAGCGCGATACTCGCGGATGTACTTGTCCAGTCTGTCGAAGGACGGGATGCAGAGCACCAGCGTGAGGCCCCTGGACCTGAACATCTCCAAGAGCTGGATGAAGTTCTTGTTGTCCTCCTTGTTCCAGTCCCTGTTCGATGCCAGATTCGTCGCTTCATCCATCAGGTAGGCCCTTCCGTTGCCGGGAGTGGCGAAGTCCTTTTCCAATCTGTCCAGGAACGGAAGGTAGTCGTAGATGTAACGCTCCGTAAGGGTGAAGGTAGGGTCGAACGCTTTGCAGAACCTCACTGCCCAATTGGATTTCCCTGAACCTTCCTTCCCGATAACGACGATCAGATTGTCATAGGCGTTATCGACATTGTTCCTCGCATCCTCGATGAGACGGTCCGTCAGGCCCGTCCCTTCCGGAGTATGGCCCTCGAAGAAATACTGTACGAAATATCTCCCAGAACGGTATCTGAGGACCCTCGCTCCGAGGACCTCCATCGGACGGCCAGTAGCGTTGTTCAGATAAGGGTAGTACGCCGTGTCCCCAGGTTCCAGAACGAACTCGATGCTCATAGATCCTCGAATCCCTGATTGCCTGCCTTGAACTCAGGTGTCTTACCTATCTCCACCAGGTCGGTACGGGCACGGCCCATATAGGAACATGTCAGCCTTTTCAGCATATCAGCTCTCTCGGAGATGTATTTGCTCCCCAACCAGGACAATGCCATCTCCTCGACGAACAGATCCAACTGCTTGTTGCTCGTGAGGTTGCAGGAGATCTCCAGCTCCTTGCCCTCGGTCTGCGACAGTTTGTTTACGATCTTGTCTCTCAATCCCTGAATCTCGAATGCCATTTTACTTCAATCCCCCTGATAGGAAATACCACATCCCTATTGCGATACCGATGGCGACCGGGATGAGGATCGCCAGGGTCTTCATGTCCATCGGACTGAAACCTATCTTAGTGAGAATGCCCTGAATGAAGTTCTTGACGCTGCGCGACACATACACGTTATAGAGGGTGCTGGACTGAATCTTGTTCGGCTCGGCTGGCTTCTTGAACTGATGCAGCCTGACGTAGATGGGCACGCCGACGTAGCGCATGTTGTCCTCCCATTTCTCAGCCTTCACATATCCGAGGCTCCTTATCGTCGCCTCGTTCAGTTTGGTCCACTGAGTCCTTTTTGTGAATCCCCAGTGTCCATAGAACGTCGTCTCCCGGTAGTAGTCGATGAGGAGTCTCTCGTTCTTACGTCTGTGATTCCTTATCCTGAAGATGTCCTTCACATCCTCCCAGTAGATTATGATGAACGCGGAGAATATCACGGCGATGAGGATTCCGACTATAAGCAGCAATAATCCCAGGCTCAAATCTTCACCCCGAACGCACTGAGGAGGATGACCACGCCGATTGCGAAATACACGAACACCATAGGATTCTGCATGAACAGAGAGATGAACCCGACGTTCTTCTTCCCTCCTCCGGCGGAGCTGTCGAGTATGGCGATGGCATCATCGGGATCTATTGTCTCGATGCCGTCTCCGTATACCTGAGTCGATTCCAGGTTGACGAATAATAGACATTCGTCACCCTCCTTATCCACATGGAAGAACCTGTCGTCCGTGCGGTAGAGATGCTTCCTGACCACCGTCAGGGGCAGACATACCTTCCCCAGACGATATTTCTTTATGCGGTTCCCTTCGATGATGCAGATGGCTTTCCTCATGATTTTTCACGCTCGCTCGTTAATTTTTCGCGATTCAAACTTAATCTTTAATATGCGGATATGAATAATGGAAGCAATAAATATTCCGATAAGAATAATTGCAGAATCATGGACGTAAGGACAACCGTGCTCACGATCGTCAGTGTCACTGTCGGAGTCATCCTCGTAGGTTCGTTACTCGTGCCCCAGGCGGCCAACGTTGTATCGGATCTTCAGGATGAGCATCCGGAATGGGCTAGTCTCGTGTCTTTGACTGTGACGATTACCATAATCGGTCTGATCGTTGCAGCATTGTACATGTACACAAGTACAAGGTGAAACCTGACGGCCAGAAAAACAAACAAAGGGGACATACAAAATGGATGTAACTAAGCTCGTCTACGCAATTATCGGAATAACAGTCGGAGTCATCGTCGTTGCGACAGTGCTCCTTCCTGAGATCGCAGAAGTGACCAAGGAAGGCGGACCTGCCGAGGAGTACGGAACACTCCTCGCCGTCGTCGGAACCCTGACCATCATCGCCATCGTCATGATCGCGGTAAGGCTCATGGGCGGCTCCAAGAACTGAGATCCGTGCTCGAACAACGGCCCTCCCCGGAGCCGTGCTCGAATCCGGGGAACCTGACATGAGGATCAGGAGATCCTGCGACACGGAGACTCAGGACCCGTGTCAAAAAAAGGAGAAATGATCTTCATGAATGGAAATAAAATCAAACTTCTCGCTATAACTCTCGCAGCCCTCATGCTGGCAGGGGGATTAGTTTTCTTAGTTCCGGCGGATGAGAGCGATGCCATATCGACAAGTTTTGACTTGTACGGTATGGGGTATAATGGAAACGGAGAACTTGGAATCGGAAATTCGGATACTTCGATTACATCACCTACATCAATTATTTCACCAAATTCCATTGTTGAATTTGCAATTTCTGATTATAATACATATTTTATTACCTCCGATGGTAAGTTGTATGGTTCTGGAAGGAATGATGTAGGTTCTCTCGGTCAGGGTTCTGGGTCTGCATCTTCGTTCAATGTGCCGGTTCAAATAGGTTCAAATTTAGAGCAAATCTCAAAAATTTTCACCGGATCTGTACGTGATGGTGATGTAAGAGGAGCATCAACATTCTTCCTTACCTCTGATGGAAAGCTCTACGGTATGGGATATAACGCCTATGGCCAGATGGGTGTTGGTACGACAACCGGTGTTGTCACGCCTACCCAGATCGGCTCCACCCTCGGAACCATAACCGATGTTGTGTGCTCAGGCACTACCACATTCTTCCTTACCTCTGATGGAAAGCTCTACGGTATGGGATATAACAACCATGGACAACAGGGGGATGGTACGACAACCGATGTTGTCACGCCTACCCAGATCGGCTCCACCCTCGGAACCATAACCGATGTTGTGTGCTCAGGCGGGACCACATTCTTCCTTACCTCTGATGGAAAGCTCTACGGTATGGGACATAACGCCCATGGACAACAGGGGGATGGTACGACAACCGATGTTCTCACACCTACCCAGATCGGCTCCACCCTCGGAACCATAACCGATGTTGCGTGCTCAGGCACTACCACATTCTTCCTTACCTCTGATGGAAAGCTCTACGGTATGGGATATAACGCCTATGGACAACAGGGGGATGGTACGACAACCGGTGTTGTCACGCCTACCCAGATCGGCTCCACCCTCGGAACCATAACCGATGTTGCGTGCTCATCCGATACCACTTTCTTCCTTACCTCTGATGGAAAGCTCTACGGTATGGGACATAACAACTATGGACAACAGGGGGATGGTACGACAACCGATGTTGTCACGCCTACCCAGATCGGCTCCACCCTCGGAACCATAACCGATGTTGTGTGCTCAATCTTTACCACATTCTTCCTTACCTCTGATGGAAAGCTCTACGGTATGGGATATAACGCCTATGGCCAGATGGGTGTTGGTACGACAACCGGTGTTGTCACGCCTACCCAGATCGGCTCCACCCTCGGAACCATAACCGATGTTGTGTGCTCATCGTTCACTACTGCGTTTGCAGTATCATTATCTGTAACGGCAACAGCGACAATCGAATCCAACAACACATCCTATGGAACCGTCTCAACAGCATCCATCACGGACATCGAATCCGGAACCGCAGTCACGATCTCGCAGGACGGACTCACCCTCACCATCGGGGAATTCGGATCATCCGTCGCTACACCCACGGCTTCCGATGCACAATACACCTACGCACTCTCAGGATGGTATGTTAACAACGTAGCATTGCAGACAGGGGACACCATCGACGAGGACGTTACTATCGAGGCCAGATTCACACAGACCGTCAATCAGTACACCGTCACATTCTCGGCAGGATCCGGCGGAACCGTCTCCCCTGCATCCGTCACGGTCGATTACGGCACATCCGTCTCGGCCAGCGATAATGTTGTCACCGTAGGCACAACACCCGTGACGGCCACGCCGGACACATCCACAGCCCAATACACTTACTCATTCGATTCATGGACCAACGCATCGGGAACCGTCACCGAGGACAGGACCATCACAGCTAACTTCACCACCACGCTCAACTCATATACGGTCACATGGAGCATCAACGGAGTCGAGACCGCCGAATCCTATGATTACGGAGAGCTCCCTGCCCACGAGGATCCTGCAATCGAGGGCTACACCTTCGAGGGATGGGACCCTGAGATCAGCACGGTCACAGGCAACATCACATACACGGCCATCCTCGACCCTATTGAGTACACCGTGACCTTCTATGCTCAGGGAGGGACCGTTGACCCTGCATCCGCAGTAGGCTCAATCGACGATCCGATTGCGCTGCCTACTCCGACCAAGCAGTTCTACTCCTTCGACGGATGGTACACCGCAGCAACCGAAGGCGACCTGGTGGCATCGCCCTACACGCCCACGGCGGACATCACGCTCTATGCGCACTGGTCCGAGGTCACATACACCATAACATTCGATGCCAACGGAGGAACCGTCGATACAGCTACGCTCACAGGATCCCCCATCACGGCCGTAACGCTGCCGAGGGCCCTCCAGAGCGGATTCTACTTTGCAGGATGGTACACCGCAGCATCTGAGGGAGAGCTCGTAGCTCTCGCCGGAGCTCTCATGTACCCGACCGAGAACGTGACCTACTACGCCCAGTATTCCGATGCTAAAGTGTACTTCAACGGAGTCAGCTTCAACAACAACGGAGGCTACGGAGCTCCCGGACCTCTCTCCCACACCGCAGCATCGAAGGGATCCTACGACTTCACCATCCCTGAGACCGTTCCTACGCTGGACGGCAAGACCTTCAGGGGATGGGCCAAGACCTCTACGGAGTCTGCGAAATACCAGCCCGGAGACACCATCAGCGTAGCTGCGGATGCTCAGGTCACGCTGTACGCGATCTGGGAAGACCAGAAGAACACCAACGAGACCCTGCTCAGTCTCATTCCCCTGCTGATCGTCATCGCGACGGTCATGATAGCTGCGACTGCAGCGTTCAAGTTCAGGGACGGGGACTACATGGGAATCATCTATCTCGTGATCGGAATCGCGGTCATCATCATGCTCCTGACGATGTTCGTGATACCTGTGATAAACGAGGTCTAAACAATTTGATTTAGGAGGCACTGAAATGGAATTCATCTTGACCGATATACAGATCCTCGCTACGATAATGTGCGCCGCGCTGTCGTTCATAGCCTACAGGCTGAACATTCCGCCATTGGCCATCATCCCTGCCATCGGATTCTTCATCATCGGTTTCGAGGTCTACAGTGCCTCCGAGGACCTTCTGATCCTCGCACTTTTCTTCATCACGGCCGTGGTGCAGTTCGTGCTATGCTTCGGAAGGTCATCGAGGAGGCGATAAAATGAGATTCAAGACTGGAGCATTGGGAATATGCGTGATAATCATCGCCATCTCCGCGACCCTCCTGGGGTCATGGGTGATGTCGATGGATGTCAATGAGAACGAGGTCACGAAGTACAAGGCACTCACCGAGATTACAGGCGAGTTCGACTCGGAGCAGACACCGACGTTCACGGATTATTCCCCATCGACGAACTACACAGGATATTACACGGATGACACGATCATCGACGGACAGACATATTTCGGAGGGGTGGATTACACCCAATCCGACAGGGCCAACAATTTCAGGTTGAATCTTCCGCCGGAGGAATTGGCAAGGAACACATACGACCTGATGCAGATCTCCGAATACGATTCGGATTACCGCTATGTCTGGTATGCCGATTACAACGCAACGGACGGTTTCTACCTGAAAAGGAATAATGACAGTCAAAACAGCAATGGCGGCCATACAATCTCATTGGCCGACCTGGTAGAGACCATCAATACAGGCCATGATTATGACAGCATCAAGTTATCTTCTACGGACGGACTTGTGTTCTCGAATCCATACGGCCAGAACGTCTCCGTGGATTGGTGTGTTTTCACCACGATCTCGGAGTGGGGCACCTATCGCGATTCCTACAATACAATGTTCCTCGCGAGCTCCTCGGCTATGGCCCATCCGACTGCAGCCTATGACGGCCGTCTTGTTCTGCCGAAGCTCTCCGCAGTAGTAAATCTGGAATTCAATCAGGTCATCCTCTACTATGACAATCAATACCAGAATCAGGCCGGAATCTATACGCTGGACGATGTGCTCATAACCTGTGCCGGTGGAGAGCCTACGGCAACGACCCCTGCAGGATATATCGCATTCGGGACAACGATAAATTATGTTGCACAGAACCTTCCTACTGCGACCTATATGGACCCATCTAAGGGGGTTGAAATCGAATGAACAAGAAGATCTATCTCGCCGTGGCGATGTTCGCAGCTCTCGCAGCTTCGTTCGTAGTAGTCGCCTCATCTGATGGCCTCGATGCTGCTTCATATAATGCGAGCTCTCTGACTGCAGGTACTACCTACACCCTAACTGCAGGGACCTCGGTTACTATCGTAGAAGACAGCGACGGAGATCATGAATATTATGCGACACCCACATCCTTTACAGTCTCAACATCGACTACGAGTGTCAAAATCGAGGTGTTCTTAATCAGCACCGAGGAGATCATAGAGACATATTATGTCTATTTTGTAGCTCCTTCACCGACCTATACTGTCTCATTCAGCCCTAATCCTTCAGGTTATGGAACCGTCTCTACATCATCTTTTACAGTAGATAGCGGAACCACCTTCTCAGCATCCGGCAGCACTCTGAACTTCAGCGATGGTCATTCCGTTACTGCGACACCTGCCTCATCGACATCCAGCTACATCTATTCGTTCACGAACTGGAGCCCATCATCGGGAACCGTTACGGCTCCGATGTCCATTACGGCGTATTTCCAAAGGACCCCGGTAACACCCACTACCTATTCGCACACGCTTTATTTCGATGCCAACGGAGGGTCTGGAGCTCCCTCCACCATGACTTATGATACATCGACCAACACATCCTACACGTTCACTATCCCCAACACCGTGCCCACCAAATCAGGGTACGTCTTCGGAGGATGGTCCAACAACGGAACGACCTACCAACCTAACGGATCTATCTCAGTCAGTGCTAACAGCTCGAAGACCCTGACGGCCATCTGGAACGCCCAGACCTACTCCATCGGGGCCAGTGTCCCCTATGCGACAGGAGGAACCGTATATATTCAGGATGTCACCGCAGGAACTACATCATCGACAGGGACCTCGGTCAGCCTGACGGTCAACTCAGGCGATTCCATCAGGATCTACGCCACCGCATCGACGGGCTACACATTCTCGTATTGGTGGGATGACGATTCCTCGGAGGATGTAGGTTCGAGCAACCCGTTTACATTCACCGCGAGCTCCGGCCGTAACTTGTCGGCCAACTTCTCCGCCAACACCTACACCGTCACCTTTGATGCAGCGACCAACGGGGGAACGGTGGTGGGGAGCTCTACCAAATCCGTAACCTACGGCTCCACATACGGAACGCTGCCATCCGCCACCAAATCAGGATCTACGTTCAACGGGTGGTTCACCGCATCATCAGGAGGAACCCAGATAACATCGGCCTCGACCGTCTCAATCACATCGGCCCAGACCCTATACGCGCAATTCACCGCAGGGACCTACAGCATCGGGGCAGACGTGCCCTACGGAACTGGCGGAACCGTCTACATCCAAAACGTCACCGCAGGGACCACATCATCCACAGGAACATCCGTGAGCCTCGGTGCGACATACGGCGATTCCGTCATGATCTATGCGGTCGCTGCATCGGGATATTCATTCGATTATTGGTGGGATGACGATTCCTCGGAGGATGTCGGGACTAGCAACCCGTTCTCTTTCACTGTCAACGGCAACCGTAACCTGTCGGCGAACTTCAACGCCAACACATACACTGTCTCGTTTAGCACCGACGGGGGGGCTCCGCAGCCTTCTTCAATCACCGTCACCTACGGCCAGGCATACGGCACGCTCCCGACTGTCACCAAGACCGGGTACTCATTCAATGGGTGGTACACCGCAGCATCGGGGGGCACATTGATAACCGCAGCATCAACCGTTACCACCGCCAGCGATCACACGCTCTACGCCCAGTACACGGCAGGTTCCTTCACAATATCTGCCGACGTGCCCTACGGAACTGGTGGAACCGTCTACATTCAAAACGTCACCGCAGGGACTACATCATCAACAGGAACATCCGTCTCATTGGGTGCATCCGCAGGCGATTCCGTACAGATCCACGCCACCGCAGGAACGGGCTACACCTTCTCATATTGGTGGGATGTCGAGGCATCGGAGGATGTCGGTTCGAGCAACCCGTTCTCTTTCACTGTCA
>Ga0247611_10009883_pt1 | contig 11344 bp, 13 predicted proteins | sample 177DNAGHGhighgp2_FD_192422 | JGI IMG/M metagenome (GOLD analysis project Ga0247611, IMG submission 192422) | Sheep rumen microbial communities from Palmerston North, Manawatu-Wanganui, New Zealand - 1770 DNA GHGhigh gp2 | ecosystem: Host-associated > Mammals > Digestive system > Stomach > Rumen... | reverse complement strand
GACGAAAACGGTAATTTGGTTTTATCTGCGGCAGACGTATCCGAAATTTTGAATAAAGATATCGTTATATTACAATTCATTGAAATTGCGGTTAAGGTAGATGAAGTAAATGTTTCATATGACGAGATAAACGATAAATATATTGTTGACCTTGTTTATACGCATATGTCTATTTTAACGCGAGATTATTCAACAACTGCCGAAGAGATTAAAATTGCTTTAACGCCGTTTTCTATGTGGTGCGATTTTTACGGTAAAGATTGGTCGCTTTTGTGGTTGAATAATGAAGAACATCAGTATTTTACTTCTGTTGATTTGGCGGATATTTCGCCGTCGCAAGTTTACGGATTTTTTTCTTATGTTGTTTTTAAAGATGAAATACACGATTTTAGTAAATGGTTAAGAGAGCAAACGGGCGGTGGTGTTTCCGTTCTTTATTCGGTAAGTGAAGTTAAAGGCTCTGGTTTTTATCGGTTCTTAAATGATACTACGGGCGTTTTTGCTGCTGTTGGCGGTACTGTCGGTTTAATATTCGGTCATCCGCTTGCTGGCGCGGCTGTCGGTACTTTAACTCATTATACTCTTGCGTCGTTATCCGAAGCGATAAATGACGAAAACGGCACATATTATACTTATTTCTTTTTCCTTGACGGTACTACGGATATGCCGTGGATAACGGATACGGGAGCGACAAGTCGCGATGACGACGATTCGGCGTTAAAAAATAGAGCGCAAAGTGTAGCCGCAGGTATAGGTGATTTCTTTGCTGATATATGGGATTCTCTCTCCCCGTTTATGACGTTTATTAAGGTCTTGCTTGTGATACTAATCGTTGTTCTCGTGGGTATACCTATCGTTAAGTTTATCAGTTGGGTGTTCCCGAAAAATAATCGGAAAGATAAAAAATAGGTGTTGTAAAAGGGTTTAATAACTATGAGTAAAAAGAAGAAAGGAATAGATTTAGAAAAGGTGCATAACGGCGTTAAGAAAGTTAGCCTTATAACCGCTATACTCGTGCGTAGCGTTTTTACCTTGTTTGGTTTTAGCGTTCTCGCGTTGTTTATATTTGCGGTTATAAGAATAGGACAGGCTTGCGGTATAGGTTAAACGATTATGAAAAAGAAAGATACATATCCGCATTTTAGGTTTTACCTTAAAGGCAATCACCCCGCTTTGATAACAAGTGAAAGGACGGAAAAAGAATACAATTATCGTGGCGTTATGCACTCGGAAAAAGACGGTAAGCATAGGAACGAAAAAGTTTATCCAAATCCGGATAAACGCGATAAAAAGCCTATGTACATAAGTAAAAGGGTTAAGCACGATAAAAAGGTTTATTTTTCTAAAAACAAGTTGCCGTGGAAATATCCGAAAGGCAATAAAAAAAGTAGCACCCACAAGAGTTATTAACTCTCGCATTTGGTACGTAAGTACCCTTGCTACTTTATAATGATTATATAACATTTAAGGACGAAAGTCAAACGAAATTAAGGTGTTGAAAATGAAAACGGTTAAGAGATTGTTAAAAGTGCTTTTAGGGCTTATTATAGCGGTATTTATCGGGTATTTCGTGTTTACGGGTTTTCAGATATGAAAAGTAAGGTCGATTATAGGCATTATATTTGCATAATAATAACGCTCGGTTTTTTTGCGTGCTGTTTAACGTTCTTGCCGGCGTTCGGCAGGATTATAGAGAGTGTACGGGATTTCGGGCTTTCCGTAGCGTATTACTTTTGCGAGATTTTGGAAATTCCGCACGGTATCGCCCCCACCGTAATAGAAAGTTCTTCGCATAAGGCGAACGTGTTTTTGCCGTTTACTTTCGAAGAGTTCGGCGAAAAATGGGGATTATATTGGCAAGCGTTTATAACGGAAGAAAACATACTCGGTTATCTGACATTCGTCGGTTCTCTGTTTGCGACTTTATCGCAAGTTATAGTAATGATTTTACCGTTTATTCTTTTGCTGTACGTTCTTTTTCTGCGGTCTTTCCGGAAAGAGAATAACGACTACAACGTAGACAGTAAACAGTTAAAAGCGTTTAAGAAGTTATCTTCCGTAACCTATCGCCCCGTTAAAGCGTGGTTAAAAGGCTTTTTTTTATTCGTAAAGAGTTATAGGCGTTATTGGCTTACTTGGCTTTTAACGTGGCTGTTTTATTTTAACGCTTATACAATCATACTCGAATTTATCGCGTATTATCTGTACTTTATAGCCGCGTTCGATTTTACGACTATATATTTTCAGGTCTATAAACTCGTTTTAGATTTGTCTACGGCGGCGACGTTTATTCCGCTTTGGGCGTGGTGTATATTAGGCTTTATCGTATTTGACAGGATAAGGAAGAAAATAGCCTACGCAAAACTTAATCATAACGAAATGAAAGACAGGGGCTTTATAAACGAACGTCCTATCGTGTATATGGTTTGCGGCACTATGGGAAAGAAAAAGACTACGACTATAACGGATATGGCGCTTAGTCAGGAAATAATGTTCCGCGATAAAGCGTTTGAAAAAATACTCGAAAACGACTTAAAGTTCCCGTTCTTCCCTTGGATAAACCTTGAAAACGAGATAAAGCGGGCAATGAAACGGCACGAAGTATATAATCTCGCGACTTGCCGTAAATACATACGGCATATTCGCGTTTGTTGCGCCGTTGCCGAAACATCTTGTAAAGCCGTAATAAAAAGTATTTATAGGCACTTAAAAAAGGCTTACGGGTATAAATATTCTAACTTGCTTTTTGGTTACGATTTTACCCGCTACGGACTTACGTACGACGATAAGTTAAAAGTTGTAGATATATGGCAGGTGTTGGAAACTTACGCACAGTTATATTTTATTTATATTATACAGTCGTCGCTTATACTTTCTAACTACTCGATACGGACGGATAATTTATTGTCAAGTATAGGTAATTTCCCTATGTGGGACAGCGATTTATTTAAGCGCGACAGTCGGCTTATAGATAGTTATAGCCGCCATGCGCATATTCTCGACTTTGACGCTTTACGGTTAGGTCGCAAGTTGCTCGAAGAAAATCCGAATAAAGACGGGTTTGAGTTCGGCGTTATCCTTATAACCGAAATAGGCAAAGAACGCGGAAACGTCATAGAACTTGCGGATAAGATAAAGAAAGCGGAAACGGCAAACCAAAAGAACGATTTGTTTAACAGTTGGCTTAAAATGATACGCCATAGCGGTACGGTAGATAACTTTCCGTTCGTTCGGGTTATAACGGACGAACAACGTCCTGAAAGTTGGGGTTTGGACGCGCGGGCTTTATGCGAGATAGTAAGCATAAAGGAAAGCGGTGAAACGCGGCTTGCTATGCCTTTCTTCTCGCTTGCGGAATTGCTGTGTTCGGCTGTATTTAGTAAGTTTACCGATTTATATTACCGTTACCGTTATTCTCGCGGGGATAACTGCTTGCTTATGTATCTCTTAAAGAAGATGACGGCGAAGATACACGGATATTATACGGGAATATATAACCGTTTCGGGTACTGCGGTCTGACGGTGCAAGTAGAAAGCGGAACGCAGGACGGCGAGATTTACGAACATATTTACTATTTATCTACAAAAAAGATATATAGTAAGCGGTTTTCTACGGACTGTTTTTCTGACTTCTTTACCGAAAAGGCGTTGCGGTCAAAGGTCGGTATAGACGATTTAAGAGAGTACACGACGGAAAAGGCAACATTTGACGAATTACAGGCGCAAAACAGTTATTTCGTCAACGACTTAATAAAAGGATTTTTAAATGAAAAAGGATTAAAAGATTTATGTGATAAATAACCGCCCTTGCGGACGGTTATTAGGTGAATTATCTGTGTAATTCGTTAGAGACGTCAAATATTGCTTTACAGATATGTAATGGCAATAAAACAATCTCGAACAGAATTTCCAAAACGATTGTGGTAACGTTTAGCGCTTTGGCAGACTGTTTTTTGATACGTTTCACAGTGTTCACCCCCTTGTAGTGTATTTACCAAAACGCAATATTTATATACCCCTTTGGGTTTGGTAGTTGTGGTAAATTTATTATACCCGTAAAGGGCGAATAAGTAAAGCGTTTAGGTAAATACCGCAAGGATAGATAAAGACAAAATACGTGGCTCCCAGCGTTAAGGGAAAAGGAGTTATATTATGGCTTACAAAAAATTTGGGTTTGGTAACAAACGCGGAAACAAAAGACGTTCTAATCGTCGTACAGGTTCTAAAAGTACCGAGTTGAGAAGACTTGCGTATAAAATGGGACAGGTTCATCGTGGTTTAGAAAATCCCGATTCTTTAATTTCTGCGTCTTACGAAGCAGGTAATACTAAACACGAACGTTCGCCTCGTAAAACTTTGTTTTAATGTCAAATAAAAAAGAGCCGAAACGGCTCTTTTTTATTTTTGCTTTTTTCTTTTATATTCTTCGACGATATCTTCAATTACTTCGTCTAAAATCCCTTGTTTGTTATTGTTTATAAATTCAAAATTGTGGCTTTTGTCTTGTAAAAATATTTCTTTTTTATGTTCGTTTTTATCTTTGTTTTTTTCGACACCGAAGTATTCTATAAACAAGTCGTAGTCTGGCAAGTAAAAATCTGGAAAGTAAATGTTTCCGTCTAATGCTTTATATCGTTTTTCGTATTCGTGAAAAACGCGCATCTTATAAAGTTGGTCGTCTATTGTTTTTTCGTTACTTGACCTTACATAATGACCGTCATTACAATGTACTGTTGCGGGATACACTCTACGATAGTCTGCAATTTCTTCGCTTACGTTTTGTAGGTCATCATGTTCTTGTATGTTTTTTTCTTCATTTTCTGCATTCTTCTTATTGAAAAATTCTAATTTTTTGTTTAATAAATATGTTATATCTTTGGCGGCAGTTTCTTCAAAGTTGCCATTTTTATAATCGCCCATTGTTTTTGCTAATGCAAATAGTTTTTTACAGGCTTCTTTCGCATATTCTAAATTATTAACCCAAAAAATGTTGTTTTTTAAATTATAATAATATTCTTTTGTTTCATAAAAACTATTTAAATAATCTAATTCGTCGTAATATTCCAACATTTCATAGTAGCAAACTTTACAGAAATAACCTTTTTTTGTTTTTGCCCCGCAAATAATACAAGTCGTTTCTTCCGAATTATTTTTCGGATCTTCTTTATTTTTGTTCCAAGGATTTTGACAAGTACAAACAGTTCCTTTTTTGTTCCATTTTCCGCAGTCGGGACATTGTTCTATTTCCCCTGCTTTTTCTTGCTTGCTGTGTTCTATGCATAAACCGTATTTGTTATAGTTTCCATAAATGTGTGCTGTTGGCTTGCCGCAAATCGGACATTTTAATTCTTCTGACATAGTATAACCCCTTTGCTTGTATCGATACAAACGAGTATATTTTACAAAACAAAGGGGCTTTTGTCAAGTGTAAATGAACTTTACCCCGACGGATTATCCGTCGGGGCGCGGTTATTTTAATATTCGCAGAATAGCATATAACCGTCTTTCAGTTCGGAAGGCTCTGGATGATATAAAAGCGTTTTTCTGAATTTACTCATTATCAGAAGAACGTCGTCATCAGATAGCCCCGTTAAGTCGCCGTATTCGTTCGGTAGTCCTGTTATAATCAGATTGCCTACAAGCATAGGTTCGCCTTTATGGGAGCAGGCGGAAACTATCGGATTGCTTTTAAGTGTGCCTTCTTCGTCGCAGATTATCGTAAAATATTTGCCGTTTATCTGTCGTTGCGGCATTTCTACGCTGTCGCAGTTTATCAATTTGTAAAACGTATCGATATCGTCTTCGATATGTTTTATTTTGGGCTTTGTCCCCTTGTCAACGTTTACGTAAATTACTTGTATCATAGTTTTATATTTCCCCCTTGAATTTTTGTTCGTAGTAATTTTTGGGTAATATCGCACGGTATTCGCCAAAATTTGCGCGTAAGAATCGATTAAAAGATTCTTCGTTATCAAAGTAGTGTCTTGCGACTCTGTTTTCTGCTATAAATTTACTTTTGGGGTTAAACTCACTTGTGCAGCATCCAAATATTATGCCTGTTTGAGATTTACAAGTTTTTTCCTTTTCGCAATCTTCACAATTATATCCGTAATGTTTAAATTCTTTCATAATTTTTACTCCTTTCCGCGGGATATACCGCCCGCGGTCGGTGTAGTGTGTTAGTTTAATACCAAGTAAGTTTATTTCTTATTTTTTGTAATGGGTAAAGTTGGTTTTTATCAAAAGGATACTCTCAAGTATTTCCAAAGGCTCTTTCTCTACTTTTTGAAAATACTCGTCTATTACCGTCATTTGTCGCCCCTATCGTGGCGAATTTTTGTTTTAAGGTCAAGTATGCAAGCAGGGACAACGCCGTGAGTGTAGTGAGCATCGCCGTGGTACATACCACCCGAAGTACCGACATAACGAACAAAGTACGCGTAAGACGAATAACCCCAAGCCGTGCAAGTCCACCACCAGTCGTCATATTGCGGTATCTGGTAAAAATACTTTCTTTTCAAATCGCACGTCAATAAGCCTATCTTGCTGGTATATTCGCCAAGAACTTTATCGCCGTTATCACTCGTCAAGTCCATCGTGTAATCAAGCAAGCAATCTTTATCAAGTGCTTTTATGAAAGTTTTTTCGAGATAGTTTTTCGCATCGGATTTTTTATAGTCCGCATCGTTATCATCGCTAAATGCCATCTTCTTTACGATTGCCGCAGCAACACACAAGATGCCGCCTTGCTCTGCGCCGAGTTTTACCCAAGAACGTCCGCACCAAATAAATCTTTCGCCGTTTTCAAGTTCAGACACTTCAACGGTATCCTGTTCTTCAATCTGCTGTTCTACCGCCTTTAATTCTTCTAAAAGTTGTTTCTTTTTGTTTTCTAATTCCTGTTTATTCATAATTTCACCTTCTAATAATCAATTTCACACTCTAAATACTTATAACCCTTGCTAATCGCATTTCGTATGTATTTTATTTTTTCTGTATCATCGTCTTGAAATGATAAATCAAGTCTAACCATAGCATATATCTTCAAATTCGTTTTCGTTGTTTCCGATAGCCCAAACTACTGCTTTATATCCTTCAATTTCTACAATCGCAAAATCTCTTTCGGGTTTCCAAGTGTTGCATATTGTTTTTACTGCCATAAACAATTCGTCTTGATTATTTATAACTTCGCATAGTTTTTCCATTATACGGTTGCCGTATATGTCTCTGTCAAAAACTGTTGTTCTATATCTGCATAAGCAGTATTCTTTTTCATAACCGAAACTTAAAAATGTTTTCATAATTCGCTCCTTTTGGGGTTTACTATACAGCAACCCCGAGTTTTTTGTTTTCTTCTTGCTCTTGTTCTTCTTTGATAACTTCCGAGCCGTGCAAGCGTCGTATCTCGTCGAGTGTTAAACGGTGCTTGTTGTTTGTCGGTTGGTCTGTCCACGCCCACGCCTTTTTTCCTGAACAGTAAAAGAACTCTAAGTCCTTTAACTGTTTGCGGTAATTGTAAGCGTTGAATACCCATAACCATGCCCCGCAAAGTTCTATACGGCAGTTGAAGTTTATAATCTTCTGAATAATGTCTTTGAACCTGTCGGGAACTTCCGCGCCTGTCGGCTTTTTGGTATAGGTTTTCCCTTCTGCCGTCTTGTGCGTGTATCTGACGTGCTTTATCAGTTCGTCGTATTCGGTATTTATTGCTTGCATATCTTCAAGCCTGCCGCCTACGTCTGGATGGTGTTTGAAAGCAAGTTTTTTATACTGTGCTTTTAAGTCTTCGATTGTCTGAACGTTGTCAAAAAATCTGTATTGCATAATGTAAACCCCTTTCCGTCAGAATAACCGCCGACGGTCGGTAAAAATATCAAATAATAGATAAAAGTTGCAAGGTGCGCCTTGCAACTTCTTAATCGGCAATAAAGCACAGGCCGCAGAGTGCGGCAGTCAAGGGAGTGTCTGAAAAAATTTTGCATTTAAAGCAACTGCATTTCATTGCAAAATAGCGTATCAATCCTGACGGGCAAGCGTTTTTTTAGAAACCCTTGACTGCAAACGGGCTTGTGCTATTTAAAATCTAATCCGCATAAATGATATAAATATAATCCCCTTGTTCGGGTTAGGGGGCGGTGTGAAACAAAGTGGGAGCAAAAAAGGACTTGACAAGCGTGATACGCTGTGATATACTAACCGCAAAAGGACGGTTAGCGGAGTTTATCGCGTAAACGAATTATTAAATCAATAATTTGTAATGTTGTGAGTATTAGTGTGAGTAATCTCATAACGACGTTAACCTCCTTTTTCTTCTTGGCTAATATCACGGCATAGCCGATTGTCAAGGTAGGGGCAACTATAAAATAACGGAAATAACGCGCGGGGGTGCGTGAGCGGTTTAGCGCCACCACCCCGCGCTCCGTCATTTTAAAGTGCCAAAGGGGTTATTTATGAAGACAACAAAAGGAAGAAAATTCAAACATTTGACATACACACAAAGGCTACAACTCGAAGCCTACCTGAAAGCAAAGTTACATAAACGACAGATAGCGAAATTACTCGGTTGTTCCCTATCTACCGTTTATCTCGAAATAAGTCGCGGAATGTATGAACATAAAGTAACCGAAAGCGATCGTTATACGGGTGAAAGATTTTATATAAAAGAAAAACGATATGGCGCGGAAGTAGGGCAAAGAAAATATATAGAAAACTCCACTACAAAAGGGCGACCGTTAAAAGTCGGAAAAGACTTCGAGTTCGTGAATTATATAAACAATCGTGTAAAGAAAGAAAAAATATCTGCTTGCGCGGTTCTCGGCGAGATAAAGCGCAAGCATTTAAATTTTAAAACGGATATAAGCAAAACAACTTTGTATCGATATATCGATATAGGAATATTCGATAATATCCGTTTATCCGGTAGAAGAAAGAAAGCGTATAGACAGCAACAAGCAAAGCGCGCTCCGCGCGGTACTTCCATTGAGCAACGGCCGCAGGAAATATCCTTACGTAATTCTTTCGGACATTGGGAAATGGACTGCGTTTGCGGTCCTACGCTTTCGACTTTGCTTGTATTGTCCGAAAGACTGACGCGGAAAGAAATTATTATTAAAATGAAAAACCAACGTGCGGACAGTGTTATTCGTTGTTTGAACGGTCTTGAACGGAAATACGGTAAATCATTTAAGCACATATTTAAAAGTATTACGGTAGATAATGGCGTTGAGTTTTCGGATTTTAAGGGGTTAGAACGTTCGGTGTTCAGTAAAAGCGTAAAACGGACAAAGGTTTATTATTGCCACCCGTATTGTTCTTCTGAACGTGGTACAAACGAACGGTTAAACCGTGAAATCCGTCGTCTTATTCCGAAAGGTACAGATTTGAACGGAATTAGTATTAAAGACGTAAAACGAGTTGAACGTTGGGTAAATAATTATCCCCGTGAAGTTCTGGATTATGACTGTTCGGAAGAATTGTTTAACCGAGAACTTGAAAAACTTTTAGTTTGCGTTGCCTGAATTAAAGGTTTTACAAAATAAAAAGCAGGTTTTATGAAACCTGCCGTTTTGCTTTGTCTGAAAATTGAAAAATTTTGAATTTTGTTTATCAAATAAGCCTGTGAAAGCGTCTTTTACTCTTTCACAGGCTTGTTTTTTATGTTAATTATATCATTTTTAAAATTTTTTTCTAAAAATTCCGATTAAATACTTGACTTTTCAAAAAATTATTGTTTTTTTGTTGCGCCTTATCCCAAAGCAACGTCCAAAGCCATCATTATCGCAAAACCTACCATTACGCCCCAAGTTCCAAGACTCGGATATCGCTTTGATTTCGCGTCGGGAATAAGGTCTTCCGCCACTACGAATATCATTGCGCCCGCCGCAAACGATAACAGCCACGGTTGCGCAACCGTTAATGCCGACGCAAGAAAATACCCTAAAATCGCCGCAACGGGCTCTACCGCGCCGCTACCCGTTCCGAACAGAAACGCCCTTAAATTGCTGCCCGTGGCCTTTTTAAGCGGCAACGAGACCGCCGCGCCTTCGGGAAAATTCTGTATCGCTATTCCGAACGCCAACCCGAACGCCGAAAAAAGCGCCGCTTGATTCCCGCCTGTCGCCGCGCCGAACGCAAACCCGACCGCAAGACCTTCGGGGATATTATGTATCGTGATGGCAAGAAACATTTTCAAAGGTTTTTTAAAATCGGAAACCAAACCGTTTTCGACCTTATCGCCGCGGTAAAAACGCGACACGCATTTATCCAGAAAAACGAGAAAAAAACCGCCAGAAATAAATCCGACCGCCGCGGGCACAAAACTCCAAGCCCCGTAATTCACTGCGCCTTCTATGGCGGGAAGAAGCAGCGACCATACGGATGCCGCCGTCATTATTCCCGCCGCACATCCCAAAAACATAGCGTTAAGACTATCTGACACGTCTTTTTTAAAAAAGAATACCAACGCGGCACCGAGAGTCGTTGCGACGAATATCAGCGAAAACCCCGCTACCGTGAGTAAAGTATCGTTCATATTTCTCCTTTCAGTAATAAACGTATTATTATACTATATGACGTACGCTACTTTTACGGTAACAATAAGGACTTAATTTAATATTTTACTTATTCAAATACGCATTTTTTCCGTTTTTATAATTGCCTGAAATTATTTTGAAATTATTAGCGTTTCCCTATTGCAAAGCCATAATGCAGGTTGTATAATGTATATAGTCTTTTTACTAATTTTGACAGGTAACGAGAATAATGGACATTATAATTAAGTATCAACTCGACGTAATGTTGTTCATGTGCGGTATGTGCGGGATTCTCGCGGTTATGACCATGATAACGAAGTCCTTGCCGCACAAAACGAAATTTATCTTGGCGTCTATGGAAATTTCATCTATGGCGCTACTCTTTTTTGACCGCCTTGCCTATATATATAAGGGCGACGCGAGCGACGTCGGCTTTTATATGGTACGGATAAGCAACGGTTTGGTTTATTTTCTGTTGCTCTTAATACCTTTCCTTGTTACGAGATATTTAGTAAACATACTTATAAACGACGGAAAACTCGAACGCGTTCCGATACCGTTAAAAATTGCGGACGTTCTGTTCGTCATAGGCGTCGTTCTGCTTATCGTTTCTCAATTTACCGGATTATACTACACGTTTGACGAGCAAAACTTTTACAGCCGCTCCGAATTAAACGTTCTCTGTTACGCCGTGCCTTTTTTGACGGTTCTGTTGCAGGAATGGTCGATCGTGCGGTACAGAAAACGTATAAAGCGGCGACTATTCGCTTCAATTACGATCTGTATAGCGCTGCCTACGGTTTCTTCCGTAG
>Ga0247611_10009882_pt1 | contig 11344 bp, 2 predicted proteins | sample 177DNAGHGhighgp2_FD_192422 | JGI IMG/M metagenome (GOLD analysis project Ga0247611, IMG submission 192422) | Sheep rumen microbial communities from Palmerston North, Manawatu-Wanganui, New Zealand - 1770 DNA GHGhigh gp2 | ecosystem: Host-associated > Mammals > Digestive system > Stomach > Rumen ... | reverse complement strand
TCGGTATCATGACCAACCCGATGGATATCAATACCTTCATCCCGGTAACGGACTTCACAGTCGCTTCCACGGGATACACCATCTGCTACACCAATTTTGCCAACTACACTGGTCCAAAAGGTGTGATTGCTATCGTATGGTCGGATGTAGAGGGTTTGGATAAGAATACCAACAGCTATATTGACGAGCTGAAAGTGGAGACTATTGCACAATGTCTGCCGCCTACCAATATAGTCGCCGATGCCGGAATGGATTCGGTAACCGTTACTTGGGATAAGTCGAATGCTACATCATGGGAATTCCTCTTGGCGGAAGGACAGATTTCCGAGACTCAGCGCAACCAGACATTTGCAGAAATTGCCCGGTTGAGTCAGGTGGTGGTCGCTGACACCTTGATATGGACAGACCCGTTGACGAACCCGACCTTTGGTTTCGGCAATCTGAAACTCACCACCTCTTATAATATATACATGCGCACGCTGTGCGAAGGGGAAGAACCTACTTGGTGGGTACAGGCGGCTTTCACTACGCCTTGTCCGGAAGCATACCCGTTCCCGTACAAAGAGGATTTCAACCAATATCCTTCCTCCGCCAAGGCTGTCAACTGCTGGCAGTTTGGTGAATACGGTACCGGAACGGGCTATCCGATGACGTATCTTCCGACTTCGGGAGCTCGGGATGGTACTATGCTGGAACTTTGGTCCTCTACCACCCACCGCAACGTAGTAATCATGCCGGCTGTAGAAGGTAACCTCTCGGATATGTTGCTTAAGTTTGATGTTCGTCCGTTTAGTGCTTCCGGCACCGCCTATCTGTGGATTGGCTCAATGGGCGACATCAACGATTGGACCACTTTCGTTCCAATCGATTCTATCAAGGTTGTGGGCGGTAACGAGTTCTACAAAGCACGTTATGACCTCTCACAATATACGCTGGCGTATAATAACATTGCTTTCTCTTCCGGTTTGGGTGAAACGGTGACAGCTAGTGATATATTGATTGATAATGTAGAGTTGGTTTCCAACAACTGTATCGAGGCTTGGAATATCACCGCCGATGCAGAGGCTAACTCTCTGGATATCTCTTGGGATGGTAAAAACCAGAACGACCAATGGCAGATAACCGTGCTCAATAAATATGCCGCACTCACGGATTCCAATACCATTGCTCCGTACAATGCAGAGGACGTTTTGGTAGAGGATAGTATTTTTACAGGTAAGAAGTTCTATCTGGACGGTCTCAAATCCATAACGAAATACTATGTATATATCCGTTCGCTTTGCGGCGACAGTATCTGGGCAGTAGATAGCCTCAGGACCGGATGTGTCAAACTCGACCCGACCAAGCCGAACAAGGAGACCTTTGAGGATTATCCAAGTGGTACATCGTACAATGTATCCCAGCAGGCTCCGTGTTGGACCGTAGGTAATGGAAATCCGTCTGCATCGACGACTTACATCCCCTATATCTACAAGACTACAAGTTCCTATGCCGCTTCGGGAACTAACTGTTATCGTCTCTACCCGACAGCAACATATAGCCCGACTTGGGTGGCTTCGCCGGAAATCGACATTGAGAATATGAAAGATCTGGCGGTTACATTCTCGTTCTATGGAAGTACCTCGTATTATATCCTGCCGGGTGTAATGACTGATCCTGAGGATTTGAGTACTTTCGTAGTTTTGGATTCGATTAAGGGTGCTGGTAAGATTCAGACGATTACCATGGACTTGAGCGAATATGCAGATTCTATTCCTGCGACAGCCAAGTACTTCGCATGGCGTACGGCTTACAACGCTGGCCCGACCATCTATCTCGATGACATATCCATCGTTAAGATTACCTGCCCGATTACCAAACCGAGTTATTTCAACCTCAAATCCGAATCAGTTGATATCAACAGCGGTCTGCGTGCGAATAACCCGTGGGAAATCCTGATTCTCAGCAAAGAGATATTGGTGGACAGCCTCGCAAGCGAGACCTACAACCTCCCGGATTCCATTATCGTTTACCGCGATACCGTTGCTTCCGGACGGACCACCTCTATTGAGGGACTGACCGAGCAGACACAGTACTACGGATATACACGTTCGCTTTGCGAGGAGGGTAATTCCTCTTGGGCGGATTTCGCTTTCCTTACGCCTTGTAAACCGCTTAAGCCGGAGGCACTGGGTACCATCACTTTCTCCAAGAAAGACGGATATGTATCCGGTAGCAGTGCAACGCGTTATTTGCCGTGCTGGACGACAGGAAATATGTCGGGTAATGCAGCGGCTACTTCAACCTATATCCCGTATGTATATACCACAGGTACCTACCTCCATAATGGCGATAGCGTATTACGTCTCTATTCGTACGTGCCTACTTCCTCCACATCTACGGCTTATAATGGAGCTTATGCTATCATGCCGGAGCTGGATGTACAGGATATCACGAAATATCAGGTGAACTTCTATGCGCGTGCTTCTACGACCGCTACGTACGGCACCGACCTAATTGTGGGTGTCGTTACAGACCCGTCGGATCTGAATACCTTCACGGTAATAGATACCCTGACCACCAGTCACACCGCTTACGAGCCGTTCTCGGTATCGCTGGAGAACTACGAAGGGGACTACCTGGGCAATAAGGGTAAATACATTATGTTCCTCTCGTTATGTACGAATGTTACCTATAATGATATCTGTGTAGCTTCTGTCTCCGTTACCGCTATCCCGTCTTGCCGTCCGGTGAAAGAGTTCACTGTGGACAGCATCGCCGAGGATGCAGCTGTCATCAGCTGGAAGGGCTACACCGAGAAATACCGTCTCTTGGTAGCTAAGGAAGCAGTGGCTGATGCCGATAAACCTACTTATAACAAATGGGTAGTGGATAGTATTCTGACCGTTTCTGATTCCGTTCTGATTGAGAATCTGGATCCGGCTCAGCAGTACTATGTATATGCGCAGGGTATCTGCGGCGAGGGCGATAGCACGGATATCTCGATGGCTTACGCTAACATATTGACGGATTGCCCTGTAGCGAAAGGTTATCCTGTGCCGTATTTCAATGACTTCGAAAATAGTCCTAAGACAGGTACTGGTAATGCTCCGCTCTGTTGGGACGGTGTGCAACTCACTTTTGATACTGTAGGCTCTAAACAAGACTATCCGTACGTATCTACTACGGCTTCCTATTCCTATAGTACGCCGAACTCCATGTATATGTATGGCTACAAGAGTTCTACAACCACCAATACCAAGTGTATCGCAGTAGCACCGAAGGTAGCTGGCGATCTGAATGACTATATGGTCAGCTTCTATGCCCGTAAGTCTTCAGCTTCCGCTAACTCGTCTACCTCTACCTATGGTACGAAACTGCTGATCGGTTATGTAACCGATGCTTCTTCGAAGAAAGCGATAGACAGTACATATTTCACTATCGGATATGTGGATGTATTGACCGCAACCCAGCAGTTCTATAGTGTTATCTTGTCTGAGTTGAACGCCAATATTCCTGCTGGCGCACGCCTTGCGCTCAAGTCAGACTGGAAGGTTCAAGCAGAAACAGAAACCAACTATATGTATGCTTCGTTCTACATCGACAACTTCCGTATCGGTATGCCGCCGTCTTGCTATGCACCGACTTTGGAGGCTGGTAACTCCACGCTCTCTACTGCAGATGTGATTCTCACTCCGGCTGCGCAAGGAGGAACGAAATGGGAACTCGCAGTCATTCCGGATTCTGTTTATTCCAAGTCCGGCTTTGATGTGAAGGCATATCTGGATACCATTCCGGCTGCCTTCGTACATACTGCTGACTCTGCGAACTTCGTAGTTTCCGGTCTGACCGCCGGTACTACCTATCAGGTTTACGCTCGCACCGTTTGCGGCGGCGAAGATGGTAATAGCGAATGGTCGGATATGCCGTTGAAGATTCGTACACAGTATTACTTCAAGGATAGTTACTTCTTCGGCTTCGAGAAATCCGAAGGATGGGAGCGTAGTTTGAAATCTACAACGGACAACAACTACATCCATCCCGCTCTGACGGTTGCATATAGTCCGGAAGGAACGGAACCGACTTCTTCTTATTGCCCCTATGCTGTAGAGAATACTACGTCATACGTATATAGTAGTGGTGCGAAGGATGATGATAATAACAAAGCCGCTCTGCGCTTCTATGCTTACAAGTCGGGTTCCACCTCATACTATGGAGAATATGTGGTATTCCCGGGTATCGTAGAGGCGAAGGCTCGTTCGTTCGAGTTCAAAGCGCGTAATGCGTACATGACGCTCAGCACGATGAAGACCTCCACTTCCTATCCGGGACGCCTCTATGTAGGTACTATCGAGAAAGGTAAAGGCTTCGAGACCTTCGAGAAAGTAGGAGAGATATACCTGCCGATGTACGATGCGGAGAAGAAGAAAATTGTTGCTTCTGCGGAAAACGACTACCTCTTCGAGAGCTATACCCTTGATTTCGATTCGGCGACCATGGCGGATAAGCAAGTGGTACTCTATCAGCCCGAGGTGAATCAGCGTTTGGGTTCCAGCTATCAGATGACCTATGTGGACAACGTAACGCTCGGTGCTCCTAAGGGCTATAGCATGGTTTCTATCAACAAGGTTGTAGCCGAATCGACTCAGGCTACCGTGATCATGGATAAGATTGGTGGACCATGGAACTTGTATATCATCTCTGGAAAGGACACAGTCGCGAAGTATCTGAATACTACCGAGACAGAGATTCTTGTTTCCGGCCTGACACCACAGACTGCATACACCGCTATCCTCACTGCAGCAAATGCACCGGAGGGTACCAACTATGTGACCTCTGCGGAGAAAGCCTTCAAGACATACTGCCTGCCGATGGAGCCGAATGCAAAAGGTGAGTTCTTCTGGAACTTCAACGATCCTTCTGACTGGGAGCCTTCGGATATGATTTGTGCTAATTATGGAACAACGAATGTCCATGATACAGCATTCCATAAACCGGGCTGCTTCACAATGGGATGGAATTACACATCGACTCCGTCCTCCACTACGGTGAACTATAGTTGGATGATTATCCGCAAGGGTGTCAACTATGCAAGTACTACAGCAACAGGTTCTAACTATAGTGCAACATATGCTCATTATGAGTATGGTCGCAACGACAGTCCTGCCCTGAAGATCTATACATCATCCTCATACAATACCAAGCCGTATTTCGTGCTACCGGAGCTCAACTGTAGCTTCGATACGATGATGATTGAGTTCTATGGTCGTTGCTTCGCCAACTACGATGAGACTCATGGTACGACAAGCAACCAAAATAAGATTGTCTCTACGTCTTATCTGGGTGCAAGTTACAGCAAGTCTATTGTTGTTGGTACACTCACCGACCCGAACGACTTCAGCACGTTGGAGGTAATTGATACCTTGTCCTATACGAATACAAGTCTGCCGAGTACCACCCTGGTAACCTCAGATCCGAACGGACTCCGCTACTGGGAGAAGATGCAGTTGCCGTTGGCAAGCGCGAAGGGAAAATATATTGTTCTCTTCCAGCCTGCATATGGACTATTCTTCCTTGATGACCTCAGCATCAAACCGGTTGGAGACAACCTCTTCGCTCCGGGACATGCTGCTACGGGTGAAATCACAAAGACCACGGCTGAGTTCAGCTGGGAGGTGAAACACCCGGCTATCCAGTCGGTAATAGTTATGTTGAATCAGGAGGGAACGGAGGAAGTACTCCGCGACACTGTGCCCGGTACACAAACCACCTATACCGCTACCGGACTGAATCCGAATACCGGATACCAGTGGTATATGTACCAGACCAACGGTACAGTCAATACCGCTATGACACCGGCATTGGACTTCTACACCCAGTGTGAGACCATCACGCCGGATTACAAGTCGGGCTTTGAGTTGGAAGACGGTTGGCGTATCCTGCCGGCGCAGACTTCTGCTACCTATAAGCAGACCATGTGCTGGACCTACGAGAACGCCGGTACGGCTGCTGTTGGTACAAACTGCTACAATTTGGTAGATGCATCATCGAAGTATAGCCATAGTGGTTCATATGCTGCTAAGATTTATGCGTATGGTACCACTCAGCAGAACTACATTGCGATGCCGGAGATGGAGGATGTAGCCGCTTATGATACCCTGCAGCTCAACTTCTACATGCGTCCGACGTATGTAAATAGCTCCGATGTATTGTATGCATCCTATCTGGGAGCAACCTATTCGAAGGCAGTTATCGTAGGTACAATGACTGACCCGATGGATCCGACTACATTCGCGGCTATTGATACGCTGAATTATACCTTGGAGCCCGGCTCCAACACTCCGACTGAGGCGAACGACTTCTTCTATGAGAAGAAGAAAGTAATCCTCGCCGGTGCGCAAGGAAAGTATGTCACTTTCATGGCTACACTCTATGCGAAGGGAGACGAGAAGAAATATACCACCTGCTATATGTATATTGATGATGTGTCATTCTCGCCCATCCAGCGTTGCGACGCTCCGACTGAGATGAATGTAAGCGAGATAACGGCTTCCGGCGCAACCCTCAGCTGGACTGCTCCGGAGGGCGCAGAGAAGTACGTGCTCCAAGTATCCACGGATCAGTACTTCCTGGAAGATACCGCATTTGTATTTAATGATACGGTGGATGTTACTTCTGTCAAGTTAGAATCGCTAACAAGTTATACGAACTATATTTGGCGCGTAATGACCATCTGCGGCGAGGACCTCGGCGAGAGCGAGTTCAGCCAGAACGCTACCTTCTCTACCGCTCGTACCCCGTACTTCGGTGAGAACTTCAGCAACGCTACGCTCGATGCCGACTGGAGCTTTGCTACCAACCCGGCGGTACTCGTCATCGACAGCACGGATGTAGAACTGACGGGAGCGAACAACACCTCGTATGGCTGGCACCGCGTTACTACCAACTATGGTATTACAGGCGCGCACTATGCAACCCAGTTCTACTCCAGCTCTACGGTATCCACCACCACGTATGACTACTATTGGATGATTACCCCGCAGATCTATCTGAGCGACACCGCTACGGCGCACCTCACCATGGATATTGCGTTGACCGGTTCCTCCATTTCTACGCCGAACGACAACGTAGTGACTGAGTCCAACATGGCGGATGACTTCCTCTTCATGATCGTTATCTCCGAAGATGGAGGTAAGACTTGGAAGAAAGAGAATATCGTAGCGATGTGGAACAACACCCTGCCTGCTGGCAACCAGCTCCGCGACCTGCCGCATAATGCCGGCAACCTCCGCGTCAACCTGGCTAAATATGCCGGCAAGGGTATCCGCGTTGCCTTCTACCGTGAGGCTTCTACATACCTATCGGCTACTTGTGCTCTCCATATTGGTAATGTACGTGTTTCGTACTATGCGAATGTGGACGACCAAGCTCAGGCTTGCCAATATCAGGATATCAACCAGAATGGTTTCTATCTTGACGGAGATAAAGCACAGGCTGGTGAGCAAACCCTCACACGGCGCTTCTATGCACCCGAAGAGGAGGCTATGAACGGCGTTCAGGATACCATCTTCACCTTGAAAGTGAATGTGCTGGAGGCTCCTGAGACTATCCTCTCCGATACCATCTGCGAGGGCACTACCTATACCGATGTCAACTTCACCGGTAAGGACCGCCCGGGCGTTTATCGCCGCAAGCTGCAGTCCGTAGAGTCCTGCGATAGTATCATTACCCTCCACCTCTTTGTCACCCCGCGTGCATACGCAGAGGACAGCCTCGCTACGCTCTGTCCGGGTCAGTCCATCACATGGAATGGCAAAGACTATAACCGCGCCGGGCTCTACCGCGATACGACGATCTCCGCAGCCGGTTGTGATAGCGTCATGACACTCGTTCTGAGCTACTACACCGATGAGGATACGATCTATGTAAACAACGAGATTAAGGAGGATGAACTGCCGTACACCTACGAAGATCCTCTCCATCCGTATCTCCCGGGTTCGACCCCGATCAGCTATCCGATTGGAACAGCACCGGGTACGTATCAGGATACCGTTTACGTAATGGGTAACAACTGTGCTGCCGTACTCGTTCATACGCTCGAGATCACAAAGGCGCAAGGAATTGAGTCTATCGACGCAATTGGCAACGAGGGTACGCATAAGGTTATCTACCGCGATCGTCTCTACATTATCAGCAATGGTAAGTGGTACAACGCGGAAGGTAAGAAGGTGAAAGATCCTCGTAAATAAGTTCTGATTTATCAGAATATCCGACAAAAGGGGCTACCGTTATGGTAGTCCTTTTTGTATTGGTTTTATTTTATAAGATAGTGGTTATTTACTTTCTTGGGGTAAGCAATTTAATGAAAAATGCGACAAAAAGAATAAAAAAAAACGAAAAAAAGCGCAAAAATTTGCATAAATGAGATTTTTTTTGTACCTTTGCCGCCCGAATGTGTTATTATGTAATAGGTAGTTAGTGAAAAGGTGTATTCTTATAGTATTCGCGGCGCTATGTTGTATAGGCGTAAACGCCCATACGAGGCTCACTCCGGAGACCCGTCATTTCGTCTCCGTGCATGGCGATCTGGGCTACTCCGCGCTACTGCATAATATATCCGGACGCAAGCCTTCTGCCGGTATGAATACCAATATCGGTCTGGATTATCGGATCTTTCATAATAATTTCCTTTTCTCTTGCGGAGCGGAGGCGATGTATCAGCTCAGTTCCAATAAGATGGATGATCTCGATGTGTCGATCCTCATGATGGATACTGAGGGGGATCCCTTTAACATGCACGTGCTGATGGATAAGTCGCGTGACTTGAGCCATATGGTCAATGTCAATATCCCTCTCCTGATCGGTGGCGAATGGAATAGATTCTATTTCATGGTAGGTCCTAAGTTCTCCATCAATCTCTATGGCGCTACATCCTCGCGGGCTCAATATACCACCTACGGCGAGTACGAGTCCTACTACGATGATTTCTACGATATGCCGAACCACCAGTTCGAGTCCGGTAGAACCGTTAGCAGCGGAACCCTGCCGCTGAAGTGGAATTTCAATATCCTGGCGCATGTGGAAATCGGCGGACGACTGGGACATTTTACTACCCATAAGGTCTATCGCCGTAATCCCGAAAAGACGCGCATGTATCTGGCGGCATATATGGATTTCGGTGTGCTCAACCTTCGTACGGGTAAGGACGGTGCGCCGGTTTTCGAGTACAAAGAGACCGATAAGGGCGTACAGTTCTACGTACAGCCGCTCATGCTCAGTAATCTCTCGGCGGGAGCTGTCTTCCGTAACCTGAACGTGGGTATCAAATATACGATTGCTTTTGAAATGCCGCAACGCGGTAAGTCCTATATTTACGATTATGACCGTGTAGAGCACCATTATCGCATACGCGGCGGTAACCAAACGATTAAATAACAAGCTCATGAAACGAATTATCTATATCCTTCTCCTGGCAATGGGAATGGCAACCGTAGCTCCTATGGTGTCCATCGTAGAGAATACTGCATCGGCTGTGTATGCAGCGGATGCTCGTGCTAAAGCGCAAGCGCAACGTGAGAAAGAGCGTGCTAAACGCCAAAAAGAGCGCGAGAAAGCGAAAGCAAAAGCTGCGAAGGAGCGTGAGAAAGCGGCAGCACAGAAGAAGAAAGAGCAGGCTAAGGCGGCTGCGCAGAAGCAGAAGGATCGCGATAGGGCCAAAGCACAACAAGCGAAAGCCAAATCCAACACGAAAGCGCAAGCCAACGCCAAGACCAAAGCCTCTTCCAAACCCCAACTCACCGCTGCGGAGGAAAAAGCTGCATACATGGCGCAGGTGGCCGCTATAGACAAGGCCAATGCCAAAGCCCAAGCCTATAACGAGCGCGACATCGCTCATCGCCTCGGGTTCTGGGGACTCATAGGATACAGCAATCTCTTTACCTCGGGCATCCGTTACGATGAGGCCGCGGGATTAGGATTCAAGAATAAAGACAAGGGCTTCGTAGGCGGCGGACTCGGTATAGGATACCAGCTGCGCTACAAGCAGTTCCTCTTTACCACCGGTCTGGAGTTCACCTCCTATAACTCCATCATGGGACTGAGTAATACGCCGGATGGACAACTTATGCGTACCTTCGGCATGGTGCCCTATCCCAATACGATGAAATATACCTATGATTTCTCGTCTGTTAATGATCAGATTGTAAGCGGCTTTGCGCAGATTCCTTTGCTCTTCGGTATGGAGCTCAAGAAAGTGCCCCTTTTCTGGCAAGCCGGTGTGAAAGTAGGTATGGGCGTGATGGGTATCTCGAAGCTCAAAGGCAACATGACAACCACTATCAAGGATGAGGAACTCATCGTGGATCTGGAGAAGATGTATAGCCATGCTCTTGTGACGGACGAGAAACTCAGCCGTCCTTCTTCGTCCGTGAAGTTCGGCCTCAATGTGGCAGCGAGCGCGGAGATCGGTATGTATCTCGATCCGTGGATTAAGTCGGCTGCTAAAGTGCGGGTTTCCGTCTTTGCGGACTACGGCTTCCTGAATGCCCTCAGTTACAAGGCGGCAGATGGTGCGCAGGACCTTCCGATGCAGTTGGCTGTGCCCGGTGTAGCGCCTCTGGATTTCAAGACCAACTCGGCGCTTCAGACCACCTCTGCTGCCGATGCCAAGGTCAATCCGTTCCTCGTAGGAGCGAAGATTGCCGTATGGTTCGATCTGCCGCGTAAGAACAAACAATTACGTGAGTACCCGAAGGCACCGACGCCGCGTATGGGTGTCTATATGTATGATGAGAATAGCGCATTGGCACTCGGCGGTGTGGCGGTGGAGATTACCAATACCGAGACCGGAAAGACTATGCAGAAGAATACCAACCGACAAGGCATCCTGCAAGGACGTTTCGCGCCGGGTACCTATCGTATCTCGGCTACCAAGAACGGCTATTATCCTTCGGATACGATTCTCAAGACGGTGGAGGTATTCGATTTCGATACCCTTCGTCTGCCTTTGGAACGCATCCCTGCTCCGATCATCTATACGTTATGTATGAATATCTACGATGCGGAGACGAAAACGCCTATCGAGGCTACGGTACGCTTGACTGCGCAGCAGGATACGGTGGCGCTCTACACGGCGCAGTCTTCGGATGACGGATTTATCGAGACGCCGCTAACCGAAGGTACTTATATCGCGCACCTCACCGGACAAGGCTATATGCCGAAGGATGATACGCTCCATTTCGTACGCGATACGTTCGACCTCTATATGCAGCATATCAAGGAAGGTATAAAGGTGAAGATAGAGCATCTCTTCTTCGCTACCAACAAGACCTATATCCTCCCGCAGTCCGAGCAGTCTATGTCAGAC
>Ga0247611_10009879_pt1 | contig 11347 bp, 5 predicted proteins | sample 177DNAGHGhighgp2_FD_192422 | JGI IMG/M metagenome (GOLD analysis project Ga0247611, IMG submission 192422) | Sheep rumen microbial communities from Palmerston North, Manawatu-Wanganui, New Zealand - 1770 DNA GHGhigh gp2 | ecosystem: Host-associated > Mammals > Digestive system > Stomach > Rumen ... | reverse complement strand
GTCCGCAAGAAAGCGGACAGCCATCAGTATCATGTCATGTGGCGCGTTAACTTTGAACCTGGTGAGGTGAAGGTTGTCGCTCGCAAGAACGGGGAGGTAATCCGTAGCAAAGCGATCCACACAGCAGGTGCTCCACATCATATCCGTCTCACCTCTGACAGAAAGCAGCTTGTCGCTGACGGACGGAGCATGGCTTTCGTCACCGTGGAAGTGGTTGATAAAGACGGGAATCTCTGTCCAAGAGCCGAAAACCAGATCTTCTTTGATGTTGACGGTCCTGCCACCATTGCCGGTGTTGACAATGGAAATCAGACCTCACTGGAGCGTTTCAAGGATAATAAGCGGAAAGCATTCTTTGGCAAATGTCTCGTCGTCATCCAATCCGGCGAACAGGAAGGACCCATCCGTCTGACTGCCAAGGGATATGATCTCAAAGAAGCAACGATACAAATTAACAACCGATAATCATATATTATATGAATATGAAAAGAATATTCCTATGCTTGTTCATTGTGACAGGAAGTATATTGGCTTCTAATGCACAGATTCAGACATCTGCAGGTGTACAATATCTGATGAACACACCTAAGGATATGAGTGGCGACTTTTCTGATTTGTCTCACACTTATTTTCTCGCTGACAGCATTGCCTCATTCGATGTCCAGAAAGGGGAGGGCATGGTCAACTGGAAACGATACAGGCTCGCACCGCGTCAGGCTTTTAACTTGAATGGTTACTGGCCCGTGAGAATGCAAATGCTCGACTTCCCGGAAACTCAGTATGACAATGATCCAAACCTGAGAATACGCGTTAAGGTCATTGATGAACGTACATTGCGCATCACGATGCTGACTACACCGGTTGAGCCGAAGGATAACGATGCAAACGACCTGATGTTCTCACCCGCGTTTATCAGCAAGTTGAAAGGGACTATGCCTGTGAATAACAATTCGATATGGAAAGTATCGACATCGGCACAGGGGAACATCGTCTATCAAAGCAACTATGGTACGCTGGAGATACAGAAGTATCCCTTCAGGCTCATCCTGAAGGATACAAAGGGGAAAATCCTTACACAGACCCGACACCTTATAGATAACGACTCCACGCAAGTCAAGTTGCTTCCCTTTAATTTCATCAAGAGGGGCAACGATAATTCACGTAGCATCAATCCTGTGTTTTCCCTTGCACCAGGTGAAAGGATTTACGGATGTGGAGAATCGTTCACTTCTTTGAATAAGGTTGGGCAGAAAGTCCAGATTTTCGTTACCGATCCGCAAGGACCAGAGACCGACGGGATGTATAAACCCGTACCGTTCTTCTTCTCTAATCGCGGTTACGGTATATTCATGCACACCAGTGCTCCTGTTACTTGTGACTTTGGGGCAAGTTATATCGGTGCCGACCGTCTCTTCATGGCAGATGAACAAATGGACTTCTTTGTCTTCTTCGGACAACCTAAAGAGATTCTTAATGCATATACAGAAGTCACAGGAAAGAGTCCGATGCTTCCTTTATGGACCTTCGGCACATGGATGAGTCGTATTACGTATTTCTCACAGGAGGAAGGACTGGACGTAGCTAAGAAACTTCGGGACAACAAGATTCCATCTGATGTCATTCATTTTGACACGGGTTGGTTCGGAGTCGACTGGCAATGCGACTATGAGTTTGCCAAAGACCGTTTTGCTGATCCCGTGGGAATGCTTAAACAGATGAGGAAAGACGGTTTCAGAGTTTGTCTGTGGCAATTACCCTATTTCACTCCAAAGAACAGATATTTCAAGGAACTGGTGGATAATGGGATGGCAATCACCAATGCCGCCGGATCGCTCCCTTACGAAGATGCCGTGTTAGACTTGTCAAATCCCAATACCGTAAAGTGGTATCAGGATAAAATAACAGGACTGCTGAAACAAGGCGTAAGCGTCATTAAGTGTGATTTCGGTGAGGCTGCCCCTTTAAACGGATTGTATGCCAGTGGAAAGACAGGATTGTATGAGCATAATCTATATCCTTTGAGATACAACAAAGCGTTATGGGAAGCCGTTGACCGGAATGCGGGAGATGAGACGGGTGTCATCTGGGCACGCTCTGCATGGGCTGGTTCTCAGCGCTATCCCTTGCATTGGGGAGGCGATGCCGCAACCAACAATACTGGAATGATCGGCGACCTGCGTGGTGGATTGAGCTTTGGCTTGAGTGGTTTCTCGTTCTGGAGTCACGACATGGGCGGATTTGTGACAGCCTCTCCGGAAGACATTTATAGGAGGTGGCTTCCCTTCGGATTCCTGTCAAGTCACACACGTGCACATGGTGCTCCACCGACAGAACCGTGGCTCATCAGCAAGGACTTCACAAAGGCGTTCCGTGAATCAGCTGAGATGAAATACAAGTTGATGCCGTATGTCTATGCACAGGCAAAGGACTGTTCCAACCGCGGCTTACCTATGGTTCGTGCATTATTTGTAGAGTTCCCCGCTGATCCCGGTGCATGGTTGATTGAGGATGAATATATGTATGGTAGCCAGCTGTTGGTAGCTCCACTCTTGGAGACAGGGAACGAACGTACGTGCTATCTGCCTGAAGGGAAATGGATTGACTATCAGACAGGTGCCGTATATAACAGCGGATGGCAGACGATAAAGGCTGGTAAGATTCCCTGCATCATTCTGGTGCGCGACGGTAGCTTGATTCCTCATGTCCCGCTTGCCCAGTCGACAGACAGGATTAATTGGGATAAAATGGAGTTGAAACCTTATTCGGCAGACGTTAAGAAATGTACCGGATTAGTGTTCAAACCGGGCGATAAAGACGTTCAAATCGTTAACCAGTAACATCCGACCGTTAAATAGTTTTAAAGTTGAGAGCCAATATTCCTAAAGAATTCGTCGCTCTCAACTTTATTTAGTAATTTTGCAGCCAGTTTTGGGGTTCCGTAGCTCAGTCGGATTAGAGCAACAGCCTTCTAAGCTGTGGGTCTTGGGTTCGAATCCCAACGGAATCACGAAAGTAAAACGAGAGTCTTGTCATAAGGCCCTCGTTTTTTTGTCATCCTACACACGAAGTGACCCCTAAAGTGGTACATAGCAGGTGATAATAGGAAACGAGTGAAGAGTTAATACCTGATCGTTCCGTTATAATTAAAGATGGGTTGATTAGTCTTCACTTCCTGACGGTAGAACATGATGGCGCTGTCGTTGCTCTTCGGGTGCTGCTGCTGGAGCATTTTAATCATCTCTGCTCCTGCCCAAATGACGGGACCATAGCCGTGAGCCGCCATGACATGTACCGGACGATAAGCATAGAAGGCAGGGTCGAATCCCATTCCTGTTCCTACGCACACACCTTCAACTTGTCCTTTTTCATTCACAGAAGACTCTACAGCATGCCATGCCAGTTGTACTACAGGACCAAAAGAGAGCGGATCAATCCATCCCTTGTTGATGCCATGAGCCAGACAATACGTATAAATAGCTGTAGCGGATGATTCGAGGTAAGTGTCACTATGATCGAGCAACTGGTGCCAGAAGCCGTCTTTATCCTGTACCTTAGAAAGACCGATGGCGTGTTGTTTGAACAGCGATAGGATAGCGTTCCGACTGGGATGGTTTTCCGGTAACACATCCAAAACCTCACACATAGTCAGAATAGCCCATCCGTTTGCACGTCCCCAATGGAAAGCAGGATGATAATCCATCTCTTCAACCCATCCGTGACGGAACAGTCCCTTTTCAGGTAGGAACATCTTGTCTGCAAAAAGCAGAACTTGTTTAGCTGCTGCATCATATAGCTTGCTGTCGTTCGTGTATCTTGCATAGTAGGCTATGGCAGGAATACCCATAAACATGTCATCAAGCCACACGGTGTTTTTATGCGGACGAAGTCGGGCAAAGGTGCCGTCTTCCAGTCTGTATTCTTTATTGAGGATGTATTGGATATAGTTTTGGATGAGTCCGTCGAGTTGTAGCTGCTTATCGGTCAGCATATACTTAATCATGGAAGCGCAGATGGCACCGGAATCATCCAATGCGTGTGGGTCAATCATCCTTCTGATGTTTCCGTCAATTTCGGTATTTTTTTTATAAATAGCTGAAAATTTTGGTGCGATGTCTGCCAGCAACCGGAATCTTTTCTTGGCATAGTTCAAATAAGCGGCATCCCCAGTAGCCTCGTAGGCAGCCAAGACAGAAGAATAGGTAACGCCCCATTCATAACTTGTCAGACGGAACCCTCCTTGTTTTAATTGGGTGTTTAGCGAAATATCATTGAGGTCGGATATTTCTTTCCCCGTTGTTTTGTCAACAAGTTGAGCGGGCGTCTGTTCATCAATATAATGCAACACCCTGTCAATGGTTGATTTGATCTCGCTTACAGATGAAACACCATATTTATATTTATACTCCGGCTTCATCAGATGAAGTGGGGTGTTGTTGTCGTTGATTGCCTGCTGTGCATAGATGCCACCAGACATTAGTACCAATGCTGTTAGGATAATTGCTTTTCTCATCTTTTTATTGTTTTTTTTGAAGTTAAGGTCTTAAAGTCCTTACTTGTTTTTTAAAAACGGATGGACGGTCTTGTCGGGACCCAAATAGAAACCGGGTTGAGTCGGTTGGTTGTATGCGGTATTCTGAGCAGCAACGCTCAACCGATACGGGATGTCTTCTTCGAGACAGTTAATCCGATAATCCGTCGGAATGGCAGACACATAGAGCCTAAGTTCGCTGCTTTCCCGGTTGCGAGTGAGTACCTCTTCGCGCCAGTCACCAATGATGTCGGCACAGAGATTAGGGTTGGATTTCGTTCCGTTGTTGAACTGAGTGCCTTCAAAACGACAGACCATGTTCACACCTCCTGTATTCCAGTCGTATTTGCTCACACTCTCATGATCGAGCATCTCACGTAACAAATCACCGTCCCACCAAATACCAAAATTACAAGGTAAGAAGGAGTGGGAGGGTTGTGCATTCTTAGGTTTGACAACATTTCCCTTTATGTCACGAATACCACCGCTCTCGCTGCTCCACATCTCTACTCCAGGATTTGTGGGATCAATATCAGCAGCCATGCATCGCCCTACATCTTCGTTACTCTTGATTTGAAAGATAACCTTTCCCGTCCTGGCATCACGGAAATCACTACCGTCACGACGATTCTCATGGCAATCCCACACCTGCAGGGCTTCGCTTGTCGGGTCAAAGACTGTAAGATGCATAGCATCACCATGCCCAAAGCGTGTGTTATATAATCCAGTCCCGTCATGATCGACAGCCATTGAACCGTATGTTATCTCATCAAAACCGTCGCCATCTACATCCGCGACTCGTAGGTTATGGTTTCCCTGTCCGGCATACTCTTTCCATTGTGGTTCCTTCGTGTCAAAAGTCCATCGGTTTGTCAGCTTCTTTCCATCCCAGTCCCACGCCGCAATAACCGTCCTGGTATAATAACCTCTGCAAAAGATGCCGCTGGCATGAATGCCATCTAAATAGCCTACGCCAGCAAGATAGCGCTCCGAACGGTTGGCATGATCATCACCCCAGTCCTTTGTATTCCCACGTTCGGGAATATAGTCAACCGTAGCCATGGCTTTCCCTGTCAATCCTTCGAAGACAGTAAGATATTCAGGTCCTTCCATGATTCTGCCCGTCTTATTGTCACCATGCACTTCGGCATTGAGGAAGCTCCTTCGTCTATTGTGTATCTCCGTCTGTGTCAGTCCCTCGGGGAGGTTCTTTTCGATTTCTGCCCATTCCCTACGACGTCTTACAGCATCTTCTCGTTCTTCTTTTAGTTTTCTCTGATAAGCCTCTGGGTCAGCTAAAATATCCTTGATACCAAATCGCCAGTCGGCATCAGCATCTCCAATGATGTTCCCTTGTCCGTCAATCGTTCCGTCAGCCGTCTTCATCATCAGCTCTGCTTTTCCGTCACCGTCAAAGTCATACACCATGAATTGTGTGAAGTGAGCACCCGTCCGAATGTTTTTACCCAGATTTATACGCCAGAGCTTTGTACCGTCCAGCCTGTAGCAGTCGATGTAGGCATTACCCGTGAAGCCAGCAAACATGTTGTCTTTGGCATTAGATGGTTCCCATTTCAGGAAGATCTCGTATTGGCCATCACCATCTACGTCACCAATGCTGGCATCATTAGCATGATAGTTGTAGCGTGCACCATCAGGCGAAACACCTTCTTCAGGCTTTTCTATCTTAATGGGAATATATCCATCTGGAGCGTTGGCATTCAATTTAAAATAGCCATCTTTACCGCCTCCCTTGACTTCATAGACGGCATCGGTTGAAAGAGGACTTTCGTCGATGAAAAACGTTCCACCCTTGCTTAGCGCCTTTTTATTAATCTTCGTACCGTTGCGGTAAACATTGAATTCTTCTCCAATCTTATCAGATAATAGTGTTCGCCAGCTGATAATCACCTTATTATTATCTTTAATGGCAACGACCCCTCTGTTAAGAGATTCCCTTTTCAACTGTTGCATATTATACCGTGGTTGTCCATAAGCTCCGACGGATATAATCATGAGTAATAATGTCAATAGATTTTTCATTGCAGATTGTTTAGGAGTATAGAAAGTTTATGATTGTATGATGCAAAGATACAACATTCTTTTTTATTTGCAAGTGATATTCTGACAAATTGTTATTTTTTGTCAATATGATTGTGAATTTAGATTATTATTGTATATTTGCAAGTGATAAATAATAAAAGATATGGAAACTAACATTAAACTATACACATTGAATTATTATGAGGTGAGAACTTATTTGCTGGCACTTGCATTTGTTGCATGCAACATGGTACTCCCACAAGTGTTTCATCTCATCCCGCAAGGCGGTTTTATCTTTGCACCTCTTTCTTTGGTGATTCTTGCAGGTTCCTATAAATTCGGGTGGAAGACAGGACTGCTTGCTGCTGTATTATCCCCATTTGTGAATCATCTGGTATTCGGTATGCCAGCATTGGGTGTCTTATCTGTGATGACATCTAAGTTGATGATACTTGCAATCATAGCAGGACTTACAGCTCAGTATTTCAACAAAATAACAATTCCCTTGCTCGTTGGTGTCGTACTGGCAAGTGAACTCATCGGCGGTCTTGTAGAACTGGCTCTTACCGGAAACATTGCCTTTACCATAGCTGACTTCACCATCGGCTGGCCAGGATTGTTGTTGCAGGTGTTTGGCACCTATTTTACTATTAAGTATCTTAAGTGAGTACGGTAGAGGGCTGTAGAGAAAGGTAGAGGACGATTTATTGTTAAAGAAATAAAAAACACCGTGGTACTATTAAACATCTTTGGCGTTCGGCATCTAATTAATATAAACTAAACCTTTGATATGGTGCCTCGTTACTTTGCCGCTCTAATCGCTTTTATGCTCAATTTCATACCGTCCATTGCCCAGAATGAGATGTTAAATGGTCGTGTAATAGACTCATCAAGTCAGGAGGCGATGGAAAAGGTGACGATTCAACTATACCAATTAACCACCCAAAAGAACAAACGCGATACTGTCTTTGTCAACGGAACTTTTACAGACGAACAGGGCCAGTTTTCCTTGAAGGTGGAAAAAGCAGGCAACTATCTCCTTAAATTATCCAGTCTCGGGTATGAGTCGATCTCTCGTAATTTATCGAAAGAACGGAACCACCCTCTGCCACTGGGAACCATCGCAATGAAAGCTGATGCCATTCAATTGGATGAAGCAGTTGTTACGGCGAATGTTCCTAAGATGGTAGTCAAAGATGATACCGTTGTTTACAACGCAGATGCCTTTCGTGTCCCTGAAGGGTCGGTTATAGAAGCATTGGTGGAAGTGTTGCCCGGTGCTAAAATAGATGACAACGGTGGGATAACCATCAACGGTAAGAATGTGAAGAAGTTTAAGATGGATGGTCGTGATTTTATGACAGGGAACAACGATGCGGTCATGAAGAACCTTCCATCCTACGTCGTGGATAAGATTAAGGCATACGATGAAAAAAGCGACCTTTCTCGTCTTACCGGCGTAGATGACGGCAATGACGATTTCGTTTTGGAGTTTGTAACGAAGCGAAGTGCCCGTAATGGCTTGCAGATGAATCCAGATGTCGGTTATGGAACCGATAATCGGTATGGTATACGCCTGACCGCCATGAAGCCGTTTGGAGCAATGCGCTACACCTTTATGGGAAATGCGAACAATGTCAACGACCGCAACTTCTCAGGTCGTGGCGGACGTGGAAGAGGAAACGGAAACGGTCAGCGCACTTCAAAGTCAGCCGCTCTTGATGCAAGTTATGAGAACAACAAGAACCTAAGAGTGAACGGACGTGTCACATGGACTCATAATGATGCCGATAACTGGAGCCGTACAGGTTCGGAAAGTTTCGTCAATACACGTGGAGGAGCCTTTTCAAATAGTGTAAGCCAGAGCTATTCAAGGAATCAGAGCCTAACCGCAAACATGAATCTCCAGTGGACGATAGACTCGATGACTACCCTGTCATTCCGTCCGAATGCAAGTTTCTCTTCCAATGATAGCAGGAGTTTCTCAACATCTGCTTCTTTTAAAGCTGACCCCTTTAAATATGTTAAAGATCCATTGGATGATTCAGACATGGAATATATGGATGGAAGGGACTTGATAGTGAATGGGCGGAAAAACAAGTCTATGAGTGATGGAAGTAATGTGAATCTTAGTTCCCAATTACAACTTTATCGTCGGTTCGGCAATAAAGGACGGAATGTAGCTATCAGTTCGAATATCAATTATCGTGACGGGAAGAATCGTAATGCAAGCCTCTCGTATGTTAAGCTTTTCCAGACGTTAGACAGGTTTGGAAATGACTCTACCTATCAGACCAACCGATACACATCAACCCCATCAGACAACTTTAGCTTTTCAGTCGGAGCCACCTATACAGAACCTATTTATATATTTAAGAAAAAGCCAGAGGAGGCGGATTCGTTGATGAGAGGACCGTTTAATCGTGGCGGGCAAAGACGAAGCAGGGGAACGGAAGGAATATTCCTCCAGTTGAACTACCGCTATAATTATAGCCACCAGAAGAACGACCCCTCAACTTATGATTTCCCGGATTTTAGTGATACCGCATTCGCGGAGTCACTTCGGGAATACCGTGACTGGGCGCGTCTTTTCGGATTCCTCAACAATCCATACGAAGATTACCTTTCCCAACGTCTGAGTCGTTTTTCAGAACGTACGGAGTATGGGCAGAATATAGATGTGCAACTTCGCTTCAATCGTGAGAAGTATAACATGAATGTCGGCTTCTCGGCTCAGCCCCAACGCTCTCATTTTATTCAGCAGTACCTTGGTCGTCCTGTTGATACCGTGAGAACCGTAACGAATGTTTCCCCGACATTAAATCTACGCTATCGTTTCAGCCAACAACAGAATCTTCAGGTCACTTTCCGTGGTTCAACATCCCAACCTTCCATTACGCAGTTGCTTGACATCTATGACGACACTAATCCCTTATCTATTTCGATGGGTAATCCAGGATTGAAGCCCTCTTTTACTGCCAATATGAATGTCAATTTCCAGATGATGCGTAAGCCGACATACGTTGAGGACAGCCTGGGCTTTTCGGTTCCCAAACAACAAAGTCACTGGAGCTTTAGTTCGAATGGTAGTTTCCAACGCACAAGTAATTCCATTGGAAACGTGGTTACATACAACGAGGATACAGGAGGCCGTATAACACGACCTGAGAACATCAATGGCAACTGGAGCGCAAATGCAGGTGCTTCGTTTAACATAGGACTCGATTCTCTCAACAGGTGGGATATAAGTGGTTCGCTCAATGGAAGATACGACCATCGAATCGGCTATGTGAACTTGGACCGTGATGCAACGCCTGACCGTAATGTTACTCATTCGTATAACATTTCACCATCTACATCATTGAGTTTCCGCAATAAATGGCTGAACTTCTCCCTTAATGCAAATGTCACTTATGCACGAACGGAGAACCGTCTTCAGGCTTCCCGAAACCTAACGACGTGGAACTTCTCTTATGGTGGTAATACGCGGATTACGTTTCCGTGGGGGAGCAATCTGTCAACGGATATTCACATGTTCAGCAAGCGCGGATATAGTGACCAGACACTCAACACCGATGAATTGATATGGAACGCGCAACTGTCTCATAGCTTCTTGCGCGGCAAAAAACTTACCGTCATGCTCCAATGGTATGACATCTTGCACGAGCAGACTAATTTCTCTCGTACGGTCAACGCAAACGGTTGGACGGACCGTGAGGTCAATGCTATCACTTCCTATGCCATGATTCACGTCAGTTATCGTCTGAACCTGTTTGGTGGTGGAGGTGGTGGAAACCGCTTTAATGATGAACGCGGCGGTCCTGATTCTGAACGTGGCCGGGGCAGATTCGGTGGTCGTGGTGGTCAAGGTGGCAGAGGTGGATTCGGTAATCGTGGCGGTCAAGGAGATCGGGGAGGGTTTTATTAACTTCTAAAGAACAGATTAGAAATGGCTTTGTTAGATTGGCTGAAAGATAATAAGAAAGATAGAAAGGAAGTTGCTTTAGTCCTTTCTACTGGAGGAGCGAGAGGACTCGCCCATATTGGTGCCATAGACCAGCTGAATGAGATGGGCTATCATATCCATTCCGTTGCAGGGACATCTATAGGGGCATTGATTGGCGGAATGTATGCAGCTGGTCGGCTTGAAGATTTCAAGCGATGGATGGAGACGGTAGACCGTAGGAAGGTTCTGTCGTTAATGGATTTTTCCTTGAGTATCAATCATCTGATGAAAGGCGACCGTATCATCAAGGCGATGATGGAGGTGATTCCTGATGTGAAGATTGAAGACCTACCGATACATTATTGTGCGGTTGCTACCGATGCCATAACAGGGACAGAGGTGAACTTTACCAGCGGTAGTCTTTATGAAGCCATTCGCGCTTCAATCTCTTTACCAGTATTCTTTGACCCTGTTCGCGAAAAAGACCGTATTCTTTTAGATGGCGGCTTGGTGAATCCACTTCCTTTGAATAGAGTGAAACGGAAAAAGAACGACTTGCTTGTTGCTGTAAATGTCAGCGGACATGATTATAAAGGACAAGTTGAGTTGAACAAAATAATCAAAGAGCAGAACGAGAAATCACGTGTCAGGTCGTTCATCAATAAGATGTTGCCCGACGACATGGACTTAAACTATTATACACTCGTCAACAGGAGTACGTCTATCATGATTAATTGCAATGCTCAGCTGGCATTGAAGATCACGCCTCCAGATATATTAGTGAACATTCCGATGAATCGTTATAACACTTTCGACTTCGATAAATACGC
>Ga0247611_10009878_pt1 | contig 11347 bp, 10 predicted proteins | sample 177DNAGHGhighgp2_FD_192422 | JGI IMG/M metagenome (GOLD analysis project Ga0247611, IMG submission 192422) | Sheep rumen microbial communities from Palmerston North, Manawatu-Wanganui, New Zealand - 1770 DNA GHGhigh gp2 | ecosystem: Host-associated > Mammals > Digestive system > Stomach > Rumen... | reverse complement strand
CTTGCACACATCGTGGACATACATCTGGCATGTGCCGGCAAGTCCTGCCTCCGGATGTTCGCCCCGATAGAGATAGCGCTCGATGAAAAGGGTTGTGTCCCCACCGCTCATATGTCCGTAGAGCAGGGCGGCAGCCGTTCCGCCTGCGATGGCCGGCAATAGCAGCGCAAGTTGCCGGCGTCGGATGCCCTTGCGCTGCGTGAGAGTGCAGATGTAGAGATAATAGAGAGGATAGACGGCCAAATTGGCGGCCACATACAACGAATCGGACGCCGGCAGCAGGGGTGTCAGGCGGTTGAAGTAGATGTAGTGGCCGAAATAGAGTATGGTCGTGACAATCAGAAACAACAGCAGGTAGTAGCGCGGGCGCACCCATCCCAAGTTTTTTGTCGCCGCTTCCGTGTGCAGCCGGGCCAGCACGATGTCGCAAACCAATGTGGCTGCCCAAAACAGGCAGACTAAAATCGGGAGTGAAGTGAGCAGTATCTGTATCATCGTTGCACAGGCGGTGAAGATGGCTAAATCATGGTTATTCCATTACATATACGGAGCAAAGGTATGAAAAATATTCATTTTAGGTAAAAAAAGACGCCGGCGGCATACGTTATGAAAGCTTTTTTCGTATCTTTGCGCATGAATAAGTTGTAAAACAGTGACAAATATCTCTTCCATAAAGGCAAAACTGCCCGAAGGAATGCGTCTGGTGACAGGCGGAGAGACTGCGGGGATAGCCTACGTGGGCATCGCCGTGAAGGCCGGTACGCGCGACGAATACGATGACGAAAGCGGTATGGCGCACTACCTGGAGCACCTCTCGTTCAAGGGTACGGAGAAGCGCACCGCCACACGCATCATACAGCGCATGGAGAGCGTGGGAGGCGAACTGAACGCATTCACGGGCAAGGAGGAGACGATATTCTACTGCGCCTGCGAGAGGCAGTATGTAGGACGCGCAGTGGAACTGCTGCTCGACATCGTGTTTCACAGCACATATCCAGAGGAGGAGATGCGCCACGAGGTGGAGGTGGTGCTGGACGAGATAGAGAGCTACAACGACTCGCCCTCCGAACTCATCTACGACGACTTCGAGGCACTGCTCTTCAAGGGGCAGCCGCTGGGACGCAGCATCCTGGGAAAGGCGGAAGCCCTAAGAGCCTACAGGACGGAGCACGTGAAGGCGTTTGCCGACCGTATGTACAAACCCGAAAACAGCCTGCTATTTATCTATGGTGCATGAAGTGGTGATAGAGAAGAACACACATCAGGCCCACGTGATGATGGGACACACGGCATATGGGGCACGGGACGAAAAGCATCTGGCGCTCTTCCTGCTCAACAACATACTGGGAGGCCCCGCAATGTCGAGCCGCCTGAATATGGCACTCAGGGAAAGGCAGGGACTTGTATATACCGTGCAGAGCACGCTGACCACCTACACCGACACCGGAGTGTGGAGCATCTATTTCGGCTGCGACCAGAAGGACGTGAAGCGATGCAGGAGGCTGGTGACGCGCGAACTGCAGAAACTGGTGGACGCCCCGCTCCCGGAGCACGCTCTCAATGCCGCAAAGCGACAGCTGAGGGGGCAGGTACACCTCTCCTACGAGAACAGGGAAGAAGTGGCGCTGGGCATGGGCAAACGCATGCTCCACTACGGACACTACCGCACCGCCGAGGAAATAATAGAAGCAATAGACCGACTCACCGCAAAGCAGCTGCACGAAGTGGCCTGCGAGGTGATGAATCCCGATAATCTGACGATACTAGTGTATGTCTAACCCAATACAATGAACTATGACACACCGGCTTGTTCTCTACGATAACCTATCCGAAATCGACCGTCTGACAGAATTCATGGACAGCCTCACGGAGGAATTGGGACTGGAATGTGCCGACGGTTTCAACCTGCACCTGGCACTGGAGGAGGCCTGTTCCAACATCATACAGTACGCCTATCCGGGAGACACGGGGAAGACATTCTGCCTCGACGTGGAAACGGACGACGACAAGGTGGTGTTCACGCTGACGGACAGCGGCATACCGTTCAACCCGCTGGAGAGCGCGCCGGAGGTGGATGTCACACTGTCGGCAGAGGACAGGGAAATTGGAGGTCTGGGCATCTTCCTCATCAAAAACGTGATGCACACGGTGGAGTATCAGCGCAGGGGGAAGGAGAACGTACTCACAATGACTTATCTTAGAACACATTGAAACTTTCACAACTCAGCATAGGAAAAACTGCACGCATAACCGCTGTGGGCGGTGACGGCGCGCTGCGCCAGCATCTGCTGGATATGGGTGTGATACCGGGTGCCGAAGCAACACTCGTGAGGCATGCCCCGATGGGAGACCCCATCGAAATACGGATACACGGCTACGAACTCACCATGCGCAAGGCAGACGCCTCGCAGATAAATATCACGACAAAAGGGCTTGAGTCGCTGCCGGAGATCGATGCATCGGATGAAGACTACCTGACGACGGTGAATGAGATACCGCACCCGGGACTCGGTGAGGGCGGACGCTACCACGAGGAGCAGACTGCCGGACTGGGCAGTGTGCCGCAGGCTGCGGATGCCGGCGAACCGATACGGCTGGCCCTCGTGGGCAATCAGAACTGCGGCAAGACGACGCTCTTCAACCGTCTCACGGGCAGCAACCAGCATGTGGGCAACTTCCCCGGTGTCACCGTAGAGCGCAAGGACGGCGTGGTGAAGGGGCACCCAAGAGTGACTATCACCGACCTGCCTGGCATCTATTCCCTTTCGCCATACACCAGCGAGGAAGTGGTGTCGCGACGATTCGTACTGGAGCAGAAGCCGCAAGCCATAATCAATATCATCGACACGACGTGCATAGAACGAAGCCTGTATCTCACCATGCAACTCATGGAACTGGGCAGACCGATGGTGCTGGCACTCAACTTCATCGACGAGATGGAGGCTGCCGGAGGCACGGTGCGTGTGAACGAGCTGGAGCAGATGCTCGGCGTGCCCGTGGTGCCTATCAACGCTGTGAACGGAGACGGTGTGGACGAACTCATCGGCCACGTGCTGCATGTGGCGCGCTATCAGGAAGGCCCCATGCGGCAGGACTTCTGCCCGTCCACGGGGATGCGCTCGGCTGTGCACCGTTCGCTGCATGCCGTCATGCATCTCATCGAAGACCATGCGGAGAGGGCCGGCATTCCCCTGCGCTTTGCCGCCACAAAACTGATGGAGGGAGACACCCTCACGAGTGAGGCGCTGCAACTCTCGCAGAACGAACAGGAGACAATAGAACACCTGCTCAAGCAAATGGAAGAGGAGCGCGGGATGGACCGTCAGGCAACGATGGCCGATATGCGCTATGCCTTCATACTCAACGTGACCGGGCGCACGGTGGTGCATCCGAGGGAAAGCAGGGAGCATCTCCGCAGTCAGCGCATCGACCGCATACTCACAGGACGCTGGACGGCGCTTCCGTCGTTTATCGGCATCATGGCACTTATCTTCTGGTTCACATTCAACAGTGTGGGAGCCTGGTTGCAGGAAATCTTCGAGGAGGGTATCGATGCCTTCACGGGTGCTGCAGACAGTCTGCTCACGGCATGGGACATTGCTCCTGCAGTGCATTCCCTCGTAACGGACGGCGTGCTGGCGGGCGTCGGAAGCGTACTCTCGTTCCTGCCTATTATCATATGTCTGTTTTTCTTCCTCTCAATGCTGGAGGACAGCGGATACATGGCGCGCATCGCCTTCGTGATGGACAGACCGTTGCGCAAGTTGGGACTCTCGGGACGCAGCATCGTGCCGCTGCTGATGGGATTCGGATGCTCCGTGCCAAGTATTATGGCATCGCGCACCCTGCCCAGTGAACGCGACCGCAAGATGACCATCCTCCTCACCCCCTTTATGTCATGTACGGCGAAGATTCCCATCTACGCCTTCTTCGTGGCAGCATTCTTCCCGCACAACGGAGCGTGGGTGATGATGTCGATGTATCTCATCGGTGTCGTTGTGGGCATACTGATGGCTCTCCTGCTCAAGTATACGGCTTTTCGCGGCGAGGCGGTGCCGTTTGTCATGGAGCTCCCCAACTACCGTCGTCCCATCCCGCGCAACGTGCTTCATCTGCTGTGGGAGAAGGCTAAGGATTTTCTGGAGCGTGCCTTCACCGTAATCTTCCTGGCGAGCATCGTGATATGGTTCCTGCAGACGTTTAATTTCCACATGGAGATGGTGGAGAACAATATCGACAGCATGCTGGCCCGGATAGCATCCCCCATCGCGGTGCTCTTCCAGCCTCTCGGTTTGGGCGATTGGCGCATCATCACGGCACTCGTCAGCGGATTCCTGGCCAAGGAGAGTGTGGTGAGCACACTTGGCGGCCTGTTCACCCCGGAATCCCTGCAGGCAACGCTCAACACCGTGACGTGCTTCACGCTGATGGTGTTCTGTCTGCTCTACACACCCTGTGTGGCTGCCGTAGCAACGGTGCGACGTGAGCTCGGCGGAAAATGGGCGATGATTGTTGTATGTGTGCAATGCCTCGTGGCGTGGCTTGTCGCCTGGATATTTGCTCTGGTGCTATGAACGTGCAGAGTTGGATTGTGCTCGCAGTGGTGGTAATTACCTTCGTGGCGGTGTTTCGCTACTACTGGAAGAAGCAGCGCAGAGGCGGTTGCAGCTGCGGCAGTTGCGACAGTTGCCCGGGCAGTTCCTGTTGCGGCATAAGACGCTGACGGCTACAGCAGGCCCTCAAGCACAAGATTCGGGCAGAGAAGAGTGTCTTCGGAAAGATGCAGGGGAATACCTCCCGTGTAGAACACCTGCACCTTAGGCAGACGTTCACGCGCTGCACGTATATATCCCTCCATCTCATAACGCAATCCGTTGAGCGCACCTCCGCGCATAGCCTCCTCCGTGTTCAACGCCCAAATAGGGGCCTTGCCGTCGGGAGATACGGGCGGGAGCGCCGCAGTGTGTTCGTGCATACTCTCCAGACGCAAACGAAGTCCCGGGGAGATGATGCCCCCGAGATACTCTCCCTCGCGACTGACCAGATCGGTGGTGAGGCAGGTGCCGCAGTCGATGACCAAGACATCGCTCCCATGAGCCCTGCGGAGTGCCCCGAGTATGGCAGCAAGACGATCTTCCCCCAAGGCCTGCGGTGCTTTCACCTGAACCCAGGGTTCATTCCGGTGAGAAGCCTGCACATCACGCACCCGCAGTATCTTCTTACCGCACTCTGCAGCAAGGGAAAAAAGCTGTGCGGGCGATGGGCCCACAAGCGAGAGGTGCACCTCCTCGCATGCATCCAGCAACTGCTCCCACGGCACTTCGTCGTAGGCGTAGCGATTTACGTCCGTCACCTCGCGTCCGTTGCAGAGAGAGACTTTGACGCAGGTGTTACCGATGTCTGTGAGCAGTATCAACGCTTCAGTCGCAATATCTGATACGAGTATGCAGGCAGAGTGAGCGAGGAGGGTATCTGCTGCAGTTCCTGCGATGTGGGAGCCGACACATTCCTGTCTTCGGGAGACTTGGAGGCGAAGGTGCTGAGAACGGCTTTGTTCCAACCCTCACCGGCACCGTTGATGGTGAGCGGCATCTCGGTCTCCTTGGGCAGTGCGTTCACCACCTTGATGATAAGGTCGCCGCTCTCCCTGTCGAGTGTCACAGAGTGGGACACACGCAGTCTGGCATCAGCGGCATTCTTGCCCTTCATGGTCAACTTACCCTCTGCGAAGACGTACTCGTCGCAGGCATTCTGGCCGGCAAGCATCTGCACGTAGTAGTCGGGAGTGGGTTTCACCTCCGTGTTGTTGAAATAGATCATGTCGGGATTCCACTGTGTGTGCCCCTCTTTGGCGAGGAGCGGAGCGTAACTGCTCATGCACACCACATCACCGTTGCGCTCGAGATTGTTGATGTGAATGGCCTCTGCAAGAGCATTCTCCATGCGGTTGCCCTTGCTGGCCCACTCGCCGAGATACACCTTCGTGCCGCCGCGACGGTATTTGTCGTAGAAGTCCTGATTGTGGAGATACCATCCTACATTATTATAATAGTGCTCGTCCACGATGGAGAGGTTCTTCTCGCGGGCATGCTGCCATCCGTATTCATAGTCGCTCTTCTCCCAGAAAGGACCCACAGTGCCCACAACAGTGATTTCGGGATGTGCCTTCTTTACGCCCTCGTTGAGGTAGTCGAAACGCTCGTTAAAGACATCGCCGAGAAGGTCTTCGTTGCCGATACCGAGGTACTTCAGATTGAAGGGTTTAGGATGTCCGGCTTTCGCGCGCATCGCAGCCAGCTTACTGGTAGCAGGATCTCCGTTTGCCCACTCGATGAGGTCGAGCAGTTCCTGAAGATACGAAGCCATCGTGAGGGGTTTGCCGTTGTATGTGTACTTACCGGCCTCCCAAGGAATGCCGCCCTGCTGTCCGTGTCCGCCGCGGCTACTGTTTTGACAAGGTACACCGGCAGAGAGCACAGGAAGCGGTTCGGCACCGATGTCCTCGCAGAACTGGAAATACTCATAGAATCCCAATCCGCGTGTCTGATGGTAGTGCCAAATGTTGAAGTCGGGCTGTCGCTCCCATAGTTCTCCCACGGTGGCCTGCCAGTGATAGATATTGTCGATGCCGTTGCCGTGACTCATGCAGCCGCCCGGGAAGCGCACAAACTGCGGACGCAATGCTGCGAGCGCCTCTGCAAGGTCTTTGCGAAGTCCGTTTTCGCGTCCCTTATAAGTGTCCACAGGGAAAAGGCTCACCATGTCGATGTCGTAGCAGCCGGTTTCCGACGGTTCCACAACGAGACGTCCGTCGGCGGTGTTGCCGGAGACCTTCAGCACGGTCTTCTGCTGCGTCCATTTCTGGGTAGCGCTGAAGGTGGTCATAGCGAGTGTGGCACCGTCCTTGTCCGTCAGGCGCACCTTAATCTTTCCCTTTCCTCTCAGGAACATCGAGAGGCGGTATTTCTTGCCGTCCTCCAGCACAATACCGTCCCAGCCCTCATTCTCAAGTCTCGCACCGGCCTTCTTCACTTCGAGATGTGAATAGTGGGGGTTGTTCCCGTGTATAGGCTGTTCCGTGCGAATGCTCCAGTCGGTGTCGTCGCCCCGCAGGTTCCACGAAGTCTTTGCCGTCCATTTACCGGCATCACGTTCGTTATATTCGAAGTCGCGATTCTGTATGAGTTCAGCATAAAGACCACCGTCGGCAGAGTAGTTGATATCCTCGAAGAAAATGCCGAAGAGCATGGGAGATATCTCCTTCTTCTGCGCCAGATTCACCGTCACAGTATATTTCACCTCGTCAAGGTCGCTGAACAGGTTGCTGTCATGCCTCATGTTGTCAGCCTCCTGACGGGAGCGGAAGCGAGACGCCTCTATCTTCTTCTCCAGAGCATCCAGTATGCCGTAGGGGATGCGGACGGCCCTGAGGTAGTCCTTCTCCAGCTGCTGCCTCTTTGCCTCAAAGTCTGAAGGAGAATAGAATGGATAGTCCTGCGGCTTCCACAGCCAGAGGTCTTCGCTCTCGGTAGTTGCCACCTGCATCACTTTCGGGTTTACCAGAAACTCGCTACGAAACTTGCCGCCCTCAACGCGCAACACGGGAGTGTACATCTTTTTCTCCGAACCCCACTCTCCGAAGTCGGAAGAGAATACCGTCTGACCTCCTCCGACGGGATGCCACACGAGACCGTCGTTGGAGTATTCGACAAAGGCACCCTCTTTAGGCGAATTGTTGCGGAGACGCACCCAAATGGAGTCCGGGTGGTTGCTGATGCCCTGCGCCGACAACGTGTTGGCAGGCCGCTCCATTCCCACGAAGGGACAGAGTGAAGACATCACAAAGAGTGAGAGAAGAAGACGTTTCATGGATATATTGCGTGTTTATTTGTTGTCGTGAAAACTAAGCATCACCGTTTCCTTTTCACGGTCGATTTCAATGAGGCGTTCCAGTTCATCGAGAGCCTCGCAGCTTTGTAGCTGCGAGAGCTGGCGGGCGGTGTGCTGTGCATAAAGCTCTTCCAGTGCGGGGCGCAGACGGGCTGCATCTCCGCTCTTCTCAATATCCGAAAGGATGCTTTCCACCTTCGCTTTCGGAGCGAGGAGTCCTGCCATATCCATCCATTCGTCCGATGCTGCGTCGGACTGCCACAGAGCCTCATAAAGCGAGAGCCCCAGTTTGTAGAGATGCATACCGCGTTTCACTGCGTGGGCAGAGAGTACACATCCCTCGTAAATTGTGTCGCTCTTGGGATTCACCTTGTGGAAAGTCTCCAACAGTTCCAGACCGCGATGCATCTCTGCGGCTGTCACGGGATTGAGCCAGTCGAAATGTATCAGGTCGAGACGCTTGTCGTCGGCAGGACGCTTATCGCGCTTCGGCCATTTCTCCACATCGCGCTTCGTGCCCAAAGTGCCAAGATTGGCACCCGGAGAGACGCGCGTCACTCCTTCCTTGCTGATAATGTATGAGAAGGGCAAAGCCGTAAGGTCGGGATGACTGTCCAACTTGCCCATCACCATTGAGAACGAACCGATACGCGCGGGCCACAGGATGTGCGAACCGCTTGCCGTCTTGCTGCCGCGTTCGAGTATGCCCCAATGCACCGGACCGCTCTTATACATGTGGTTGCTCTGATTCGTTCCAGAACCGGCGTTGAAGAACGAGAACATGCCGCCGATGAGCAGTGTCGACTTGTGGTGTGTCACAGTGTAGGGTCCGGCAAACACGGCGCATGCCTCGCCGTTCTCGCCCTGACAGTTGGCGAAGAACACGGAGTCGGATGCGGAATATCCGTGTCCCAGAATACTAGCCTCACCAACATAGACACGCTCCACGAGTGCTGCGCTCTCTATTTTGGAGCCCCGCTGCATGATAAAATGCGAAGCCTGTACGCCGCGTCCTACTTTGGCGGGATTCTCTGCAGTGGAGCGTATTGTGGCATCCTCCACGAGTGCAGCGCCTTCCAGCACAGCCCCCTCACCTATTCTCACGTCGCGGATGAGTCCGCAGTCGATGATGCTTGCTCCGCGTGCAATGGTCATAGGCTGTCCCTTGAGGGCTGCAGCCTGCTTTTCTGCGGTTCCGTGCATAGCGGCAACGAGTGCCTCGTGCTTGTTGTACATCACTTCTATCCAAGCCTCCTGTGCGGAGAGCGTTTCGTGCAGCAGTATGTCCATACCACCGGCTTCGTTCAGCACAGACACCCGGGTGCCGATGCCGTAGCTCGACGCGCCAGTCTGTTCGATGCGGCTGTTTTCAATGCGCACACCTTCCGATATTTCAATGTTGCCCGAAAAGCGTACATCCCAGAAGAGGGAAAGGTCGGCCTTCTCGTCAAAGAGTACGGAGTTCCAGTCGCGGGCACGACAGCCCTGCAGCTCCAATTGATGTATTTCCTGTTGTGATAGAGTCTTCATTGTAAATAAAATAAAGTAATCTGACCACAAAAATACGCATTTTTGCGCAAAAATGCGAAAATATTGCGGGCTTGAGCGACATTATATAATGTTTTTTGGTATTTTTGTGACAAAATCGTAATAACATGAAACACTTTTTGACACTTATCTTCCTCTCTTTCGCGCTCTTCGCGTCTGCAGAAGACGAGGCTTTTGTTCAGGGCGACGGATGGAGTCTTCAGGGAGCTATTACCAAGGCAGTTAACGGTACGGATACTGTGGCCAGATGGGAGCGTGCCACGTGGGTGACAATGCCTACATTCGGCGGCTATATCGTCGGTTCCTACAAGTATGACAGCGAGAACGACGAAAGCAACGAGGGCTTCGGACTGCGCTTCGCACGCTTCTATGTCGACGGCACTATTTTGCATGATTTCAACTATCGTGTGCAGGTGGATTTTGCCGGTTCGCCACGTGTGATAGATGCCTATCTGGAGTGGGCCCGCTATAAATTCGTGACTGTGAAGGCGGGCGAATTCAAGCGTTGTTTCACCTTCGAGAATCCCATGAATCCGTGGGACATCTGTTTCGGCGACTATTCCCAGCTCACGAAGAAGTTTGCGGGTTTCGGCGACCGCGTGGGAGAAGCTTCAATGGGAGGTCGTGATATAGGTGTTCAGGTGGCCGGTGACATCTTCAAGTCGAAGAAGGACGGCCATTACCAGTTCCACTATCAGGTGGGAATGTACAACGGTCAGGGTATCAATCAGCGCGACCTCGACCGCAAAAAAGACTGGATCGGCACTATTCAATACTCTCCCGTGAAGAATCTCTACATCGGCCTCTTCGGCTGGTGGGGCGACTACGTGATGAAGGATGCTGCCGGTGTGTCTCGCAGTGTAGACCGCCAGCGCTGGGCCGCCGGTGTGAAATACGAGGGTACGAACTATCAGGCCGGCGACTTCTGGGGCCGCGTTTCGTTCCGTGCCGAGTATGCGCAGAGTTTCGGTTATAAGTTCTTGGCCAACGGACAGATTAATGTTGCTGCCGGAGACAAGGCGGATGCGTGGTATGTGATGATGGGTGTGCCTCTGTGGCGTTGGATAAAGGGCAGTCTGAAATGGGACGTCTATCGCGACGATGCTTCTTGGGACACAATGCATTCAATCTACAGTGCCGGTCTCATGCTGCAGCCCCACAAGAATCTGATGCTCCAGCTTCAGTATAATTATCATCACGACAAAGTTGCTGTCGCCAAAGACTATCACCAGTTTTGGACGCAGTTCTACGTAAGGTTCTGATTACCTCTGTCTTGAGTTAAGAAGTTCACATAAATCTTCCGGTTCCACCGAGAGACAGTAGGCGGATAGAGTTTCTTGTGTATTTAAGACTTCCACATTCATTTTTCGCACAAACCGTCCGATAATGCTTGCCTCCTTCATCTTTTTCCTCCCGGCACCCTTCTTGTAATGGATTCCTATCAGTTTCCAGGCTTTCAGGTATTTGAAGTAGTCAACGTCTTCCAATAGATATTCCTTCGTTGTGAGGCTTCTTGCGATAACGCTCTTTTCAGTAATTGTCAGATACGGCTTCCTCATCAGAAATTCTTTGATGGCAAGATACAGCAGCATCAGACCACCAAGACCGAAAAACAGCACGCCGAGCCAACCCATAAAGATATCGAGATAGTTTCTCGGATTGCAAATCACGTACCATCCACTTGCAACGAAGACAAAGCATCCGATGATGTAGATTGCCATTTTCCAAGCAGAATGATAAATCCTTATTTCGTTCATTTTATTTATCCCCTATTTGTTCTGTTTTTGTTCCGGGAAGCATCGCGATGATGCCGTGAGAGTGCGGCCAACCGGTTTATGATAAGATCGGCCGTGCGAGCGGGAGCGCCGGGGGTGCCGAGACGACGGCGCACTTCGTCGTAGCCGCGCAG
>Ga0247611_10009877_pt1 | contig 11348 bp, 9 predicted proteins | sample 177DNAGHGhighgp2_FD_192422 | JGI IMG/M metagenome (GOLD analysis project Ga0247611, IMG submission 192422) | Sheep rumen microbial communities from Palmerston North, Manawatu-Wanganui, New Zealand - 1770 DNA GHGhigh gp2 | ecosystem: Host-associated > Mammals > Digestive system > Stomach > Rumen ... | reverse complement strand
AATCTTAATTAAATCTTAATTAAATCTTAATTAAATCTTAATTAAATCTTAATTAAATCTTAATTAAATCTTAATTAAATCTTAATTAAATCTTAATTAAATCTTAATTAAATCTTAATTAAATCTTAATTTATTCTTAACTTATTCTTAATTTATTCTTAATTTATTCTTAATTTATTCTTAATTTATTCTTAATTAAATCTTAATTAAATCTTAATTTATTCTTAATTAAATCTTAATTAAATCTTAATTTATTCTTAATTAAATCTTAATTAAATCTTAATTTATTCTTAATTAAATCTTAATTAAATCTTAATTTATTCTTAATTAAATCTTAATTAAATTTTAATTAAATCTTAATTTATTCTTAATTTATTCTTAATTTATTCTTAATTTAATCTTAACTTATTCTTAATTTATTTTCCTTTTTTATTATTAATCCTTTAATAATCATCAATATCAATAAATTCTTTTTTAGTTGATTTATTTTTATTAGTAATGGTATCTTCTTCATTTTCTTCAGGCTCATTACCTTTAAATTGAATATCTAAAATTTCAGATTCAGAAATTTCAAATAATTTATCAAATTCTGTTTTATACTTTTCTAAATCTTCTGATTGAAATTCTATTGTATTTAATTCATAATTTCCTTTTCTATAAATTCTGTCTCGTACTCTTGAAAAATTACAAAAAACTGATAATTTATCAGATATATCTATAATATGTGAATCAATATTTTGTTGCCGCATAACTCTTCCAATTGGTTGGGTTATATCTTTTTGTGGTGAAGCCATAATTAAAGTATCAAGTCTTTTAATGTCTAAACCTTCCTGAGCAATTTTATAAGATCCAAATATAATTTTACTTTCTTTTTCTATTCTTTCTCTTTCTTCTTTACTTGTAGCACCAATATATAATCCTGTATTAAACTTATTTTTTGTTAAAGTATCAAAAGTTTTCTTTAATAGTTTTAAGTGATCTACTCTTTCACTTAATAACATAATATTTCTATCTAAATTAGAATAATATAATAAAATATTCATTATTAACTCGTTTCTTTCTTTAATTTTTGTTATATTTGTTGTCATTTTTGGAATACTTGGAAAAGTATCCCATCCACGCTTTTGTAATTCTTCTCTAAATAATGGATCTTCAGATTCATAATAAATTTTAAATATTTTAGCAGTTTTATTTTGTTCACAATCAAGTCTATATAAGAAATCACCTAAATACCACTTAATTACTTTTGTTAGCCCATCCTTTCTTAATGGTGTAGCACTTAATCCAAGAATATATTTAGCGTTTAACTTATCTAAAGCCGTACAAAACTTTTCAGCAGCAATATGATGACATTCATCAGAAATTATTAAACCAAAATCTTTTAATTGTTCTCTTGTGTAATTTCTTGAACATAAAGATTGTATCATACCAATAACAATATCTTTATCAGTTTCAATCTTTTTTTGTTGTAATCTTCCAACAGTTAAAGGTTTAATTTTAGGATTTTCGTTAGAATATTCTTTAATATATTGTGTTATTCTTTCAATCCATTGATCCAAAAGATTTTCTTGTTGAACTAAAATTAAAGTTTTAACTTTTAATTGACATAAAATATATAAAGCTAAAACTGTCTTACCATAACCGCAAGGAAGTTTAATAATTCCTCCATATTCTTTTAATAATTTAGGATAAACAACGTTCATAATTTCTTGTTGTTGTTCTCTTAAAGTACCGTTAAAAGTAACGTTTATTTTTTTATAAGGAATTTTAATTTCTGCTGGTCCAACTTCTTTTACTCCAAAAAATCTCGGTAAATAGTAATACTTTTCACTTTGTCTTAAAATATTATATTCATGAACAGTGTCAGCAAAATTTTTAGAAACATTTTTTTTAACAATTAATTTAGATAAAACTTCTTCAGAAACTTTATCTTTTTCAATACGGTATCCTTGGTTTGTAATCATTATAAAAAGATTATATAAAGTATATATAAATAAATTTAAATATTATATTTAGAATTTTGATATTCATTTTTTAAAATAAAAATATAATTATAGTAAGATGCCGACAAAAAATAATAAACTTTGAACGGCTTCATTATAGAATAAAGTTTTTAAAAAATAATCTTTTATAAATTAATTATATTATTAAAAAATGAAAAAAAAATATAATCATTTAATTTAAATTATAATAATTATATTATATGAACCCTTATTTAATATTTGGAATTAATAATAATGCTTCATTAGATAAGTTAGTTAAATTAATTTCAGATAATTTTAATATAGAATTATCTTTATTAAACAAAACAGATTTTATAAAATCAAATGAAACTTATATTTATAATAATGATAAAATAATAAACCAAATTCTTAATCAAAAATCAGATTTTAATAACAATATAATTGATCAAGTTTTATATTTTGAAACAGAACCAAAATTTATTAAGTATATTAATATTATAAAGTCAAATAATGAACAAACTTTACAAAACTCAGATAAAAATTATATTTTACCTAAATATTATAACAATTCAGAATATGATTATTATTATGTAATATATTTTAATCTTATTAAATATATTCAAGATAATAATTTAATAGATGAAAGGTTTGAAAATTTAAATACACTCTTTTTAAATTTTGATATTAAAAAGTATGACCCAAATTTTGAAAAATTATATGTGTTTTATGATCCTGAAAGTCTTTTTAATGAAACCTTTTTTGAATATATTAATAAACATATGAAAATAGAATATGAAGATATAAATTATATTACAGTTGGAAGAAATGATAATGTATACATTATAACAGATAAAAAAATTACAAAATTTTTAGATGAACATATAAATGAAATTTGTGATTATTTATGTAATAAAGATATTTATTATGAATATACTCTAATCAAGGTTGATAAAAATTATTTAGATAAGTTTGAAATTGATAACCTTTCAATTGGAAGTATTTATGATTATTTTAAAAATTATGATAATAAACATAAAAATATAATATTAGATAGTGTTTGTTATGATCATGATGATGATATAGAAGATGATTGGAGTTTTGTTTGTAAATATAAAGATTATAATAGTGATAGAATGGATCAATATTTTGTAATTTATACTAAATATCCAAATAAAGTTAAATTTATTTAAAGTTAAAATAATAAATAAAATTTTAATAATAATTTTTTATTTACGTTTTTAAATTATAAATTTATATATTTTTAAAGAATATAAAATGAATTCACGTGGATTTTTTTATTTAGATCATAGTCATAATAAACCTATTTATAATCATACTAATTATAATAATCTATTAACATATCCAAATTATCCAATTTATCAAACTTATCCATTATATTTTAATATTCAATTATTATATTATCCTTATAATGGAATAAATTCAGTAATTAATTCAGATTTTAAATCTAGAATAAAACCAAGAATTAATCCAAAAATAAACCCTGTAAATAAACCATATTATAAACACCAAACTAAAAAACCTCAACCAAAAATAAATAAACCAAATATTAAAAAATCTAATTTAAATGAATTAATTAAAAAAATAAAATTTTCACGGATATTAAACTGTATATATTCTGTTGAAAAAAAATTAAATGAAGTTAAAAATAATTATGATTTAAATGGTGATGATAACATTTATAAGTTAATACATGACCCAAATATTATAAAACTTACTAATGATACTCAATATAATAAAATACCAAATTATTTTAACGATATTGATGAAAGGCTTAATATAATAAAAAAATTAATAGAATTAGGTGCAAAAGTAGATTATAAAACAGTTTATTTTGAAGATTCTATTTTGTATGATTTTATGCATATTATTGAAGATTATAAGTTTAATATTGATTATTATTATAAATATAGAAATGATTTTTATCAATCCTATGTTGATGATAAACTTAAAATAAATAATTTATATTTAGATATATATTTTAGAGTATTTTCTTTATTACTTTCTAAAAATATTCAAACTAAATTTAAATATGATTCTAAGCATACCTTAACACCTATAGATTATGCTCGTAAATTACATATAGATTACTTATTTATTACTTCTTTAAAATAAAAAGTTTTAATTATAAAATTTTTAAAATCTTATTTTAATAAGATTTTATTAAAAATTATATTTATTTATATTTATAAAAATTAATTATTTTATTTAATTTAAATAAAATAATTAATTTATAAACCAGTTAAATAATCAGATTGTAATTTTCCATTTTCATTATACCATTTTTCACGATATAAAACGTTATTTTTAAAAATCATTGTATCACGTTTTAGAATTCTACCATTAATGATATTATATGCCTTAACGGTTAAATAATAATCATCATTATCAAAACTTTCCTTAAACTTGAAATAATGTTTTAAAGTCTTTCTAGTCATATCACGAAAATATCCATTTGGTTGAAGCTTAAAATTCTCATAACAATATCCAGAAGTTCCATAAAACCTTCTTATACTTGTTATTCTTCCATTTCTATTATAACCTATTGATTCTTGAAGTTTATGCTTTGAAATTGGACTATACTTATAAACATGTTTTTTCTCACCTGTTGGATAATATTCAATTCTAGAAATTAATTGATTTTTTTTATTAAAAATTTTAATAGTTTTAGGATTAAACACCTGATGTTTAATTATAGTTGCCTTAACCATTTTAATTTTATTAAATGTATTAATCTATAATTTTTATTAAAATTAATATTAAAAAGTATTAATTTCAATTTTTAATAAAATTTAATAGTTTTTATTAAATTAAAGGTTATATTAAATATAAAATTTCAAATAATAATTTTTAATCTTAATTAAAAATTAAATAAAATAATATATAAAAATATTTTAAAAAATAAGGTAATTTAAAGTTATTTAAATTAATATTATTAATAAAAACATAATTTTATCAATTTTGTCCTCAAACTTAAAAAATACAGTTTTTAAATATTTTTAAAAAATATAATTTTATCAGTTTTGCCCCAAATTAAAAAATACAGTTTTTAACATTTTTAAAAAACTTATTTTAACAATTTTACTCAAATTAAAAAATACAGTTTTTAAACATTTTTAAAAAATTTATTTTTTATCAATTTTCCTCTCAAAATAAAAAATACAGTTTTTAAACATTTTTAAAAACATAATTTTATCAGTTTTACTAAAAATTAAAAAATACGGTTTTTAAACATTTTTAAAAAATATAATTTTATCAGTTTTGTTCTCAAATTAAAAAATACAATTTTAAACATTTTTAAAAAATATAATTTTATCAGTTTTGCTCTCAAATTAAAAAATACAATTTTAAACATTTTTAAAAAATTTATTTTAACAATTTTACATAAAATTATAAATAATATATTCTTATATTCTCTTTTAAAAAATTGAATATTAATTGTTTTATTTATAAGTTTTAATATATATTTTATATATTTATAAATAAATGGAAGAACCTATTAAAGTATATATCGAATATACTGAAAATGGATTAACTTTGAATAATGAATTTTATATTAATAAAATTTATGAAAGATACTTTAATGATTATGATAAAAATAAATTTTTTAAAGAAAAAGAATTAATTAATGTTAATTTTAATAATATTGATAAATCAAATTATTTTATTACTAAAATTTTAAAATGGTGTCATAATAATGAAAATCTTTTTTCAATTGAACCTAATTTAAAAATTATTAAAATTAATTTTTATAATAAAGATAATTTAAATGATACTTATATTAAATATTCTGTTGTTAAAAACGATTTTTTAAATAATTATTTTTATAATATTATTCATTTATCTTATAAGTTTAAATATAATAATATTTTATATAATGATGATATTGCTTTAATTATTAATACAGTTTATGGTCATAATTCTTTAAGTCATTTTATTAATTCAATTTTAACTCATATTTCATATACAGAATATAACAAAAAATATAATAAAGAATATCTAAAAATAGAACATTTAGATAAAACAAAAGAAGAATTAAATAAATTAATTGAAAATTATAATTCAGGTATTAAAAATTTTATAACAAATTATGATAAAAATTATAAAGAAATAGTTGAAAATAATAAACATTTTAAAGTTGTATTAAATCAAGATTTAAATCAACGTTTTGAAACAATAGAAAACAAAATTAAAAAAGTATCTGAATCAGCTGAAAGAAACAATGATAAAATAATGTTATTAGTTGATAAAACATTACGAGAAAAATTAATAAATATTCCTAAAACAGAAGATGTAAAACAAACACTTGACAATTTATCAGAATTACCTAACATTCATAATTTTAAAAAAGAAATTACAAGTAAAATATCTTCTATCAAAACTAATTTAAATGAACATAAAAATTTAATTAATCAAAATAAAAAAGAAATAGATACATCTATAATTAAATTAAAAGATGAATATTCTAAATTAACTGATAATTTAAATGATCATTATAAAGAATTAATAAAAACATATAATAACGATTTTAATAAACAAATTCAATCTTATCAGAAAAGTATTAATAGTTTATCTACTATGAATAAAACATTTATGTTCTTAATAATAGTTTATTATTATATATTTTTATATTTAATTTATTTTTATTAGTTTGATTTTATTATTTTGTTAATAAATATATTTTATTTAAAAATTTGTTTATAAACGTTTAATTATAAAAATTTAATTTTAAATTATATTTAAATAAATGTTGAATATTTAATATTAAAAATATAATAGAGATTTTATTAAAATTGTTAATTAAAACGATTTAACAAAATATTATAATAATTTTAATTATTAGATATTAATTTTAATTATTAAGATAAAAATATTTTTTTATAAAAAAATTTTTATATTTTATTATTTAAAATTTTTATTGAAAGGTTTTGCTGATAATTAACTTGATAATTTACTTTATAATTAACTTGATAATTAACTTGATAATTAACTTGATAATTAACTTTATAATTAACTTGATAATTAACTTTATAATTAACTTGATAATTAACTTGATAATTTACTTTATAATTAACTTGATAATTAACTTTATAATTAACTTTATAATTAACTTGATAATTTACTTGATAATTAACTTGATAATTAACTTGATAATTAATTTGATAATTTATTTGATAATTTATTTGATAATTTACTTGATAATTAACTTTATAATTTTTATTTAAAATCTGTTAAAAATTTGATAGAAATCTTTATTTATTAATTATTAATAATTATTAATTATTAATAATTAAATTAATAAAAATTATTATTTAATCTAAAAAATAAAAAATTTTACTTAAAATTTTGACTTATCATTTTAACATTATAATTGTTATAATAATTTTTATTCATTTTTATAAAAATTTAATTTATTATTAAATTCTTTTTATTAATAATATCAATTAAATCTTAAAATTTTTATTTATTTTTAATATTAAATAAGTTAAATTATAATTTAATATTATCATTATCTTAAAAAAAATGAATATCTAATATCTTAATATAAATATATTAATTATTAATTATATTAATTAATGTTTTCATTAGACAATCTTACAGATAATACAAAAATATATGTGTTAGGTCTAATAAATAGACATAATAATTATAATTATACTAAGATTAATTATTTTGATATTTATTATAATAATGAAATAATTAATCCATTTATTGATAAATTAATTGATTTAAATTATCCTATTTATCAATGTAAATATATTGATTGGTATAGTTGTATATCTCAATATGATAATACAAAATATAAAAAATATTTTATTAATTGGTTAAATGAATGTAATAATTCAGTTGAGTCTAAGTATAATACTGGCCTTCTATCAAAAACATATAAAAATAGAAATGATTATTTAACAATTTCTATTTTATATGATATTTATGATAAAGAATATTTAAAATATGTTTATAATAATATTCCTATTAATAAATTTAATTATTTAAATGAAGATGTTTATATTTATGAATTACCATCAGATACAAAAGATTTTATTATATTTAATGATTATATACATTCGATGGAAGAACCTGAATTTAAAGAAATTAATGAAATAAATGAATCGTTATATCTTAATAAAATTTATAAAAAAAAAGTTGATACTTATATTATTAATTTAAAAGATAAAAAGAAATATTTTTACAAAAAATTATAAAAATATAAATAACTTAGATAAAAATAATTTTTTATAAGAATATTTTTAAATATAAATAGCAATTTATGTTATATAAAGTTATTTATTAGATGTTTTTTTTTTAATTTTAGTAAATTATTGTTTAATTAAAATTTATTGAATTAATTTAATCCTACAATAATTATAAATTGTCGTTAATTATATTATTTATAAAATAATATAATCATTTTATTAATCCTTTTTAATTAAACTTATTTTAATTAACTTTTTTATTAACATAAATTAAAATTATACTAATCTTAAATTAATATTAATGTAATTTAAAAATGTTATTATTAAAAAATAATAAAATCTTTTAAATACCATTTTATAATTAACTTTTATAATTAACTTTTATTATTCTTTTATTATTCTTTTATAATTACCATAAATTAAGATTAAATTAATCTTAAATTTATTAAATTATTCTTAAAATTAATTTAAAATTTGATTATTAAAAAATAATAAAATCTTTTAATTATATTTTTTAATTAATCCTATATTAATTCTAGATTAATCCTATATTAATCTTAGATTAACCTTAAATTAATCTTTAATTAATCTTAAATTAATCCTAAATTTTTATTATTAACAAATAATAAAATTATTTTAATAAACTTTTAAATTATTATTTTTAATTAAAATAACTTAAAAATTAAATTAAAAATTAAATTAATTCTAAATTAAACTAAAAATTCTCTAAAGAATTCTATTTTTTGTCCAATTGTATGATAATAATTATTAAAGGCTTTAATAAAATCATCTAAATTAGAACTATTTAAGTAAGCGTAATACATTATTTTAAATTGATTTGGTATTGTATCACTTTCATTAATTTTATTTATATCATTTTCTAAATCTGGATTTTTTGCTTTAATTATATTAAATACTTCTAAATTTGATTTATAAATGTTTATTAGATTTTCTCTTTTAATTTTTTGTTGTTCTTCAGATTGTTTCTTTAATTGTGTTGTTTGATAATTAAATTGTTTTATTTTTTCTTGCATTAATATTATTACATCTTTAATATTTTTATCTTTTGTTTTTTCGTGAAATTTACTTGTTAGTAAATTACATAATACATTAATAGTTTTATTAATGATTTCAATATTATTATTGTGTATTGGTTCCATTAATAAAACATCTTTAATATATTTAATAAAACTATTAAATTTATCATTATCATAACTATTTATATCAACATCTAAAAATTGTTTTAATTTATCAATTACATCATCTGATTTTTTCAAATCTACCATTGAAGGATAAATTGAAGTTTCTTTAAACATTTTTTCATATTCATTTCGTTCTTCATCAACTTTATTTAATATTTTGTCGTCATCTTCTGAATTAATTGAAGAAAAATTTAATGTTTTTTTATTATTAAAAGTATGATTTAATTCAACTTTTTTAGGTATATTATTTTTTATTGGTTTAACATTATTTATTTCATTATTAATAACTTTATTAAAATCATTTATTTCATTTTTGGTATTATCATTAATTTTATTTATATTATTAATCATTATATCATATAATTTAGAAGCTTTATATTCTGTTATAATAACATTATTTTTAGATTCAATGATTATAAAAGAATTTAAGAAATCCTTTAAATCAAGATTTTTTTTAAATATAATAACGTTATTATAATATTCATAAAATTTATTAATTATATCCTGATAATTATCAACACTAAAAATAATTTTTGAACTAATAATAGTATACATTTAATATAGTATAATTTTAATATATAAATAAAATATTAATTAAAAACATGTTATTTTAAAATTTTATATTATCAATTAAATTTTAAAAATTAATAATATGTATGTTTAAACTTAGATAAATATACTTATTTTTTCAATTATTCATCTTTATTTTCTTCAACTTCTTCAGTTTGTTCAGTATTTGTTTCATCTACATCAGAATAATAATTATCATCATTCATGTCTTTTTCATTAGGGTGGTGTAATTTATAATAATGTCGTTGTTCTCTATATAAAGAACAAGTTAAATATAATACAAATACAACAAAACAAACAGGAACAATAATAACTTCTAACATTGTTAATTTAATTAGTATAATAGTTAAATATTAATAAGTATTATTTCTAATATTTATTATTCATTTTTTTAATAATTGACATTATTAGTTTTATTATAAAAATTTTAATGAAATGTTAAAAATGTATAAAATAATAATTTTATTTAACTGTTAAAAAGAATAATAAAAAATAAAATTTATGTAACGCCTTAAAGTAATAATAAAATTATTTATAAAAGCGGAAAATTATAATTTCAATTATATTATTCTTTAACCGCAGAAATAAATAATACTAATTATTTATTGAAGCGGATATTAATAATTTTATTTTAATTATTCTTTAACCGCATAAATAAATAATATTAATTATTTATAAAAGCGAAAAATTAATAATTTCAATTATATTATTCTTTAACCGCAGAAATAAATAATACTAATTATTTATAAAAGCGAAAAATTAATAATTTCAATTATATTATTCTTTAACCGCAGAAATAAATAATACTAATTATTTATTGAAAGCGGAAATTAATAATTTTAATTATATTATTCTTTAACCGCATAAATAAATAATATTAATTATTTTTAAAAGCGGAAATTAATAATTTTATTTTAATTATTCTTTAACAGCATAAATAAATAATATTAATTATTTATAAAAGCGGAAATTAATAATTTCAATTATATTATTCTTTAACCGCATAAATAAATAATACTAATTATTTATTGAAAGCGAAAAAATATAATTTTAATTATATTATTCTTTAACCGCATAAATAAATAATACTAATTATTTATTGAAGGCGGAAATTAATAATTTCAATTATATTATTCTTTAACCGCAGAAATAAATAATACTAATTATTTATTGAAAGCGAAAAAATATAATTTCAATTATATTATTCTTTAACCGCATAAATAAATAATACTAATTATTTATTGAAGCGGAAATTAATAATTTTATTTTAATTATTCTTTAACCGCATAAATAAATAATACTAATTATTTATTGAAGCGGAAATTAATAATTTTATTTTAATTATTCTTTAACCGCATAAATAAATAATACTAATTATTTATTGAAGCGGAAATTAA
>Ga0247611_10009876_pt1 | contig 11348 bp, 10 predicted proteins | sample 177DNAGHGhighgp2_FD_192422 | JGI IMG/M metagenome (GOLD analysis project Ga0247611, IMG submission 192422) | Sheep rumen microbial communities from Palmerston North, Manawatu-Wanganui, New Zealand - 1770 DNA GHGhigh gp2 | ecosystem: Host-associated > Mammals > Digestive system > Stomach > Rumen... | reverse complement strand
AGGAAGCTTTCAAAAATGTCGAGTACAGATTATGAATCCCAATTGGGGTGGAGAGGATGCTTCAAGTGTCCTCTTTTTATTAGCAAAAAGAAAGACTATAGATGCCGCAAAAATAATCAATCTTCCTCAATCATCCAAGCCAAAACCGATAACAAGGCTTGTGAAACTGAAAAAATTGAGTACATTTGTTGATTCCTCGCTATTTTTTGCTATATTTGCAACAAAATTGCCAATAACGAACATTGAGTTCGGTTAGGCTGATTATCTTTGCACCAAAATTCAGAAATTATGCCAACAAACAAGAATGCACTACTGCGATATAAGTTTTTGGATAGACTTTTGTCTGACCACCATCATTATTATGACATTCATGATCTAACTGAGAAGGTGAACGATATGCTTTATGAAGAAGGTATTCGTGAGGTGACTCAGCGGTGTATCGAGAAAGATTTAGTTGAATTGGAAGGCTTGTTTAGTGCCCCCATTGAACGCATTACCAAAGGTGGTAGACGTTGTATTACTTATGGTAAACATTCCTTTTCAATTTTTACCCAGGCATTGAGCCGTGAAGAGATCAATCTACTGCGCGAAGTTCTCAGTACTATCGGACAGTTTGATGGTTTGGATAACTTTCAGTGGTTAGAAGATTTCAAGATGGGGCTGGGATTGGAGGAACGCAGACAGATTATCAGTTTCAGTAATAATCGTTTCTTGACAAACTCTAATCTCTTGGGTACCCTTTTTGACAACATTTCAAATGAGGTCGTTATACGGCTTTCGTATCATACCTTTTCAGATGAGACCATACGCAGTATTGATTTCCATCCTTACCTGTTGAAGCAATACAATGACAGATGGTTTTTGCTTGGTGCTGCTGATACAGATCAAAAGATACTAAACTTTGCCCTTGATAGGATAGATAAAGTAGAACCATTACCTGAGAAAAAATTCATAGAATGCCCAGAGGATATCTATGAACGATTTGAAGACATCGTTGGTGTAACATTATATGAAGACAGGCAGGTAGAACATATTGTATGTTGGGTAAGTGATGCCTCCAAAGGGTATGTAAATACCAAGCCTGTTCATGAAAGCTATACCCCTTACAAAGGAGAGAAAGAAAGCCTGTTGCACGAACAATACCCCCAATTGGAAGGTGGTTTGTTCTTCAGCATTGATTGTATTCCCAATTTCGAACTTATTAGGGAGTTGTGCTCTTTTGGTGGCAATCTCGTTGTACTCTCACCTGAGTCAATCAGGGATGAGATTAAGAATCGTCTTAAAGCACATTTGTCTCAATATCAGGATTAAATGGATATCAACTCGCAGGAACACATCAAAGCAATTGCTCCCGATGTAGCCAAATCCTATCAGTTGGGTAAGGAGCAGAAATATGATGAAGCGTATCAAACCCTTTTGCCTCTATTTGAAGCAAAAGAGGTACCATCATATTTTGAGGAACCCTGTGGGTGGACAATCTATCGCTATCTGAAGAATAACGAGAGTAAATTATCTTCAAGAGAGATCAGGAAGGCATTGTCTTACTATCTGGCGTTTGCATCGTGTAAGCCAAGCAATTTGCATTCGTGTATCATGATTCAGGCTGCAAACCTGGAGAAGAAGCATGAGAACGACTTCAGATTCATTGAGTTCTGCCGGATGTGGAAACTGGAGAGCTTGCGGGATGAAGATTTCGTTTCAGAGAAAGTAACTACTGAAAGCGGCAAGTCCATCGAATTTCAGTCCTTGGCTGAAAATGTCGCTACCCGTCTCTATAAAGAACTGAAGAAACGGCATACAGAAGAATTCGTCAATGAACTCTTCCCATTCTTCGAGACCGTCAAGGAAAAATGTCCTAATAACAGATTCATTGGCATGTACATCGCCCAACTGTATTACTGGCAGGGTAATACAGGCAGAGCCATTGCTGAATACAAGACACTTCTCCGTACGGCACCAGAGTGGTTTATTTGGAAGCACCTTGGTGACATCTGTGGGGACAATGAAGTCCGTATCTCATTATATTGCAAGGCAATGACTATGATGGGAAAGGAAGAGTACATTGGCGAACTGCGATTAGGATTGGCCAATCTGTTGCTGGACACCAACAAGGAACAGGCTGCATACGAGATTGAGCAGTACATGAAGACGTACAAAGACAACGGATGGAAGATAGCCGGTGATGTCTATTTGCTTCAGAATAAACTGTTGGGTGTCACTCCATCTGCACAAGCGAAACAGTTTTATCGGAACAATATCGCGAAGGCAGAGGAATTTGCCTATTCCGACATTCCTGCTGTGGAGCTGGTCTATACAGGTGTTGAGCCCAATCATGCAGGGAAAGAAAGGGCCAGCCTCGTCAACAAACAGGAGAAGATCTTTGTTCGTACCTCCCTCACGCCTCTTCTAAGGAAGGCATCTGTCGGTGATGTCTTTCTGGTTAGAGTCTATGACTTCAACAAGCGGAAGATTGTGCTGACAATTCACCCGACGGATAAGAAAAACAGTCAGACGGGAGTCAACAAGAAGCCACATGCCAATGACACAGATGTTTGTACCATCAGCGGCAAGGTGTCTGTTCCAGCACAGGGAGAGTTCTGCTTTATTGACTATCAATATTTTGTGCCCGAGAAATTGGCTAAGGCCAATAACATGAAGGAAGGCGATATCGTAAAGGCTAAAGCCAGAAAGATGCCTGACGGCAGATGGCGCGTAGTATCAATCATAAAATGACGAAAAGTATGACTTTGACAAAACAGCAACAGCAAGTATTAAACTCTATCAAAGAGTTTCTTAATAACGATGTGTCAGTTTTTATCCTAAAAGGATATGCCGGTACTGGTAAAACAACCATGATCAGCTACATCATCGACGAGGTGGCTAAATATGACAAAATGCCCATTCTCATGGCTCCGACAGGCAGAGCTGCTAGAGTCCTGAGTTCTAAGACGAGAAGAGAGGCAAACACAATACATCGTTGTATCTACGAGTTAGACACCATCGAAACAAAAGAGGATTCCGATGATATTCGCTACATCTTCCCATTGAAAGATGCAGAGGATACGGCAAAAGACCGCATCTGCATAGTTGACGAATCTTCTATGATTGGTACACGTGAAGTTCATAATGAACTGTTTGAGTTTGGAACGGGCAGCTTGCTAAATGATCTGCTCACTTTTGTCGCACCACATCGGGGTGGAAAGGTGATTTTTATCGGAGACCCTATGCAGTTGCCTCCTGTGGGTGATAATGCATCAAATGCTTTGGATGAACAATTCTACAACGACAACAAGATAAAGGTAATGGTGGGTGAGCTGACCGTTGTTGTACGCCAGAACCAAGATAGTGCCATCCTTGGTAACGCCATGAAAGTTCGGGCTCTTTTGGAGTCATCACATCGAAACAATCTTGTATTTGACAGAAAAGAGAACGAGGTTGTTGATATTGAAGGGTATAATATGCCCAAGCAACTGCTCAATATTTACCCCAAACCAGAGATCGGGCAGTCTGTCATTATTACCTTCAGTAATCGTCAGGCAAGAGATTACAATTATGCAGTCCGTGAAATTCTCTATCCAGATGAGAAGCAGATAGTGATTGGTGACATCCTTCAAGTTGTCAGCAATAATTACGGATTGGATGTCATGAATGGCGATTTCGTCAAGATAACTGATATAAATGGTGAGATAGAATACCAAAGTGCTCCTGTTTACGTAACTGTAAACAGAGAAAGGGTTAGACAGAACGTAACACTGGCATTCCGGAATGTACGTATCATGTTGGATGACGGAAGAGAGAAAAACTGCAAGATAATCGAAAGCATGTTGGATGACACAGATGCTAACCTGACCTTCATTCAAATACAGGCACTCTATATCAACTTCTGCATACGTCATCAAGGACTAAAAAGAAATTCTCAGGAATTTAAGGAATTGCTCAAACATGATCCTTATTACAATGCCCTACGTGTGAAATTTGGTTATGCAATTACGGGGCATAAATCACAAGGTGGTGAATGGCATACGGTATTTGTGGACTATACAGGAAGGACGGGCTTGGCTAACGATTCCCTCCGTTGGACTTACACCGTTACTACGCGGGCAAGCCATACCCTGTTTGGGTGCAATATGCCAAATATCACTCCAATGTCAAAATTACGAGTGGCTCCCATCATTAAAGCCACAAAACCTCGCGAGGAGTACCTGTCATTTACTGATGTGCCAGAAACTCCATACCATTCGGATAGTGCGCCTAATTATCTGAAGGCAAAGTATTGGGCTGTTTCTGACGAACTAAGAAGTTTTGGCTGTGTCGTGAAAAACGTTGAAAGCAAATCTTATTGTGAGTGGTATCGCATTGAGGACAACCAAAAGCAGAGTCATTTAGTACATTGCTACTATAATAAGGCTGGTTTATTTACTCGATATATTGCTGGTGATAATACGGAAGGAATCATTCCTATACTCTCCCTTATACAAGTAAACTTGACTCCATTATGTTCTTTTAGATACACGCCGTCGAGTGATGTCTTGGAAGCATTATATAATAATGTGGAGTCAATATGCTCAGATTTGGACGTAAAAATTACCAACATTGTTGAACACCTCCCCAATTATCATGTGTACTACTACATGCAAGGCTCTGGAAACTATTCATGCATCCAATTCTTCATTACTAAGGATGGATTCATCAGTTACGCCCAACCTTTCTCAGATATGGGACTGGAAGATGATATTTTGAAAGAAGTGCTCGAAAAGATTAGTTCTTTATAAAATGATTAGTGTGCGAACATAGTGTTCGTAAACTATTCGTAACTTTGCACCGTAATCAAAAAAGAAAATATGGCAACAAAAAGGAATACGCGATTTTGGGAAGAAAACAAACCTGTATATCCATTATGTCTGTGCTATTCACAGGAAAAGGGACTCTACACGAAGCGTTTTACGGGAAACGAAGATTCAGAAGGATTGTTGTATCGCCCACAAGGATATGTTGGGTTTGTCAATGATAAGATAACAATTCCTGGGCAAGATATTGAGATAGAAATTCAGACCAATTTTGACTATAGAAGTGCTTCATATCATCGAGCCACTTTTAAAAAGAGGAATCGATATGTCCTTGATTTTGACTTGAACAAACTGCACATTCTGAACAATTGCAGCGTAGAGACTTTTGATGTTCCTCTGTATGATTGGGACGGATTGTTCTCTAAATTAGTCAAGGCATATAAAGAATTATCCATGGTGACATATGCATCATCAGCAATTGCTTATTTGGAAGGATTGAGCGGGATGCTTGACAAGAACGAAGTAGTGATTAATGGTAATCTGGAAGAGACTAAGTCAACCATTTGGAAAGGCGACTTCATGGTCGGACTTTATGTTGGCAAGAAAATGCGTGATTTGCTTAGAGGATACCAATTCGCCAATACTTCTGATTCCGTAGTAATAGAGCACACTATAGACCTATGCAGAAAATACATTGGCAAAGTGAAGTTGCTGGATTTGGATTACGGTGATTCCAGAGCTTCGCAAATTTCAGACACGTTGATGCTCATTCATAAGTTCATGTGTGAAAACAAGGCTGGAACAGAGTATCTAAGCATGATATTAGATAAAGAAGTATAAAAAGTTATCTCAACGAACATACATTTCGTTATTAATTCGTAAATTTGCAACAGTAAATAAAAAAGTAGTTATGATTGAACTGAATGAAAAGGCTGGTATCTACGCAGAAAAGAATGTTGTCAACGTTCTGAAGGAAGCATTTGCAAAAGTATATGCAGATGGGTATCGCGATGGGTATAAGGATTGTAAGGAAGATATTCCAACTGATATGGGAGAGAATGATATTGAGTTCATTAATCTTGGACTCCCTAGCGGAACATTGTGGTCTTCTGATTATAGGAAAAGTGAAGCCAATCGTGAATTTTTTCCTTATGGAAAAGCTGAGTTAATGGATATTCCCTCTAATGAACAGTGGGAAGAACTGAGGAATACCTGTAAGTGGGAATTTGATATTGATGATTCTTACGATCTTTGTGAAGCACGATGTGTTGGGCCAAACGGTAATATTCTCCGGTTTGAGAGAACTGGAAAGCAGAATATTAATAAGCGTTCGGAAATATGGGAAGTCTTTTTTTGGATTAAAGACGAAAAAGATGGAAATGAGAAAGCTGCTGTACACATGTATAATGGGGGAAAGAAGGATAGGTGGAGAAATGCTGAAACTGAAGTTCATGATTTCTTCTCAGGCTACAAACTTCCTGTACGTCTCGTTAAGAATAAGTAATTAAATTATTAGGTAATACAAAAACATTGAACAATTATGAAAGAACTTAAGGATATCGCAGTAAATTACGCTGCTGAAAGAACAAACGAGATAATGACAATCGCTATTGCTCAGGCTTATGCCGATGGTTATCGTGATGGGTATAAAGATCGGGAAGAGGAAATTCCCGTTGACCTTCGAAATGACAAAACAGAATATGTAGACTTAGGACTGCCAAGTGGTACATTGTGGTCAAATGACTATGAAAAGGAAAATGGTAAAATCTCATATATCCCATTTGGGGATGCTATAAACTTAAACATTCCAACTGAAGATCAGTGGGAAGAACTTCTTAAAACATGCAAGATCTTGTGGTCACCAAAGAATTTTTATTTTGAATGTGTTGGGCCTAATGGTAATTATGTTACTTTTTCAGAGGTTGGCTATAAGGTAACAGATGATAACAATTGTAATGGATTTGCTTTTTGGATAAATAGTGAAACTTTAGGCCAAGCCAATAAGTCAGCATCTCTTGTTTGTGGGTTGAATGGTGTACAAGGATATACGTATCCTGTCTTTGTTGGATATAAACTGCCTATACGCCTTGTTAAAGCAAAATAGTTAGGATTACGAACATAGATTACGTACTTATTTCGTATCTTTGCACCTGAATTTAGAAACAAGCGGTCTTTGATAAGTCTGGAAACTGAAATGGTATTTTGAATTTCGTTTTGCGTCGCGCAAGCCCTGCTTCTTCGGAGGCAGATTCGCAAGATGTCTTCAGTCTCTTTGGAGTTCTGGAGAGAAACAATGTTTAAGCGTTAACGTTTCACTATTACGTACGGTGTACATTGTTATTGTTTTTATGAGTTGTATATTTTTATGACTTATATTTATAGGGTTATATTTTTTATGATCTTATTTATTATACAAAGAAAAGACATTTCAGCGAAATGATGAGTCAGAGACCGCTTCCTTTAAAACAAAGTGAAATGGATAGAAAACAGATAGCACAACAGGCATCACAGCTCAAAGACAAAGGAGATATCCTTAACCTTCTCAACCTGATAAAAAAGGCTGAGATAGAGGACATGGGCTTTGATTCTTCTATGTATCATCCATTCACAGAGAAGCAACTTAATTTCTATTGTAACCCCAATCACACATTCCACAGGTATCGCCAGTTTAAGATTAAGAAAAAGTCAGGCGGCACTAGACAAATTACAGCACCAAGAACGCAGAGTTTCATGATGATGCTTTCTGCGGTCAATGAATTGTTCCGTTCGATGTATACCCCATCAGAATATGCTATGGGGTTTACGGATGGACGTTCTGTGGTTACTAACGCCTCAGCTCACCTTGGGATGGATTACATTCTAAACATAGACCTAAAAGATTTCTTCCCAAGTATTCATCAGGCAAGGGTATGGAAGAGACTCCAGGTACCACCTTTCAAGTTCAACCAGCCTATAGCCAATTTACTTGCTGGACTGTGTTGCATGAAAGAGAGTCGAGAGGATGAGAATGGAAATAAAAAGGATGTCTTTGTTCTACCCCAGGGAGCACCAACGTCACCAATCATTACAAATATGATTTGTGACAAACTGGATTATTACCTAAGCAGATTGGCAAAGCGCTTTAATATGAACTATACGCGTTATGCAGATGACATCACATTCTCTTCTATGCGTTATGTGTATAGTAAAAAGGGAAAGTTTATGCAGGAACTCGAGCGTATTATCAAGGAACAGGGATTCACAATCAATGACGCAAAGACTCGTTTGCAGAAAATAGGTGATAGACAAGAGGTCACTGGTATTATAGTCAGCGATAAACTGAATGTTACACAAAAATATGTTCGTGATATTCGCAACATCCTATATATGTGGGATAGGTATGGTTATAACGTAGCCTATGGCAAGTTCTTCCCCAAATACAAAGAAGAAAAGGGACATGTAAAAAAAGGCAATCCAGATCTTATCAACGTGATTGATGGAAAATTGATGTACCTGAAGATGGTGAAAGGTGTTGATGATCCCGTCTATGCAAGGCTTCATGCTAAATTCCAAAAGTTGGCAAACAAAGACACCATCTCTGAAAAGACCAACTCGAAGGGAGTAACGTACCTTGAAACTATGGGTATAACAGAATTTGAAAAGAAGAATTCTACCACCGTTATCTTTGCCATCAGTGAGAAAGGCAAACACTATGCCTATTTCATGCTCGAAGACAAGAAGATGTTGGTGACAGTCAACAAAACACTTACAATTGAGGAAGAACAGAACAAAGAAGTTCTTGCAATATCCTCATGTCGAGGGAAAGACGAGAAGCCTTTCTGGCTCATACACCGGAAAGATAAAGTGATGGTTCCTCCACCTCTTGCTATTGATGTGGATGAACTTAATGCAGAATTAGATTCACTCCTAAATATATTACAAGATGGATGAGAAGTTGCTGGCTACTATAAAAAAGATAAAATTATTGGCTGAACAAAATGCCGAGTTCCGTCAAGAAATGCAGAAACTGTTTGACAAAACAGTTTCTGCATCAGTGGTTAAAAACGATGATGGGCGCATTTCACATATAGAAAAATACTTAGGTTTGGACTATTATATTGACTCTATGCAGTCTGTCATTGATTATACATTTATAACTGAAGATGAAGTTAGAAATAAACTAGTTTCTGACAATCGAGAAATGATGCGCTTCAGATACGGAACACGCTCGCATAAAGTGGATTTTGAGGAATTCTGTAGATATGCTCAATTACAAGCAGAAATGTTACTAAACTATTTCTATTCGACTAAAGATGTTACCATTCAAAACATCATATCCCACATAAAGCAGTATAATCCAAAAGCCAGTATCTCAGATGTCAACACTAGCTTAACATCCATTTCTTTTAGTGTAAAGCTTTGGGCTTATGATAGTGAGTTTAAAGTTAACATACGAGAAACATTTGACCATGTCCGCGAAGTGAGAAATAGCCAAAGTCATAGAACTCCTCAAAAAGAGGATTTTTCCATAGAGTCTTATCAAAAGAAATTGCTTGACTGGAAGATTTCATTGAAATCCGATGGTTCTTTTGATTGGTACCAAACTAAACAGAATACCCTGGCATATAACATTTATGAATCTAAAGTCAAAAACACCAAAGACTTTGCACTATACAATTATCTCTTATGGTATAATAGCAAGCCTTATGACGATGTCGTTGAGAAACTAAAAAAGCTAACGGACAGCGTTAAGAACAATTTGCCTCAATCTGCTGAAAGTAAGTCGTAATTACAAACTCTCACCCAATATGACAAGTTCTTATTTTGACAACATCCAAGATGTTTTAACGAAGCGAGTAGCTTTGTCGCAGCATAATATATATATTGCCGTTGCCTGGTTTACCAATGACATCATATTTGAATCGTTAAAGAGCGCTCTTAACAAAAAAGTTAAGGTTAAAGTGGTAATCTTAAACGACCTGATTAACCGGAACGAATTTGGACTTGACTTTGGTGTATTAACAAAGTTGGGAGCAGATGTCCGTTTTGCAAGATCCGGCAGTGGAACTATGCATAACAAATTCTGTATTATTGACAACATGGTTATTACCGGCTCGTATAATTGGACTTACCATGCTAACAAGAATGACGAGAACATTCTGATAACTGACGAAGAGAGTGTTGTTGATAGGTTCAGAGAAGAATTCGATAGGTTATTTGGTGCTGCAACTCCTATTCCACTGCCATACGAGCACCTTAAATGGACAGATGTTAAAGAGGGTGATTTCTCTGAACTCCGTAGAAACATATTTAGGGATGTTATAGCAAAGAATGATGAGAATTGTGAACTAAAACGAATCAAGTTGATAAATCTTGACCATGCATATAAAAGTGGGGATGCTGGAGAATTAGCCAAAGTTAGTTCGCTTGCAACGGAACAACATCTAAGAACTATTACAGATGTCCTAACAAGTAGAAGCCAAGATTTTGCGTATAAGTTATGGGAAGAAAATATTGTTGGAAAACCATTTGACAATGTCGATGGGCATGCATACGTAGGTAAATGGTGGTTTATACCATATGGTATTAAAGAAGATAAATATCATCGTGAATATATTGAAGGCACGTTAAAAACAAATGCGAGTAGAAATGAAATAATGGCTAAAGGCCTTAATATAAACATCTACGACGAGCAATTCGTTGTGGACGCCAAAAAGGTTCTTTGCTCAAAAATGTTATCCATGACAACTCGGAAGTCGATACCTGATAGTGTGCTGCGTATTGACTTAGCAAAAATGTTCTATTATCAGTTTCCATCACCCATGTTCAACAAAAGCCAACCAAGAACATGGAAAAACTCTATGCCAAGAACCATATCGGCTATCAATCTTTTGGGAATTGTTAAAGAGATTGATGGAAACAGAGTTGTATTCTACGATGGTTGGGATCCTAAAATAAGAGGAGAAAAAATAATGAAAGAGTTTTTTGTAAAGGGTCAATAGTTTGTGGTTCCTTTTCTTTTTTGAAATCACACAAACAAGATAGTTTGTCTTGCGAACATAGCGTTCGTTCCCGTACCGTACCTTTGCATCAGAAAACAGAACATGGTGCTCTGTTAGATAAAATAAGGTGCGAAAAATGAAGAATGTTATTTGTGGTTTCATTGAGTTGAATGGTGAGTTGGTTAAGATTTCGTCTGTTGAGGACCTCAAAGCGTTGGCGGCAAGACTTGGTTCGGCATTTACAGAATTAACTCCGCAGGATTATGAAACTCTCTGCGCTAAGATGCAAGGGGAATACGTGGCTGATGATTGTGGTGTATTGTATTCGAAAGATGGGAGAAAAGTGTTCTTGGCTCCTATCACATCAAACGAATACATGATTAAATCAGGGGCTATCGCTATTGCGAGTTATGCATTCAACTGGCATTACTATCAGTACAATGGCGTATTATACACCAACAAGTATACTCCAATAGTTCGTTAAAAAGTCAAGATATGGCGTAACGGCTATGCCGCGCAGCCAAAGAGTTCTTTGAAAATGTGATTAATTAAAGTTTGGTTCGGTCGGTATCGGGACACG
>Ga0247611_10009875_pt1 | contig 11348 bp, 5 predicted proteins | sample 177DNAGHGhighgp2_FD_192422 | JGI IMG/M metagenome (GOLD analysis project Ga0247611, IMG submission 192422) | Sheep rumen microbial communities from Palmerston North, Manawatu-Wanganui, New Zealand - 1770 DNA GHGhigh gp2 | ecosystem: Host-associated > Mammals > Digestive system > Stomach > Rumen ... | reverse complement strand
AAATTCAGTTATTGGTTAAGAACTTGTTACATCCTGTTTTTTTATATGTAGAGCCAAGCATGCTTGATTGCTATATCTAAGATAATATGGAAAGAAAAAATGATTATAGAATAGACCAATGTCTAAACGACATTATGAAATACGAAAAGTGGGGAAACCTGCTTGCAGGACAAAGTTGGGTACATCTATTCAACTCAAATGCTCCAGTGAGTGCGTCTGCCATTCATAATGGGTTGGAATGTGTCAAAGCCAAGATGAAATTGAGTGTACTTCAAGACAATCGGCATACTGATGAAGAAAAGGAAAAGCGTTTGAGGCAAATAGACCTTGAAACGCATCAAATGGAAGAAATAATGAAGCATGACCTTGAATATAGAGGTTTGCTGACACCATAAACTCTGAAGACTAAAGTTAATGGCAAAACGTTATAATGACATGAAAATAGACATTTACAATCTTACGGCGTATCAGGAAGATCATCGTATAGAAGCAAAGACGGCAAAGAACCAGATACCAAATACTATTTGGGAGACTTATTCATCATTTGCCAATACAGAAGGGGGGATTATCCTCTTGGGAGTCGTGGAAGAGAATGACCACTCGCTTTCTGTGAAGGGTGTAGAAGATGCTCACAAACTAATAGGCGACTTCTGGAACATGGTGAATAACCGACAGAAAGTTAGCGTGAACATTCTGACTAATAACATGGTATATGAGCAGGAAATTGAAGGAAAACAAATTGTCGTGATTGAGGTTCCTCGGGCAGATCGTACCATTCGACCAGTATATATAGGACAAGACCCGATGCGTGGGACTTATGTCCGATATGGCGAAGGTGACCATTTGTGCAATCGTGACCAAGTGGCGGCTATCTATCGTGATGCTGCCGCATCGACTACAGATACTAAAGTTCTTAGAGGGCTGGATATGTCGGTATTCGATATGAATACGGTGCATGACTACCGCAACTACTTCAATGGGAAACATGCTGGACATGTATGGAGCAAACAGGATGATGAATTGTTCCTACGCAGTATAGGGGCTATGGGGTTCGATCGTGAGGATGGGCGTGTATATCCTACAGTGGCTGGTCTGCTGATGTTTGGTCATGAGTATGACATCACGAGAGAAATGCCAGACTATTTCCTCGACTACCGTGAACAACTTGACCCCAAAATTAGATGGACACATCGCATCGTCTCGTCTTCGGGCGATTGGAGTGGCAACTTGTTCGATTTCTTCTTCCATGTATATCATCGGTTGCGGGGTGCATTTCCTGTTCCATTCCAACTTAGTCAGGATGGAAGTCGGGAAGATGAAGTTCCCATGCATAAAGCTTTGCGCGAGATGATAGTCAATACGCTGGCCCACTCCGATTACTATGGACAAAAGGGTGTTGTTATCGTCCGTCGGCCTAATTCGCTGTCATTTGCCAACCCCGGTGATATGCGTCCTGGGCTAAAAACAGCATTGAGTGGCGGCACTTCTGATGCACGAAATGCTACCATCATGAAGATGTTTGGCCTGCTTGACTTCGGAGAACGGGCAGGTAGTGGCATCCCTGATTTATTTGATATCTGTAACTCGGAACTCGGTACACAGCCAGATTACGACGTCACTTACGCTCCTGCCCGCACAACATTGACTATAGACACTAGTAAAATGGCGCACACAGAACGGACGATAAAAGCGGACGAAAAGGTGATAATGGACGATAATGACAAGACGGACGATAAACGGACGATAAAAGCGGACGATAAGCGGACGATAATCATTGAGTACATCCATAGAAAGGGTGAAGCAAAAACAGAAGATCTTGTGAAACTTTTAGGTTCCAGCACTACTAGAATAAAGGTGCTTCTTTATCAACTGGTGGATGAGGGAATACTTGTCTCATGTGGAGGAAATAGAAATCGCACTTACAAGCTGAAAGAACAGAAAGAATCGTAGCCAGATTCCAAATTTGAGTTCAATACAAAACATTTCTCCAAGAGAATATTTTGAAAATTGGAAATTAATGCGTACCTTTGCACCCGACAACGAGCCACGAATCAGGCGGTGGCTCAGAGTCGGGTGCTCTTTTAGGCAATTTATAGTAGAACATTGAATTGAGAATAGTCTCCAAATCGTAACCCTGATTTTTCTCAATCCTCTGCAACGCCTTTATACAAAGAAATCCTGCGAATTATTACAAAGTTACGAAAAAGCCAGAGAAATACAAAGTATTTCCCCGACTTTTATCTACGTATTGCTTGCTTTTAAGGGCTATTGAACGGATTGGATTATCGTCGTACCCTCTTTTAGTCCATTAGAATTACACTTTAATAGGATATTACCTGCTTGACGCTCACTTTGAATCAGTATCTGCGCATACCCGTTGAAAGCAGGGATACTGAACTCCTTGCAGTCTTTGTTCTTAGGATGGTCGGCACCCAGATAGGAGGGGTCACCATTCCCTGCACCGATGATACGTCCATTACCTTCTAAACGGAATTTGAGCATCGGACAAGCATCTGGCACGAAGCGGTTCTTGGCATCTCTTAGTTCTATCGTCACCACAGCGACATCCCGTCCGTCGGCAGAGATGGTTGAGCGATTGCTCGTTGCGATAATCTTGTCGGCTGGTTTGGTGGTCTCTAACGTCTCGGTGAGGATACGCTTCCCGTTCTTATAGCCCGTGGCAACTACCTTACCGGGTTGGTAGACAGCCTTCCATGTCAGGTGTCCGTTCTTGGGCATCTTCTGACGTCCCAGTTTCTTGCCGTTGACAGTCAGTTCTACCTCATCGCAGTTGCTGTATGCCCACAGGTCTATCTCCTCACCCTCATGACCTTGCAGGTTCCAGTGGGGGAAGATATGCAGGGTGGGCTCATCGGTCCACCATGACTTCAGGTACCATGCCTCGTCTTTCCAGAATCCGCAGTAGTCGAGGATACCGAACTCGGAGTCGTGGGCTGGATATTCCAGCGGGTTAGGTTCACCACGGTAGTCGAAACCAGTCCAGTAGAAGAGTCCTGCAGCCCATGGACGGTCAGCATAGAACCGCCAGCCACGCTCGATACGGTTTACCGTTCCGTCCTTGTCGGCACTGAGGTTCATGGAGCGCATGTGTCCTGGTACCTTTGGATCGTCGAAGTAAACACCACGTGTACCACAACCTGTCGTCTCCTCCGTACCTACGATCTTCCAAGTGGGATTATTCTTCTTGCGATTGTCGACATCATTCTGGAGGATATAATTAAAGCCCACCACATCGAGTCCTTTGATCATTTCGGAACCTCCTGCATTGGCGATAGTAGAATGGCGGGTGGGGTCGAGCAGTTTCGTATATTCCCTCATTGCGGCAGCGATACGAGTACCTTGGATGGTGTTCTCCATACCCCATTCCTCGTTGCCATCACTCCAGAGGATAATGGAAGGATGGTTGCGGTCACGCTTGATCATATTCTCCAACAGGCGCAGGTGCTCTGTATTGATACCCGTCAGGCGGTTCTCGTCAATGACGAGGATACCCTCACGGTCGCAGATGTCAAGGAGTGCTGGTGTCATAGGGTTATGAGAGGCACGATAGGCGTTACAACCGAACTTCTTCAGTTGCTGGATGCGCCATGCCTGTAACGCATCAGGGATGGCAGCACCCACACCAGCATGGTCTTGGTGCATATTGACACCCTTCAGTTCCATAGGTTTGCCATTCAGCAGGAAACCCTTCTTGGCATCGAAGGAGACCTCACGGAAACCAGTCGTCGTAGTATAGACATCGGTCACCTGTCCATTCACCTTAATGGTCGTCTCTACCTGATAGAGGTATGGATCCGTCGTGCTCCACAGATGAGGATTATTGAATGTCAGTTGCTGCTTGCAACCGCTTGTCTGCTTACCTTGCAAGTCAAGGGTGGCAGCGGTGGCTTTTCCCACCTCTTTGCCGTCAGCGTCCAACAAACGTTGTTCTACCTGGCAAGATTGACCTTCCAAGGTGTTGTTGTGAATCTCCGTGTCGATATGGACGACGGCTTTGTCGTACGGTGCCTTCAGGTCGGCATATACGAAAGTACCAAAGGGAGCCACGCTGACCTTTCCCGTCTTTACCAGCCAGGCATCGCGATAGATGCCGGCACCCTCATAGAACCAGCCTTCCTCCAAGGTGGCATCGGCACGGACACAGATGAGGTTGTCACCACCGTAGTTCACATATTCTGTCACGTCATATACCTGAGTAGCATAACCGCTGGGTTCTGTACCCATATAAAAACCATTGAACCACACACGGGCATTGCGGAAGATGCCATCGAACTGCAAATAATACCTGTAGGGCAATTCTTCAATTTTTCCATCCTTCAATTCTTCAATTCTAATCGTCTTCCGATACCATCCCACACTGTTCTCAGGATATTTGTAGCCCACCGTCTTATAGCCGTGGGAATGACTTGCCTTCTGGGCATAGGGTAAGGTGGTTACCCAGTCGTGAGGCACTCGTACCTCCTCCCATTTCGAGTCGTCAAACTTGGAGGAATAAGGACCCTCATTGTGGATTGAGTTCGCTTTCGTCAGGTAGTTAAAATACTCTGTACCGCACCCGAAGTCCTTGGCTGGGTCAGACGCGTTACCAAAGGCGAACTTCCAGCCCTCGTCCAGTCGGATCATCTCTCTTACGTTTTGTGCGTTCAAGGTAGCAATGCCTATCCAGACAAAAGCCACCGTCATCAGTCTTCTTAGGTTCATATAATTGGTTTTAGTTATTTAGCGAGAAGTGATATCGCAAAACCACCACCGGCAGCCTCGGTAATCTTCAGCGTATCACCTGCTTTCACTACTTTCTTGGTGATGACGTAAGCCTTCGGATTCTTCTCATAATGGGCATCCTTGGCATCGGCATAGATTGTACAATCGTATTTCTTGCCCTTATCGAGGAAGTCGAGTTTGATGACACTCTGGTGACCGTTCTCGTCACACTTGCCACCGATAAACCAGTTATCCGTCCCTTTAGCCTTACGAGCCACGGTGATATAGTCAGCAGGCTCTGCCTCTAAGTATTTGGAGTCATCCCAGTCGCAGGCGACATCACGGATAAACTGGAAGGCGTCATCGAAGCGCTCGTAGTTCTCGGGAAGGTCGGCAGCCATCTGCAGCGGTGAGTACATTGTGACATAGAGGGCGAGTTGTCCGGCAAGGGTCGTGCGAACCCATGAGGTGTTTTTGCTCCATGTAGAGAGTTGTGTCTCGAAGATACCAGGGGTATAGTCCATCGGACCACCTTGCAGACGGGTGAACGGCAGGATACAGGTATGGTCAGGACGGTTGCCGCCAAAAGCCTCGTATTCTGTGCCACGCGCGCTCTCTCCACCAACCAGATTAGGATAGGTACGGCAGAGTCCTGTGGGACGTGTCGCCTCATGCGAGTTCACCATGATATGGTGCTTTGCAGCCTCTCTGATGACATACAAGTAGTGGTTGTTCATCGATTGGGAGTAGTGATGGTCGCCGCGAGGGATAATGTCACCCACATAGCCCGTCTTCACAGCATCGTAGCCGTATTTGTTCATCAGTTCATACGCCTCTTTGATATGTCGCTCATAGTTCTGTGTAGAACTACTGGTCTCATGGTGCATCAGAATCTTTACCCCCTTGGAGTGCGCATAGTCGTTCAGCATCTTAATGTCGAAGTCGGGGTAGGGTGTCACGAAGTCGAACACGTCACGTTTCCAGTGGTTCGCCCAGTCTTCCCAACCGACATTCCAGCCTTCTACCAATACTTCATCAAGTCCGTTCTTAGCAGCGAAGTCTATATAGCGTTTCACCTTCTCGTTATTAGCGGCATGTCGTCCGTGAGGCTTCACGCTGTTCCAGTCAATCTGGTCGAGTCTGATGCTGGGGAAGTCGTCAGTGTAGTGCCAGTTCGACTTACCCACAATCATCTCCCACCATACACCACAGTATTTGGTGGGGTGAATCCAACTGGTGTCTTCTATCTTACAAGGCTCATTGAGATTGAGGATGAGGTTAGAGGCAAGCATGTCACGTGCATCGTCGCTGACCATTACCGTGCGCCAAGGTGTCTCACAGGGTGTCTGCATCGCACCCTTCAGTCCTGTGGCATCAGGTGTTAGGTGACTGATGAAAGTAAGGGGTGCTGGCAGTGGGTAAGGTGATGGTTTGGGATTCGGCGTGCAGGCATTACTGCCGCCTCCCAGTTTTGTCGACAATGCTTTGGTCTGTGCGTCAACCAGTTCGAGGTGCATTGTCGCATAGTCGAGACAAGCCGCCTCATGGATATTGATATAGAGTCCGTCATCGGTCCTCATCTGCAAGGAGGTCTGTACACCTGTTGGCGAGAAGACAGCGACAGAGGAGTTATCCCAGTTCACTGCTTCTTTCATTCGTCCACGAATCTCAGAAAGTCTCGTCTCTTGTGTCTCTTGCTCCTGTGTGTCGTAGTCGCCAGGCAACCACCATGCGGTGTGGTCGCCAGCCATAGCGAACTCCGTATGCTCATCCTTGATAAGGAAATAATTCAACTCCTGCTGTTGAGGGAACTCATAACGGAAACCGATACCATCGTCATATACACGGAAACGGATGATGATCACTCGGATTTGCGGTTCCACCCACATCCCTTTGGTATTGGGGTCCTTAGGGTAGTGTTTCTTCTCTAACTGCTGTTCGAGCGTAACCGTATATTCATTATAATGATTACGGATATCCTTGGTCTCGCCCCACACAGGTTGCCATGTCTCGTCGAAAGATGTCACCTTCTCGTCCTTGATAGTGAAGTGGTCCATCAGGTCGGTCTCCTCCATCCCTTTGGACGCATGTTTGTCCTTGGCAAGTTCCAACCCCAACCTACTTGGCTTCACCACATCCTTACCCTTATAGGTTAGTGAGTACATGGCACATCCTTGATTGATATTAAAGGTGAGTTCCAGATTACCGTTGGGTGACTTTACCGACCCTGCCATTCCTGGCATTGCGGACATCGCCAGCATGGCAGCAGCGATAAGCATTCTTTTTAATTTAATCATATTACGATGTCTTAGGTGTTTAAAAATCTGATTGCAAATATAGGAAAAATCCGTCAACGCTGCAAGGAATGATACATTATTTTACCTCCTCTGATGTACAATCCTTTGCACGGAATCTCAGAAAGTTGACGACCTTGGAGATCATAGATGTCCTGACAGGTATTGTTACTGACCTTAGGATTCCTTACGGTGGTATATGCATCCCATCCGGCAGATAAGTCCTCTAGGGTGACGATGCGGTCGTCGTTCATACACTTTCTCCATTCTTCCTTACTGGTCTTATTGACAAAATTTCCGCCCCATGTCTGATACCACGGCATCCACCATGACCAGACAGCCTCCTCGGCAAATTCCTTGTCGATATCAGGTATGGGACCGTTTTCTGATAAGGCAAGAATCTTCGTCCCTCCTGTGAGTTCCTTGAGTTTGTCAAACAGGATGTAGTTGCTGGAATAGTCGTAATCTGCATTATAGATATCCGCTGAGACGACATCATAATAGGCTTCACCAGGATTCCAGTCTTGGTCGTACTCCCCTGCGTTCCATACCCAGATGACATTATGCACTCCTTTGACATTCACCATCTCTTCAAAGATTAAGCGGTAGAGTTTCTTGAAAGGCTCTGCTCCTTCTCGTCCCCACCAGAACCAACCTCCACTTGCCTCATGGAGTGGACGGAAGATACAGGCGATGCCCGCATCCTGTAACTCTAGGAAATAGTCGGCAATAACGTCAATGTCCTTGATGATATTCTGATAGAGGGACGAGGAGGTGTTCCATGTGCCATCGGTTTTCATGGCATTGGAGATCTTCATGTAACATCTGTCGGTGTAGAACTCATTGGTGTTCCGACTGGGGTCACGCCAGTGCCAGGTAAAGGCTGGAATACCTCCACGCTTGTAGGTGTCTTTTACCAGTCTGATGACCGCATTCGTATATGACATTGACCAATAGTCGTCCTCATTGGCACCTGTGGTGTTCATAAAGTCAAAACCGATAAGTGCCGGATATTTACCTGAGGCTTGGTAGACAGCCTTCACGTCATCATGCTGGGTCACGTCTCCGTTTGCTGACGACATGTCACCAGTCATGATACCAGAAATGGTCTTTTTCCCGAAATTGTTATAGAGGAAGGCATAAATCTTCTTGGCACAGTCAGCGGCATGCGGATCTACAGGTACTGACGGGATATTAAACGACAATGAACTATTGTTGTTTTCCTCGATACGGATATAATCGATACGGAACCATGTCCAACTGGGCGTGATGACGATGGTGTTCTTACCTTGATTCATGAAGAAGGTGCCGACGGCTGTCTCTCCTTGTCCTTTGATCTGGAAAGAGCCGCCACTGCCATTGACGGCAAGGTTAGCCTTTTTGTCGCCATAAAGTCCGTCGTGTCCTACATAGATAGTATATTTCCCTTTTACCTTATTATTAAAAGTAAAGGTGATGCTGGCATTCTCAGCCTTGACCTCAAGCGCCTTCCCTCCAGAGTACTTATTATCCAGAATCAGTGTGCAGTTGGCATAATTGGCATTCTCAGCCTCCAACTTCGTGCTGGTTTGTGCAAAGATCCCAACCATACTGCAAAATGCAAGAAGAAGGGAGAGTGTTTTTCTCATCATTGTAATTTTGATGTCTTATTGTTTTTGCTGCAAAGATAAGCCTAAAATTTGAAAGATGCAATAGCATTCGGTTGTTAGGGTACATTTTTGCAACATTTGTGACATATACTCGTGTGGATTTTGATGCTGTAATTAGGAAAAAAGCACTATCTTTGCAGCAGTAATTAGAACCTAAGACTTATGCGGAAATATTATGCGTTGATGATCTTATTTGTAAGTGTTCTGTCCATTTATGCACAGAAGAACCTACAATTCCATCATATAAACACAAAAGGTTATAGTGTACGTGTTGTATACCGTGACATAAATGGTATAGTATGGTTAGGTACTTCTTCTGGAATACTGAGTTTGCCACAATTGGAGAGTCGGAATCCTGAAGGCTATCAACGGTTGTCTTCCGATATCAGTATGAGTGTTAATAAAGTAACAGGTGACTCAGAAGGTGGATTATGGATCAAAACGATAGATAATGATGTCTATTATTATCATCCACAGCGTAATGAGTTTGTAAAGGACGTTCCTGCTATGTTTGTGAGAAGAGACATTAAAGTCTGGAAAGAATTTGATGTAAATGCTGACAAGGAAGGATACACGCTTACCACCAAAGACAATAATCTCTTTTGGTTGGATCAAAAGACGGGAAAGGTGACTCATCTTACTATTGGAACGGGTGAGCATATCATTGCCGTCTGTCATAATGAATCTTATTATGCCCTCATTTCCAATAAGAGTCTGTATATTCTTTCCATCAAAGAAAAGCGAGTTAGTCATCAGGTGCCACTCCCCCCAGAGTACCGTGCTCATAAACTTGTCAATATGGATGAGGCTGGCAATGTCTGGGTGTGGTCAGATAATAAGGTGTGGAAATATCATCATGTTCTTCATGAATGGACGATGGTCGTTCAGATTCCTTCTAATATTGTGGGATTTCAATTGGACGGAGAGCAGCAACTATGGATAGCAACGGACTCTGACGGTATTTACCTTTGTGATGTTGACGGACACGTTCTGGCTCATCTGTTACATTCTCCGTGGGATGCCAATAGCCTTCAAAGCAACAAAATAGACATGTTGTTCTATGACAAAGAGAGACAGACGATGTGGATATCCTATGCTAAGGGCGGTTTATCAATATGTACAAGTCATCAGGATAACTATTCCCTCAACAATATTGTAGATGTTGTGACCCAAGAGTCCGTCTCCGATATTCTTACTTTTGCGCCATCACCTCATGGAGAGGGTATGTGGATAGGAATGGAGAATCGTGGTGTATACTTTCATCATGGGAATACAGACAAGAACATGGTGGGGAATGGATCTGCCACGGCTCTTCATACAAGTAAAGACGGTTCGCTATGGATTGGACTCTACCATCAGGGATTGTTGCATAGACAACCCAATGGGAGTGTTACTCACTTTTTCAAGCAGCGTTCACCTTACGATGTTGTTGAGAATGAGAAAGGTGAGGTGTTCATTGCCTTGTTAGGGGAGGGCGTATGGTGGCTTAATCCTGTTACAGGTGATACTGTAAATACCCATTTGAAACCATCATACGCATTAGATTTAGCGTATCATAAGCACCGCCTGTATGCAGCGACGACAGAGGGACTCTTTACAACGGATAAGGGCTTCGTCTGGGAGAAAGTGTGTGACGGACGTTTCCGTTACTTGTGTATAGATAAAGACGATTATGTTTGGATGCTTGGTAATGAGGGCTGTGAGGGTTTGACCTTGTTAGATGCCAATGGCAGGGAAGTGAAGGTGTTAGCCGATTTAAAGCATGCCCCATTAAAAAATATCTCTGTTGACAAGGATGGGAATGTATGGATAGTCACTCCCACGGAATTACTGATGCTGCGTCATCAATTGGAGGACAGGAGTAAGTTTGACCGTTATTCCTTCAATATCAATCCTGATGGCAAGCAACTATATTATAATTTCCGTGCCAGTGAGATAGATGCCAATGGTATTCTCTGGCTGGGTACGACAACGGGCTACCAGCGGGTGGATACCCGTAAACTCTTGTCGCAGGTTAACCAGCAGGAGGAATCACACCAACTATTACTGGGAGCGGTTAGTGTTAATGACAAGCTGTTAACTCCTCAGACTCTGGGAAAGGATATTGTTTTCATTCATGAACTCTCTTTGAGTTACAACGAGAACAATCTGGTGATAGAGTGTTCCAATCCGAATGATGAAGGTTTCTCGGCAGATGCCTATTATTATCAGTTGAAAGGATTCTCAGACACCTGGCATCCTATAGAGGGACGGACTATCGTCTTCTCCAACCTGCCGTCAGGTGATTATCAGTTACTTACCCGTACACAATTCTCACAACCGAGTCTGTTGCTGGCAATACATATCGCTCCGCCGTTTTGGTTGTCCTGGTGGGCTTTCCTTATATATGTAGTTATTGTAGTCCTGACGGTATGGGGTGTTGTCCGTTACTATCATCATCGTCGTGTTTACAAACAGCGGATTCATGAGTTACAACTGCAACAGGAGCAGCAGGAACATATGAATGAGATGAAACTCCGTTTCTTCACCAATATCAGTCATGATTTGCGGACACCTCTGTCCTTGATTATCAGTCCTGTAGAGGAACTGTCTAAACAAGTGAAGGACCCTCAGCAGTTGTCAACCCTTCAGATGATTCATCGCAGTGCGGACCATCTGCTTTCTTTGGTAAACCAGATTCTTG
>Ga0247611_10009874_pt1 | contig 11349 bp, 9 predicted proteins | sample 177DNAGHGhighgp2_FD_192422 | JGI IMG/M metagenome (GOLD analysis project Ga0247611, IMG submission 192422) | Sheep rumen microbial communities from Palmerston North, Manawatu-Wanganui, New Zealand - 1770 DNA GHGhigh gp2 | ecosystem: Host-associated > Mammals > Digestive system > Stomach > Rumen ... | reverse complement strand
GCGTCGACGGCCTCATCCACATCAGCGACCTCAGCTGGAGCAAGAAAATCAAACACCCCGCCGAGTTCACCAAGATTGGCGACAGCATTGATGTCGTCGTCCTCGAAGTCGATGCCGAAAACCGTCGTCTCAGCCTCGGCCACAAGCAGCTCGAAGAGAATCCTTGGGATGTCTACGAGTCACTCTTTGGCGTAGGCACTGTCCACCAGGGCACCATCTCCAACATCAACGACAAGGGCGCTACCGTAGCACTGCCCTATGGTGTTGAAGGCTTCGCTCCCATGCGTCACCTCGAAAAGGAAGACAAGACCAAAGCCCGTCAAGGCGAAACCCTCGACTTCAAGGTCATCGAATTCTCCAAAGAGAACAAGAAAATCATCGTCTCCCACACCCGCGTCTTCCAGGACAACCTCGACAACGAGCGCCAGAAGAACGAGAGCGACGAGGCCAAGAAAGAGCGCGCCACCAAAAAGACCGTCAAGAAGATCAACGAGACCCTCGAAAAGACCACCCTTGGCGACCTCAGCGTGCTGGCCAACCTGAAAGAAGAAATCGAAAAAGAAGAGCGCGGCGAATAAACCCGCTCCCTAAACACCGATTCAATCCCTACCAACCGGGGCTTCACACCGAAGTCCCGGTTTTTCTTTTCATCCACCCTGCACCTATCGCACCTCACCACAAACCTTAAGCACTTCCAAGAAAAAAAAATTATTTTTTCTTCTATATCAGAAAAAATGTGTATTTTTGCCTACAGTACAAGTCCTGAGCCATACCTGTACCGCATTATATTTCAAGTCGATAATATAATATTACCAATCAAAATCAAACAAAAATGACAAGAGAACATCAAAAAACCTATTCCGCACCCACAATCGAAGTGCTGAATGCCCGTATTGAAAGAGGTTTTGAGGGCAGCGTAACCCCCGCTCCCGATCCCAACCAAATCGAACAACCCGAACAAGGCGAAGACCTCCTCTGGGGCTAATCCAATCAAGTAACAACCAAAACAAACCTACAGAAATGAAAAAAACCGCCTTTTATCTTATCGCCCTTGCCACATTGAGCATCGCCGCCGTCTCCTGCACCAAGGACGAGGCCGCCAAAGGACCCCAGTTCCGCATCTCCATGGAGTCCGCCTCCAGCAAGACCCACTTCAACGGCACCAACCTCTACTGGACCGACGGAGACCAGTTTGCCGTCTATGACGCCAACAACAGCCGCGCCCTCTACTCGGCCGCTGCCGAAGGCGACCAAGCCCTCACCGCCACCCTCAACATCATGGATGGCACCATCGGCGATGGCCCCTACACCGCCATCTACCCCAACTCCATAGCCACCGCCAGCCCCTCCGTCGTCACCCTCCCCGCCGAGCAAGCCTCCGTGGCCGGTGAACTGACTGGATTCCCAATGATGGCCGTGTCCGACAACGAGGAGCTCAGCTTCAAAAACCCCTGCGCTATCCTCAAAATCCACATGCAGAAATCCAACATCTCCATCTCCAAGATTCAGATAGCCACCGACCAGTACATCAACGGCGACTTCACCATCGACTACAACGACGGTGAACCCACCCTCACCCGCACCAACTCCACCAACCACACCAAAGTCACCACCCTCACCATGGCCAACCCCGTGTCCATCACCGAAGGAGCCGACTTCTGCCTCTACCTGCCCGCAGTCCAGTATGGCTACTTCCTCCTCAAAATCTACGACGCCGACGGCAACATCCTCTCCAAATCCTTCTCCGGCCTGAGCTTCGGCCGCAACCAGTACCGCACCCTCAACATCCCCGAGAGCGCCATCAACTTCCATCCCGGCGACCTCACCGGTGAGTTCACCGTCAACGCCAATGACGCCAAAGTGACCTTCTCACGCGGCAACCTTTACAAAAATAGCAACCAATACTATTTCGCCAGCAAGCAATACCTCCGCACCGAAAGCAACGGAGATCAAGACCACCTTTTCACTTGGACCTCCTCTATGCAAACCTCCTACCCTCCCCAAAACGGCGGTAACCAATCATGGAGAGTCCTTTCTAAGGATGAATGGCAATACATGATGAAAACAATTGGTGGACGTACCGTTTCCTTCATCACACCCTCTCATACCTACACCTATCACTTCTTGGCAGCCAAAGTCACAAAAGAGAATAACAGTATAGTAAATGGCTATATTCTTTTCCCCGATGTCTTCTATTGGCCATTGGAGGAGTCCAAACTGCCCGTTGCCAATAAATTCGGATCACAAACACTCCACTGGAGCAATGTCCCTGTCTTCACCAACTATGAATGGCAGATGCTCGAAGCCGCTGGTAGCGTCTTCCTCCCCACTACTGGAAAAATCGAATTAGGCACCGCCAGAGAATTTGGCAGCGGCTCCTACTATTGGACCTCTACAGGCAACACGAGTGATGGTGCTTACTCCATTCGTTTTAGAGACGGGGCCTCTTCCCCTTACTATCAAGAGGGCAGAACCGACCAATGGAAGTGTGCCATCCGTTTCGTCAAAAACGTTCAGTAAGACTTACACATTCTGTTCATATCACAAGCGATGCCTCCCTCCTCGGGGGGCATCGCATTTTTGTTTTGTCCCGCCAGCCCTCCCCCTCTGGGTGGCACAGCCCTGCGCCTCCCCTACTCCCATGCTCCGCCACCGCCACCCTCCCACGCCCAGCGGCCAATGGCACCCCCCCGACACCGCCCCCCTCTTTTTCTTCAACAAATACAACTTTTTTTTTCCACTTCTATACTTGTTGTACAGCCAAACATAGACTAAATAGAATCTAAATAGAATCAAAATAGAATCTAAATAGAATAAATATGCAAAACGAGCAACTGACTCGACGCCCACCGGCGGCTGGACACCTCACAGGCCGCCTCCTATGAAGCCTCTCGTCAGTGGTCAATCATAAAATTTGTAAAAAACATGCAATGATTAAATATAATTGTGTATCTTTGCAGCATGAACGGCAAAGCAGGTTTATTTCTTATATCATTGATTTTATGTTCATTGCCAGCATTTCCTCAACATCGCGGCAATAATGAACACGACAATAGCGGCATAGCCGGAGTTCTGGACTCCACCCTGTCCGGCACCTCATCCCTCTTCTACTGGAACCATGAACTGTGGAGCAGCAACGACCACGGGCAGCTCAGGCTCTTCAGCATCGACACCACCAACGCCCATACCAAGGACAGTGTCCGATGCGGCTTCCGGTATCAGGACATGGAGGAGGTGGCGCAGGACGACCAATATTTCTATTTCGGCGATTTCGGCAACAATGGTACAACCCTGCGGGATGACCTATACATACTGCGCATTCCCAAGCAATTGCTCCTGATGGGCTCCTGCCACTGCGACACCATCCATTTCTCCTACTGCGGCTATACGACCGACAACAACCGGATGTCCGGCGGCCTGCCCACCACTGATTTCGACTGCGAGGCCATGGTGGCCATCGACGACAGTCTTTACCTCTTCACTAAGCAGTGGACCTCGCAGCAGACAGTTTGCTTCGCCTTGCCCAAGACCCCGGGGCGCTATATTGCCATGCCCCGATTCAAGCTCAATGTCAACGGCCTCGTCACCGGGGCCTGCCACTTCCGACTGGACAGGCTGGGACTGAAGCAGAAAAACGTCATTGCCCTCTGTGGCTACAATATCCTGGCCCAACCTTTTGTATACCTGATCTACGATTTCTCGGGGACCAACTTCACCAAGGGTAGGCGCGAAAAGATTGCCTACCTCAACAATGTGGGCTGGCAGACCGAGGCCATAGCCACCGCCGACGGCATCCACTACTGGATTACCTCGGAGCGGTTTTCGCGGCTGGGGGTGAACAATCCGCCACGGCTGCTGACGCTCGACCTCTCCAGCCACTTGGCACAGTATATCAGCACCCTCGAACCGCTGGACATCGACCAGCCGACCCTCGACCCCTGGCCCACCCTGGCACCCAACCCGACGGACGGCATCGTGCAGCTAATAGGCCTTAGCCACGAGGTGCTGAAGGACTTGAAAGTGGAGGTGTGGGACTCGCAAGGGCGCATGCTGAAGGACGTGGTGAATGGCACTGTTATCGACCTCAGCAAACAACCCGCCGGTGTCTATGTGGTGCGGATGACGCTGCCGCAGGACGGGGTGGCCACACGGCGTGTGCGTCTGCTGCCCTCTGCTAAGCCTAATTTTTGATGCCCTCACCCCGGCATGGGATTGCCTGAGCCTTGCGGCAGGAGCCTAAGGGCTCCGCACGGCAAAGGCCATGGGGGCTGGGGCGCCCCGAAGGGGCGCGACAAGGCCTCCGGTGCGGCTCAGCGCTGCGCGCTCATCCGCTCATTCATTGGTTCTTTTCCCATATTCGCCAACTCAGCTCGGCCTGGGTGTAGAGCATGGCACGGCCGTCGCAGGTGGTGGCACCCGTCCGTGCGGCTTCGGACAGGAAGACTGTGGGCGACGGGTTGTAAACCAAGTCATAGCACAGATGGCGCGAAGTGAGCTGTCGGGGCCAGGGCCAGGCCGACTGCTGCTGAAGCGGGGCCATGCCCACCGGGGTGCAGTTTACAATAATGAGATACGATGCCGCCAGTTCCCGGGCACGGTCGTATGACACTGCAAAGGGCTGGCGCCCGGCCTGGCGGGACACAACCAAGGCTTCCAATCCCAGACGCTGGAGTGCATAGACGACTGCCTTTGCCGCTCCGCCACTGCCCAGCACCAGGGCACGGGTGTGCCACGGCTGCAGCAAGGGCACCAGCGTGCGGGCAAAGGCATGGGTGTCGGTGTTGTGGCCTACCAGCTGCCCGTTGCTACATTCCACGCAGTTGACAGCCCGGATGGCGCCGGCCTCGGGGTCGAGGCTGTCCAGACGGTTGATAATCTTTTCTTTGAAAGGGATGGTGACATTGAAACCGTTTATGCCGCATTGCTGCACCCACTGCCGCACACCGTCCACATCCTCCATCTCGTACAGGCGGTACTCGGCGTCGGCAATGCCTTCCCGCTCAAACATGTCGGCAAACCATCTTGCCGACCACGAGTGCGATAGTTTTCGACCTATAAGTCCGTACTTTTTCATGATGCAAAGATACGGAAAAAAAATCATACTGCATGGGGCTTGAAAACAAAATTGAGTCGACTGGTGTAGCAAACTGACAACATGAATGGTCGGCCACGGGCTGGGACACTAAAAACAAAAACCGTTTATTGAATATTTCTTCGTATCTTTGCAAATTCAAGCAAGACGCATATATGAAGGGTTTGTTTCGTACTATCTTACTAATTATCAACCTCCTTTTTGCGGGAGCACTGATTGTCTCAACCCTTGCGGGCAGCATAGAGCCCAGCCGCATGGTGTTGGTTTCTATCCTCAGTTATGGATATGTCATTTTCCTGCTTGCCAACGTGCTGTTCATTATCCTGTGGCTTTGTCTGTCGCGATGGGAGTTTCTGGTATCGGTAGCCGCCATCGTGGTGCGCATGTCGTTCATACCCCTGTTTTTCCAGGTAGGAGGCACGGCCGAGCCTGTGAGGGGCGACGACATGGTGAGGGTTATGACCTTCAACACCCACGGATTTGAAGGGCTGGACAGCGACACGCTGATGACCCGCGATTCGGGAGCCGTGCTGTTTTTGCAGCTGGTGGCCGAGGAGGACCCCGACATCATCTGTCTGCAGGAATACCAAGGCATGCGGAAGAACCGGATTGGCGACTCGCTGGCGGCACTGGGCTACAAGCATCACTTCGGGGTCCACGGCGCTGAGAAGCCGGCACAGTGCATTGTCTACACCCGGCTGCCGATAACCCAAGGGCAGATGATGGATGAAAAGACCAAGTTCTATGTGGACTTGAAAAAAGGCGAGAGGGCACTGCGTGTGTGCTGCGTGCATCTGGACTCGTATGAGCTCACTTCGGACGATTACGAGAGTCTGGAACGGCTGTCGCATGCCCAGACCGACAGCTCTACCCATAAGCTGCTGCACAAATTCACCGAGACCACACGCGAACACGAGGAGGAATGGAAGACGGAACTACTGCCGCTGATAGAGTCGACCACTACGCCCTTGGTGTTGGCGGGCGACTTTAACGATACGCCCGCATCCTACATCTACCAGCAGGCCTCACTGCTGCTGAAAGACTCCTATGTGGAGCAGGGACGGGGTTTCGGCACCACCTACCACGGGCCGTTCCCCGCCTTCAGGATTGACTATATCCTGCACAGCAGTAACTTGGAAGCCCTCTCCTACAAACGCATCACCTCACCCATATCCGACCACTACCCCATTGTGACCGATTTGCGCTTTATCGACTAATCCCATTCCACCTGTCAACCAAGAAGCAACGACGTGACACAAAAAGAACGATACACCCGGATGATAGCCTACTTCGAGGAGGCAAGGCCCACGGCGCAGTCCGAACTGCACTACGAAGACCCTTTCCAGCTGCTGGTGGCCGTGATCCTCTCGGCCCAGTGCACCGACAAGAGGGTGAACATGACTACCCCCGCCCTCTTTGCCGCCTTTCCCGATGCCACCACCATGGCCCAGGCCACGGCCGAGGACATATTCCCTTACATCAGCTCCATTTCCTACCCGCATAACAAGAGCAAGCATCTGGCAGGCATGGCGCGAAAGCTTATGGAGGATTTTGGCGGCGAGGTACCCAGCGATGTGGACGAGCTGCAAACCCTGCCGGGGGTGGGCCGCAAGACAGCCAATGTTATCGCATCGGTGGTGTTCAACTTCCCAGCGCTGGCGGTGGACACCCACGTGTTCCGTGTGGCCAACCGCATAGGGCTGACACGCAACAGCAAAAACCCTCTGCAGACCGAGCGAGAGCTGGTGAAACATATACCGCAAGACAAAATACCCATAGCCCACCATTGGCTCATCCTGCATGGACGCTACGTGTGCCAGGCGCGCAAGCCCCACTGTGCGGAGTGCGGCATGACGGACCTCTGCCAGTGGTTCCAGCAGTCAGCCCCTAAAAAGAACAACCCATGCTAACCCAACCCCTTTTCCTGATAGGCTTGGTGGCCGTTGCCATACCTATAGCCATCCACCTCCTGCAACTACGCCGTTACCGCAAGGTGTATTTCAGCAATGTCGACATGCTGGAGGAGCTTGAAAGCGAGAACCGCCGCCAACGCAATCTGCGCCAGCTCCTCATCCTGGCCTCACGCATCCTGGCCATCGTGTTCATCGTTCTGGCTTTTTGCCAGCCGGTGATACCCCACAAAGGAGCCACCCTCCAGTCGGGGGCGACGGTGGTGAGCGTGTATATCGACAACTCTTACAGCATGGAATGCGGAGGGATGGATGGGAGCCTGATGGAATCGGCCAAAAAGAAGGCCCGTGAGATAGCCGCCGCCTATGACCCCTCCGTACCCCTACAGCTGCTCACCAATAATGCCTCCGGGAGCCAGTTCCGCTGGCTGAGCCGTGAGGAATTTCTCACCGCCGTCGACGAGATTGAGGCCGGAGGTGCCACAGCCCCTCTCGCCACAATCGCCTTGCGCCAACACGAGTTCCTGCACTCGGCTACCGCCGCCAACCGCCATGCCTACATCATCAGTGATTTCCAACGCACGACGGCCAACATAGCCGACTACCCCGCCGACACAACCATCCTCACCACTTTCATCCCCTTGGGAGGGAGTTCGCTGGCCAATGTGTACATAGACACCCTCACTTTCAACAGTCCCGCCTATTTCAAAGGGGCCACGGTGAAAGTGGAGGCACGCCTCCGCAATATCGGCGACAAGGCCGTCGAAAAGCAACCCCTGCGCCTCTACATCGGCAGCCAGCAGAGGGCTGTCACTTCGGTCGACATCCCGGCCAACAGCTCCGCCACAGCATCCCTCACCTTCTCCATTCAGGACGACACGATGCTGACCGGCCATGTGGAAACCACCGACTACCCTGTCACTTTCGACGACCGACTTTACTTCTCGCTCCCAGTCACCTCCAGCATTCCTCTGCTCGTGGTGAGTGGCAAGAACGAAAACCCATACATCCGCAAACTCTTTGCCAACGACTCGCTGACCAGCTACCGACAGGAACCTTACAACAACCTTGACTATACCCATATTGCCGAAAGCCGGTTCATCATAATTGACGAGCTCCATGCAATCCCCTCCGGACTGGCCCAGACGCTTGCCCAGTTCGTGTCGGACGGTGGTACGCTGCTGCTCATTCCCCCCGCCGATGCCGAGACCGCTTCGTACAATCAACTCCTCGGCTCGCTGCAAGCACCCCTTTTGGGCAAGTGGCAATCGACCCCGACGCGAGCCAACAGCTTGCAGTATGACCACAGCCTGTACAGGGGTGTGTTCAGCGGTCGTAACGAAGAGATGGAGATGCCCACTGTGCAGGGACATTTCCTTATGCAACTCGCGGTCTCCACCGTGGTTCGGCCAGTCATCACCCTCACCGACGGGACCCACCTGCTGACAGAAACCCCTGCCGGGCAAGGCCGCCTGTATCTCTTTACCGCGCCCCTGCGGCCTGAGAGCACGGACCTGATGCAGCAAGCGCTCTTTGTGCCCACGGTATATAATATGGCCCTCTTCAGCTTCCCCCAGCCACTGCCCTACCACCTCATATCCTCCACCGCCCCCATCCCCGTCATCGCTTCCTCGGCCTCGTCGCAACCTTGCCACATGGTCTCCATCTCTCCAGCCCAGCCGACGCTCGACTTTATACCTGACATACGCCGCATAGGCTCCCACAATTTCATCCTCCCTCACGGGGAGATCACCCTCGCAGGCAACTACCTCCTGGCCACCAACCCTGCCGAAGGACTGGCCTTCAACTACAGCCGTCAAGAGTCGGACCTTGCCTGTCTCTCCACCTCCGACATCAAGCAGACCATCCGCGATGCAGGTCTCACCCATTGCAGTCTTACGCCCTCGGCCGCCAAGTCTATGACCGACTTTATACGCTCCCGCAATCAAGGCACACCCTTATGGCGGTGGTGCATCCTGCTGGCACTCCTTGCCCTCCTTGCCGAGACACTGCTCATCCGGCTGCCACAGCGCAACAGCAAAGTATAACCCCTCACCATCCATCAGCATGTTATCCATCAACGACATATCGAAATCCTATGGCTCGTTCCAAGCCCTCCACCACATCAACCTACATGTGGGACAGGGCAAGGTGTTCGGCCTTTTGGGACCCAACGGGGCCGGTAAAACCACCCTCATCCGCATCATCAACCACATCATAGCCCCCGACAGTGGCACCCTCCAGTTCGACGGCCACCCGATGACACTTGCCGACGTTATGCAAATAGGCTATCTGCCCGAAGAACGGGGCTTGTACAAAAAGATGCGGGTGGGAGAGCAGGCCGTCTATCTGGCCCGTCTCAAAGGACTTGACAAGGATACAGCTGTCAGGCAGCTGCACCAATGGTTTGACCGTTTGGAAATCGACTCGTGGTGGAACCGTCGAGTAGAAGAGCTCTCCAAAGGCATGCAGCAAAAAGTGCAATTCGTGGTCACCGTACTCCACAACCCACGGCTGCTCATCCTCGACGAGCCTTTCAGCGGCTTCGACCCTGTCAATGCCGACCTCCTGAAGAGAGAAATCCTCCGTCTCAAAGAGCAGGGCACCACCATCATCTTCTCCACCCACAACATGTCCTCGGCCGAGGAACTATGCGACGATATAGCCCTTATCAACCACGCACGCGTCGTGCTGTGCGGTCCCCTGTCCGACATCAAAGCCAGCCACCAAGGGCTTCCCCTCGACCGCATTTTCATCAACACGGTCCAAAGCCCCATGTCCGACTGATTCCCATCCCTGCCTAAAAATCTTTAATCCACAACCTTCAAGCCTGCATTCATGAACAAGATACCCCTCGTCATACAACGCGAATACCTCACCCGCGTCAAGAAGCCCTCCTTTTGGGTCCTCACCATTGTGGTGCCGCTCCTGCTGGCCGCCGTCTATGCCATCCCCATCATATTGGCCTCACGGCCCCTGGAGCATGCCCACGTGCTGGTAGCTGACGACACAGGACTTTTCCAAGGCCAGTTCCGCTCGGGACGGGACATCACCTATCACGAGGCCGGAAGCATCGACTACGCCCGCCGGGAGCTACAGCAGCACGACAGCCTCGATGCCATCGTCTATATTCCCGCACGCGAGACCACCCTGCCCCGCGATGCTTATCTTTTCTACCGCTCCGACACCCCCTCCCTCACTATCCAGACCGATGCACAGAACCAGCTACAGGAAATACTCCGCAACCGAATCCTCCTCGATGTCCACGGCCTATCGCCTGAAGATTATTCCCTCATCACTTCCACCCACATAAAGCTCCGCACCGTGGACATTGAGACTGGCCGCGACGGCTTCCTCCAGGTAAAGATTGTGGTCGGTGCCCTCCTTGCCCTACTGGTCTTCATGGCCGTCTTTATGTTCGGCTCACAAGTGATGCGCGGAGTCATGGAGGAGAAAGCCTCACGCATAGTAGAGGTCATCGTGTGCAGTGTCAAACCATTCCAGCTCATGATGGGCAAGGTGGTGGGCATTGGACTTGTAGGACTTACCCAGTTTGCCCTGTGGGTGCTGCTGGCTGGTGCTTTGGTCACGGGTGTCCAGCTCACCCATGCCGACCTTTTCGAACAGGCCTCCACCCGCCACAGCCAGACAGAGATAGCCACCAAAGGCGCCGAAGCCACCCAGCAATATCTGACCGAACAGGAGCGTGCCGCGCAGTACCAAGCCGGCCAAGGCATAGACAACAGCATCCAGGAACTTATTGAAGGCCTTACTGGCATCAACTTCGCCATGCTCATTCTCCTCTTTTTGTTCTACTTCGTGTTTGGCTATCTGCTCTACGCCTCCCTCTTTGCCGCCGCTGGCTCGCTGGTGGACAACGAGACCGACTCGCAGCAGTTCACCCTCCCCCTCACCATTCCCCTGCTGCTCACCCTCCTCCTGCTCCCCTCCATGGTAAGCCAGCCCTCAGGCAGCCTCAGCGTATGGCTCTCCATCATCCCCTTCACCTCACCCGTTGCCATGCTGCTTCGCATCCCCTTTGGTGTCCCCTTCTGGCAAGTGTTGCTCTCCATGCTGCTGCTCCTTGCCACCTTCCCCCTCTGTATCTGGGCCGCCGCCAAGGTATACCGCTCCGCCATCCTCCGCTACGGACAGAAGGCCTCCTGGCGCGATGTCTGGCGCTTCCTCCGCCCTGGCTCCAAAGCCTGACCCTTACAGTACCCTAAATTCCAGTTACAAGTGCAACACTGAGTAGAAAAAAAAGAGTACCATAATTTGGTACTCTCAGGTAAAATGACTACTTTTGTGTTGTCAAATGAAAAAATATAATCACATTACCAAAGAGCA
>Ga0247611_10009871_pt1 | contig 11353 bp, 11 predicted proteins | sample 177DNAGHGhighgp2_FD_192422 | JGI IMG/M metagenome (GOLD analysis project Ga0247611, IMG submission 192422) | Sheep rumen microbial communities from Palmerston North, Manawatu-Wanganui, New Zealand - 1770 DNA GHGhigh gp2 | ecosystem: Host-associated > Mammals > Digestive system > Stomach > Rumen... | reverse complement strand
CCTCAAGTTCCTCTGCAGACTTGCCAGTCATAGCCATAGCCTCGCTCATATCGAGCGTGCCGTCCTTCCACTGGTTCGTCATTTTGATGATCTGAGAAGTCGTAACATCAGCAGTCTCATTAATGTCATCGTAAACCTTACTCAGCTCATCCGTGAATGCACCATACATTGCCAGCGTGTCCGTCAGAACTTCGTTGGTCAGCCACTTGCCCTGTGTCAGAGTATTCGCAACGGTCTTGTAGTTGACTTCATTGAATCCGCCGCCATAGGTGACGCCGTAGATAATATTTCCAGCTTCGTCAATAGCCTGTTCAAGAGTTCCGCGATTGATAGCCGCCTGGATAACCATCTCCTTGAACTCTTTGGTGGCCATGTTCGCGTTTTCAATAGACTTCCAGTCCTGAAGCCGCATATAACCGCCGGAGAGAGCCTGCGAGATGTTGTACATTGCCCGGTTGGCTTCCTGTTTAGTCGCTCCGGAGATACCAGCCCAGTTGGCGATACCCTCCATTGCAGTGACAGCTTCCTCGAGCCCGATGCCGGCAGAAGTAAACTTACCGATAGAAGCCACCATTTCGGTGAAGTCGTAAGAAGTTTCGTCCGTATACCAGTTCAATCGTTCGAGCTGGTCGGAAACTTCCTGCATCAGCTCTGCGTCGGACTTTGTGCCGTCCCGGATTGCGTTCATGATCATCTGAACGGACTGAGTCTTGTCAGCGTATTTACCGAAGCCTTCCATGATCGGCTCAAGGGTTACGCTTTTTATCTGGTTCGATACAAAGTCTTCAACTTTCCGACCAATATTGAGAAGGGCTCCCGTAGCAATCGTCTCAAGAGCCGAGAATTTTTCCCCTACTCCGTCAAGAGCGCTTGTAAGCCCTCCAAAACTTACTTTATTTGCAGCCGAAGTAATCCCGTCAAATGCTTTGCTCGCACCGGAAAAGTCGAGCGCGCCCTTCAGCTTGTCAAGCGTGGACATACTCTGCGATACATTCCTCTCAAAGTCCGAGTTGTCAAACCGCATCTCTACGACTTTTTCATCGATCGTCCTGCTCATACGCGCTTCACCTCCTCCCAGGCCTCTTCAGCAAGTCTTTCAAAGATAGGGCGGATGGCAGGGTTGATGTAATCAATGCCCTGCACATACCCGCCGTTCCGTGTCGCGTGCCCGTACTGCAGAATGATCGCAATCGGTACGCCATTTTGAATGTTCGTGTTCTCGAATGTGATAGATACGGACCCGTTGTTCCGGGCAATCCTATATCTCCAGGAATTCGCAGTCAGACCCGTATCCTTGGGCGTCGCATCGGCCAGTGCCTGAACACCCTCCTCGCCGTAGCGGTCGAGAGCGCTGATTTTCAAGCCTTCCTTGAAACGCTCCAGATAGCCGTTCAGCTTTTTGAAGTCGCCCTTCTGCCTGAACGTGATCAATGCGCCGCCCTCCTTTCCTTAACCGGTAGTCCCGAGCTGCTGCTTTCTCGCTCTGTTCAGCGCGGTCCGCCGGTTGATGTCGTCTCTCGTGTTTTTCTTCTTGTTCTTCGGCTGATTCTTGATCTCGCATACATGTATGAGCGTCAGGAGCTTATTTAAATGCCAGTCCTGGCACTCAAAGGGAATCTGTAAAGCCACCATCCAATAGTAGATCAGCTCAGCCGTAATGATCTCTCTGGACGGCGGTTTCTTGGGACCCCGATCGGAAAAGGTCGTGGCCGTCATGGGATCGGCGATGTATTCGTTGATCTTTGCGAGGCCCGCATCAGTCAGCGTCTCAAAAATCGAGGGGTCAACCCCGGGAGTCAGAGACATGCAGCGTACATAATCAATTGTTTCAGCCCGTGTCTTCTGCTCCTTTGAGAGAAAAGGCTTTTTCCATCTCGCTTCCCACTTGGCCAGAGAGCGCAGGGAGTGTTCCAGAAGGACGGTCTGCCCTTCAACGGTCCTGAACTCCTGCCTCTGTTCGTCATAGTACTCGCCGGAGGGCGTTGAGATGCGAATCATGGTTTATATCAGTCGACGATCTCGAGTGCGGCAGACTTCGCCTCAATGTTCTGCGGCATGATCCCGTTCACGAATGCGGCGGCCGCCGTGGAATCCGTGGCCAGCTCCATGAACAGATCGGAGTAAGCCTCTGTCTGAGCAAACTCCTCGGAGAGCTCCTTGGACTTGATGAACCGCTTGCCGTCCGGGCTCTTCTGGCCGTAGGCCCTGAGCACCAGATCCTTGAAGATCTTCATGATAGTCGGAACATCCTTGGCCTCGGTCACCCGCTTGATCATGTCGGAAAGACCGCCTTCAATGGAAAGTTCCATCTCGGTCACTTCCGCCCGGGTCATGTTGAAATAGAAGTCTTCTTTTCTCGTTTCGCCGTTGTAGTCGGTGTAAGTCATGGTCTTCTTAAGCATTTTGATTTCCCCTTTCGGTATTTGAATAAAAAAGTGGAAGGGCCGCCGGCTTAATGCTGAAACGGCCCTTGTTGGATCAGTCGTAGACTGCGGACATGAGCGGTTGACCGTCGCTGTCCAGTATGATATCCCCGCTCGAATCCCGGATGTACCGAAAGTACGTGTAGAGAGCGGGAAGCTCTTCCGGAAGGATCAGCCGCGCAGGCGTGTCATCCGTTCCGTAAAGAATGTCCTCAATGGCGTGAAGCACGTTCATCAGCCCGAGGCTCTTGAACCGCTTACCGTCAAATTCGAACTCGGCGGTCGTCTTTGCATCATCAACTTTGATGGGAAGCGTGCTGATCTCCCAAGAGAGCGTGACTGCTTCCGGAGAATCGTTGACCGTCGCGTAGCTTCTCTCGGAAGGGCTGGCCGTGCATCCGTAGATCACATGCAGCTTATAGGAGTAATCGGTTCCTTGTTCCGCATTCCCGATCAGACTGCGGAAAGAGAACCCGAACATATCCCGTTTCTGCTGTCCGACAAGCACGCCACTGACAAGTTCTTTTCTTCCGAGACAGTTTCTGAACTGACGTGGGTAAGAATATGCCTCAACAGTAAAACTGAGTTCCTCGGCGGACAGCAGATTCAGATACTTGATGTTATCAGCCCAGAATGCTGAAGCCTCCGCTCCGGAGGGGTTGAGCGTAACCGTCGTCAGGCCGTTCCACACAACCCCGTCTGAATAAGTTCCGTCAGGATTTCTTATGTACAGTACTCCGTGATCCGTGCCGGTTTCGTAAGTACGTTCTCTGGTCCTGTCCCAGACAAGACGTGGCATATCGGATCACCTCCTGTATTACTGGCCGGTCGTAATGATTCTCTGAACCGCATTCGGGAGAGGAAGTCTGGCAGGGGTCCCCTCAGCGCCACCCGTGCCATCAGTACCGTAAAGAATGTTTTCCAGTGCCGTGAGCTTAGCCTTATCTGCAGTTTCGGTAAATTCTCTGGAATCGATCTCCAGATAAGCGGTGGGTCTGAACGACACGCCATTGATGTCGGCAATGTCAACAGGAGTCGTATTGACTTCCCAGGAGAAGGTAATCGCTTCGGGAGAGTCGTTGACCGTCGCATAGCTTCTCTCTGAGGGAGAAGCCAGACAACCGTATACAATATGAATCTTGTAGCCGAGGTCATCGCCGACTTCGTCATTACCGATTCTGGTACGGTAGCTGAAACCGAACATCTTTCTCTTCTGCTGACGGATATGAACGCCAGGCGTCAGATCGGCAGAGCCGTCACACTCCATGAATTCGTCAGGATACGTGTAAGCCTCAATGGTGCATGCAAAGTCTTCGGCGGACATCAGGTTCAGGTACTTGATATTGTCGGCCCACAGGGCGGTAGGTTCCGCACCGGAGGGATTCTCGCTGACCGTAGTCAGACCGTTCCAAACAACGCCGGTACCGTACTTTCCGTAATCAGCACTGGCGGTCTGCGTGTCGTCAATGACATAAAGAACGCCATGGTCCACACCGGTTTCAAAAATATGTTCGCCGGTCTTGTCCCAAACAAGTCTTGCCATTTGTGTTTTCCTCCTCAATAGTAGATTTCGTAGGTCCAGTGATTCAGATTGTCCGATACAAAAAAGCGATTGAAGGAGCATAGCTCCCATTCAAGCAGTTCCCTTACGTTCGGATAATCCGGATCCTTGCTGATGATCGTGACAGCGTAGCGGTCTTTCCCGAGATAGAGCTTGTTGTTCGCCCGCTTCACGTCGAAATTGTCGAGATTGTAGATTATGCAGGGATAGGACAGTTTCACCGTCTCGGGCGGTTGGAAATAGACATGACTCGATCCGAGAAACTCGCAGAGCTTCCGGTGGAGCTCAAGCCTGCGATTCGCCATTCCAAACACCTCCTACAGAGAGCGTCATGCGCGGAAAATCGACTTTCACATCCGTGATCTTCCACTTCGAACCGAGCCATGTCAGATATCTCATATCCTTGAAATTCTCCATGGCAAACGGATCTGCCAGTATGCTGAATTCGTTCCGGACAGCCAGATCGTCGTTGAGTCCTTCCCCCCGTTCGTAGCGCCGGTTGTTCGAGAGAATATCACCGTAATAGGGATGCTCCTCGATCGCAACCTCGTAAACGCCCGGCCGGTTCTCCGGATCAACCTCGACCGTCTTTCCGAACCCGATCATGCCGTAGTACTTTGCCATTTTGAATTCCTCCGCTTATTCCCAGATTGCGGACACTAACGGATCGCCGGTGCCGTCTGTAATGTCGGCGTCAAGGTGATCCTGTATCGTGTCCTCTATTAACCTTCACACAACTTCGTACTCGAGAATGATGGCAGACTTCGGCTTCACGAGAGTGCCGGACTCTCTCTTCTCAAGCAGGTACTCGAGCTTGTTGAAGTTGAGGTCGAAGTCGTCGAAGAAGCTAGTCTGACCGCCTCTGGTCTGGCCAACGTTGTAGTCGCGCAGATCGACGATGATGCCGACGAGGTTACGGGTGTGATCTGTGTTGCTGATGGTGACGGTACGAGTCTTGCCCTTCATGACCGGAACAGGAACAACCTTCTCGACACCGATGGCCGCAGCCAGTTCGGCTTTGGTGTTATAGATTCTGTGACCAAAGCTGTCCTCGAGCAGGAGCATGTCGGAGAGCTTGTCAGAAGCGATGAAGAGAATGGTGTTGCCGGAGCCGTCATAATCGTCAAAACCTTTCACGGCAGCGCGGATAACAGCCTTCGCAATGTCATTGGCATCAGCAGTGGAATCAACTTCAGCCACAGCGGGAATGGCGAACAGATCTTCCATCGTCCAGATAGGACGGATCTTCTCTTCGTCGATCTTGTCGGGAGCGGAGATACCACGGCCATCACCGATCAGGATAGCGCGGGCCTCTTCGGCAGCGAGCATGATCCGCATCTCTTCCTTCAGCCATGCAACCATATCAAAGTCGGTGATGTCGTTCACGTCATCCTTATCAAGCTTCTGGAACTTGTAGATGGTAGTGGGCTGGGTCTCTCTCTTCAGAAGACGGAGAACTTCCTCAATCTTCTGCGTGCCCTTGGTCAGATAACCCTTCGCACGAGCCTGATCAGCAGTCAGATCGGCAAACAGGGTCTTGATGCGGGCGAACGGGGTGTGATGAACACCGTTCAGAACTACGCTGACCCAGTCCTGATTGGGAAGAATGCTCTGGGGCTGCTCTCCGACGGTCTTGTAGTCGGGATAAGCGTTGTTGATGTCGGTAATGCCGTGCTGCAGGACCACGTCGCGGAGACTGGTCTTGCCGTTGCGGGCTTCGTTGATGATGTCTACCTGCTCGGAGTGGGAGAGGTAGTTCTCGTTGGCACCGTCAGTGCCCTGCTCAAAGATGTTGCGGTTTCTTTCCATTTCGTTACCTCCTTCGGTATTGTCAGAATGTTTGACGGAATCGTCGTCCTCTGCGGGCTCGTCATCGTCCTCGTCAGAGTGCTTGGCTTCCTTGGCAGACTCGAGGGCCTGCCCGATCAGCGCGTAGACGACATTCTTCTGCTTTTCATTGAGAGTGTTGAAAATGTCACCGACGGTCTCATCGTCGTCGGGATCCTCATCCTCATCTTTGTTCTCGTCGGCGTGCTTGGCTTCATCGTCCTTGCTGCCATTGCCCTCGTTCAGAGCCTGTCCGATCAGAGTGTAGACGACCTTCTTCTGCTTTTCGGTCAGCGTGTTAAACACGTCCCCGACCGTTTCGCCGTCGTCTTTGTCGTCCTTGTCATCCTTATCCTCAGCCTTCTCTTCGGGCTTGTCATCCTTCTTTTCCTCAGGCTTCTCAGAAACTGCCTTCGGAGCGGGCTTGGCATCTTCCAGCTCGGCATGAGTCAGATCCAGCTCTTCATTGGGATAGATGATCATCTCGCCCTCCTGAAGCTCGCCGTGACGGATCACGTCGTCGATATAGGCCCCGGAATTCGCGCCGGCATACACAAGAGAAACTTCCTTGATGTCGCCGTGAAGGACATTGCCGCCCTCCTGCTTAAGCTTGTTTGCATAGATGGACAGGGAATCGATGTCGCCATGTTCAACGGCAATCTTGGCACTCTGAGCCTTCTTGGTGTCATTGAAGGAGCAGTAGGCACGGACACCCTCCTCCTCGTTATGCAGAAGCGCCTTTCCCAGAACATTCTCCGGGTCATTGTGCTGATGATTCCATACAAGGGGAACGGTCTTGCCGTCACAATCCTTGAAGGCATCCTTACGAATGGTGCGGCCGTCCGTGCAGAGAATATCGTTTCTCGTCGCCCATCCGCTGAAATCGTACTTCATTTTGATTTGCTTCCTCCTCTGCTGAGTGTTAGTTTCTTCTGACTATCTTTCTTCCGTTGGCGTCGGTTCCCACAACGGAATGGGACGTATTGGATGATTTTGAAGAACCCTTCTTCTTCGTCGCCGCCTGATACTTCGGCTGAGCCTTGATCCACTCCAACTCCTTGGCGTACTCGTCTTTGTACTCCTGTTTTGCCTGCTCGGTATACTTCTTATGAGCCTCTCTCAGAATCGCCGTAGCATCCTTGTGGTTCTGACGGAGCTTGGCAGTCGTGCTCGAGTGCTCTTCCTTGATCTCGTCCGTGGACTGCTTCGTCTTCTCGCGAACAGCCTTGTTCGTCTCCTTGAGCTTGTTCCGGGCTTCCGTCGAGGCGGACCGATGCTCTTCCCTTGCAGAATCGGCTTCAGCCTTTGCTGCGGTTCTCACGCCAGCAGTGGTCTCCTTCAGCTTGTTCCTTGCGGATGCCGCGTTGGAGCTGTGCTCCTGTCGTGCTGTGTCCGTAGCAGTCTTGGCCTTCGTACGGATCTCATTGCTCTCGCTCTTGAACGCCTCCTGAAGGGCTTCACGCTGCTTAGCATTTTCCTCTCTGAGTGAAGCGATCTCCTGACGGATTCTGTCCTTCGCCGCAGACCGATCGCTCTTGCTCATGGACGACAGCGTGCTCTGCAGAACCTCGATCTTTGTCTGCATCGTGTTCTTGTGAGACTCCACGTCGGCCTTCGTGCGTGCTCTCACGGATTCAATCTCGCGGTCTCTCTGCTCGTTCGTCTGAGTAATCAGACTGTCTCTGGCGTTCTTACTGGACTCAATGTCGGCATTTGTGGCGTTTCGTTCAGCCTCGATCCGCTTGTCGCGGGCTTCATTCGTTGAAGCGATCTTCTTATCCCGCTGGGACTTGCTCTGCTCGATCCCGGCGTTCGTGGCGTTTCTCTCGGACTCCAGCCTCTTGTCCCGGGCCGTGTTGAACGCGGTGACAAACTTGTCCCGTCGCTCTTTGCTCGAGGCCACTCCAGCATCTGTTGCAGATTTACTCTCGGCAATCTTCGAGTCCATAGAAGATTTTGATCCCGCTACCTTGCTCTTCCGCTGTTCGGAGAGAATCTGCCTCACATACTTGGCATAGTCACGTCCGAGTTCGTTCAGACCCTTTGTAGAGGTTCCACCTTCATCGCCGACCTTCAGACCTTTCTTCTCATACTTCTCGTAATACTCATGCCGGTACACCGGATCATAGTTGTGCTCGAGAATATCACCGTCCTCATCGGACTGCTCGAGGGAGGCCTCAAGCTCGTCAAGCTGCGCATCCAAATCGTCCAGATCCGCTATGGCCTGATCTGCGTCTTCCTCAGTCAGCGGCGTGTTCTCTTCGATAATCGTCTCATTCGTCCCTGGCATGGGACCGGTCGTATCATAGAGGTTCTTGTTCCTCAACACGTCCGCGTTCGGATCGTCAGAAGGCTTCATGCCGATGACCTGCCGGATCTCGTTCGATGTCATGATCTCATTTCTTGTGAACTTGTCGGCGATATCCGCCATGTTGTTCACCGGAACCAGAGCGAACGGATCGCGGTAGTATTCGATGGACTGTTTCTGCGTGATGGCCGTCGGGGTCAGGAAGGTCCGCTTCATGCTGTCCGCCACCGCTGCCACAAGAGGCTCAATGATGCGGTTGTTGTAGTTCAGCATGGTCTTCTCGTCAGCCGTGCCGTTGAGAATATCCTTCGTAATCCCCAGCTGATCAAATGCCAGATCGGTCAGATACTGAATCTGCGCCAGAAGGTTGTTCTCCAGCGGCCGGTTCAGCTGCACGATCTTCTCAGCCGCATCCATGTAGGCAATGCCGAACTTGGAGCCTTCCAGCTGATTAACAATGTCCCGCCGTCTCTGGTCCGCCTGCTGACGTCTCGTCTCAGTCTTCACCGTGTAGGGAAGCTGTACAATGAGATCGAGCTTCCCAGAGGACGACTGTTCGTCCACGGAATCAAGGAGCGCGAGCTTGTGAATGAGCCTCTGGAAAGTAGAGTTTGGCGCATTCATCACCGCGTAAAAGGGATTCTCCACGATAGCCGCCACGGTCTTCGGAACTGCAATCTCCTGCCGACGCCCGGTGTTTTCGTCATAGAGCTGTACAATGACGTGTTTTGGATACCACTGTACAACCTTGCCGATCCGGATCGTCTTGATCTGATAGGTTCCAGTCACCTCAGGGTCAAACGTCGTGTCAACCGGCACAATGGCGATGACCCCCTCGTCCAGCATAGACATAAAAATATCCAGACGAAGCGCTCTGCCCGTCTGGTCGACATTTGCAGATAAGGAGAGACATCGGTTGAGTCCGGAATCGATCAGCTCCACGAACCGCCCGTTGTCATCGATCTTGACATGCTGAAGCTCAACCTGCGCCGCGTCCACCGCGATCCGGTTCTTGATGGCTGTCACAATGGATCGATCGCCGGAATCCCTGTAGTATCGCCGGTTGATGTCCGGACGCCATTCGCTGAGCCCGCCCACGTAGTTGCGTGAGTAGTAGGTCGGATCCCGGCTCTTGAATACATTCCAGGCATGTTTCAGCCTTTCACCAAAAGAAAGTTGCATTTTGAATTGTTTCCTCCTTAGCCCGTGTTGACCGAGGTCTTCCGGTAAGCGATCCGCCCGGATCCATAAACGCCACGCTTCAGCTGACTGAGATCATATCCCGAATCGGCCAGAGCCATATGAACTCCGACCTCACCCCGCTTGGCGACCCACTTGACAACCTTCCCGGACGGTGCGTGAATCTCTTTCACATTCTTGTTCATCACCTCGGCCAGCTTCTGATTGTAGGCGTTGACATAGGTTGCAGAGAGACGCCCGCTTGCGTTTGTGGGAGAGATCTGCCGGTTCAGATCCCGGACAAATCGGTTCATCTCCCAGCGGGACTTGCGGTAGGTCTGGTTGTAGATCTTCTCTTCCCGCCTGTGCGCCCACTTGGAATCCTTCCGGTCAAGCCTCGCACGCCCGGCCTCGGTTAGCGTTCCGTCCGGGTTCTGATACCTTCGGATGCCCCACTTCATTCCGAGAATGCCGTGATGTTGTAATTCATCATTCACAAGCGGATCACCTCCTTACTTCAAATATAATCCACCGCCCTGAGCCATCCAGGAGCCCATTCGAAGACCATAAACCTCCTATGCGCCCCGACAAAGCCCTCGTCCTCGGACCACTTGTCAACCTCCCCATTGCGGGAAAGTCTACGGACCATGACCCCATACAGATCTCCCTCTGCCTCACTGTGCAGGTGTCCCGCATGAATCTCCCGGACGGCCGCCCTCGAGAATTCCTCCGGAAACTCAATGGTAAACTGCCCTCTCAGATCATGCATCCGGTTCTTCATGTAATGCCCATGGGTCAGGCCGATAAAACAGCCGTTCCAGTAAATGCACTTCCTCTGCTTCAGCCGGTCATCCACATTTACCTGCGGATAGTGGTCCTTCAGCATCTCAACAAAGCACCACGCAAGACTCTCATCGTGGTTGCCGATGGAGTAGATCAGATTCACCCGGCCAGACTGTCTGAGGGATGCGTCAATCACGTTGAACCAGATCGTCCTCGCCATGTCCCACGCCGCAGGAATATCAACCTTCTCGATGATCCTGCCGGAAGCCGTACGCCCCCGCATGTCATCGTTGTGAAAGAGGTCCTGTCCGATGACAATATTGATCTCATCCCAGGCCTGCCGCTCGATAATATGCAGAAGCCGCCCGATGCTCTCTGTGTGATCAGAAAGCGGAAGGTGCATGTCGGTGAGCGGGATCTCAAGCATGCCGGTTCCACCTTCGGCAATCGGTTCTATTTTGATTGGCTCGGTATTCTCGTGTATAACCTCGAGAAGCCTGTCCCATTGCCCGTCGTCCAGCGCCTGTTTGATCCACGCCTGAACGATCTCGCCCTCCGCGTTGACCTGTACAGTGGCATTGTGCGCCGTGAATCCCTCATAAGTTCCGGCTTCAAGGGTCTTCCTGTCAGGATAGGTCTTGTTTCTCCAGACCCTCATCCGCCTCTTGAAACTCTCATAGCTCGTTTCCGGATAGCCGCTATGAAAGATGCCGGCGTAAATCTCCTTGATCGGCGTTCCCTTGTCATAGGCATCTATGCACCGTTTCTTTGTCTCAATGTCGATCGGTCTCAGTGACAGACACCTCCTTTGGGTTAATCTTCAAACGCATCCCGGTTGGCCTTATACGCCACATAAGCATCGACCATGGCCGCCACCGAGTCGATCTTCTGATCGCGCCGCTTCTTCATCAGCTTACGGTTGCCGTTCGTGTCCTCAATCGTAATACAGTTCCCCATGGCAAATTGCATGAGCTGCTCGTCGAACACCAGCATCCTCTCTCCGGCCAGCTTCTTCAGCTCGCCCAGCGGCACCGATTCTGTCTTCGCGCCCTGAATGACCTTCTCTACGCCGAAGGGTCCGTTCTCCTGCTGCCAGCGTTCAACGAACTCCCTCGCATTGTACGGGTCATATCCAAAGCACCGCACGTCGTATTCCTTCTCCGTAATATGCCGGTCCAGATCGTCGTACACGTCCAGCATATCGAGAACCGTCCCCTCCATCACGATCAGGCTTCCCTCGGCCAGAAACTCTTCGTACTTCTGCCTGAGCGA
>Ga0247611_10009869_pt1 | contig 11359 bp, 13 predicted proteins | sample 177DNAGHGhighgp2_FD_192422 | JGI IMG/M metagenome (GOLD analysis project Ga0247611, IMG submission 192422) | Sheep rumen microbial communities from Palmerston North, Manawatu-Wanganui, New Zealand - 1770 DNA GHGhigh gp2 | ecosystem: Host-associated > Mammals > Digestive system > Stomach > Rumen... | reverse complement strand
TATATTTGTATTTTACGTTTGCAATAAATATAATTGCAATTATTATAATTAAAATCTTCGGGCTCCTCGGCTACCCTCCATACGCAAATCAAATCTAATGTTATATGAATGACACTCCCCAAAAGAATTCGGGCTCCTTCATTCATATAACATAAGATTTGATATTGCTTTTCCGGTCACATTCGTCGCTTCAGATTTTGGAATTATAATAATTGCTTTAAAAAATTGCTATGCAATATATGTAGGGGCGGACGACCCTGTCCGCCCAAATTAAAAAAGATATAATTTAATTATATAGAGTAGCGCGAGGTGATTTTCGTTTAAAATTTTAGAAAAAGTTACGGGTGGGGACCGACAAGCTTACAGAGTGTTGAATTGCGAGTAATATGAGCAATTATACACTCTGTGCGCAGTTGGGGCGTTTTTCTAAAATTTTAAACAAATCACCGGGAGCGAATATATCTAAGACGAACGCCGTAAAATATAATTCACTACCGGGAGCGGATAAAACTAAATATTTTATAAATAATCACAATAAAGAACAAAATACATTGCACAAAGATAATATTTTATGTATAAAATTTAAATAATATTTATATATTCTATTAGGTGATTTTAATGGAAACTTTAAATATTGGCTCAACTGGTCCAATGGTCGAACTCTTACAAAGTACTTTAATAAAATTAGGATTTTTTTTAGGCCCTATTGATGGAGTGTATGGAAATAAAACTAAATCAGCTATTATAGAATTTCAAAAAAGTTTTGGAATTTCTCCTGATGGAATAGTTGGTTCTTCAACATGGAATGCTCTTTTCCCATATATAAATGGAAGAATTTCATATATTATTAAAATTAATGATACTTTATATAATATTGCAAAAAAATTTAATACAACAATAAATAGAATTGTATTTGCAAATTCTGAAATTAACCCAAATAATTTGCAAATAGGAACATCTATTATTATACCTTTTGGAAATATTGTTCCTACTAATATTAGCTATAGTGCAAATATTTTACAATTAAATATAACTGCACTATCCGCAATATATCCTTTTTTGCAAGTCGGTTCTATTGGTTCTTCTGTTTTAAATAATTCTATTCCATATATTAAAATTGGAAATGGTGATACTGAAGTATTCTACTCCGCTTCTATACATGCAAATGAATGGATAACTACTCCTCTTCTTATGAAGTTCTTAGAAGACTTTTGTTTAGCATATGTAAACGATAATACAATTTATGGATATTCTGCAAGAACAATATTTAATAATACTTCCCTATATATTGTACCTATGATTAATCCAGATGGTGTTAATTTAGTTACAGGTGAGATAAACTCTAATTCTAATATTTATAATCAAGCAAAACAAATTGCAAGAAGCTTTCCTTCTATTCCATTCCCTAATCGGATGGAAAGCCAATATTAATGGTGTAGATTTAAACCTTCAGTTTCCTGCACGGTTGGGAACAAGCAAAAAAAATTAAATATTCACAGGGATTTACAAAGCCTTCTCCTCGAGATTTTGTTGGAGAACGGTCCTTTGACTTCCCCTGAATCACTTGCTTTATATAATTTTACACTTTTTCACAATTTTAGATTAATCCTTACATATCACACTCAGGGTAAAGAAATATATTGGAATTTTAAAAATTATGCACCTATTGAAGCTAAAACAATAGGTAACATTTTTGCATCAGTTTCTGGATATACTCTTACCAATCCAGAGTTTAATTCAAGTTTTGCAGGCTATAAGGATTGGTTTTTACAAGAATATCGAAATCCTGGATATACAATAGAAGCAGGAATAGGCACTAACCCTCTTCCAATAAGTCAGTTTAATAAAATTTATAAAGATAACTTTGGAATTTTAGTATTAGGAATGGTAGTATAAAACCAACTCCTCTATTTTTTGATATTTATTTCTTAAATCTGACACAGGTCTAATATTAATCATAATTTAAGCTCCCCTTTGTAGTTGTTATCAATATTTTATCTTGAAATAAATAGTCCTAATATTTGCAATATAGCTAAAATATATTTAATTTGTACAAGTGGAATATCTACGTAAATAAGATCTCATACCTAACTTAATGTCTCCATTATTTTTAAATTTTATAAAAAGATTGAATAAAAATATTCAATCCTTTTTCATTATCTTAATTTTTATTTACTATTTAATTTAACAATAAAACTTGTAAATCCATCTTTTGAACTTGCTTTAATAGTTCCATTATATTTATCTACTATTCCTTTTGCTATAGCAAGTCCTAAACCATATCGTTTTTCTGATCTATTTCTTGCTTTATCAACTCTGTAAAATCTTTCAAATATTTTTTCTTGTTCCTCTTCTAAAATAGGATCTCCTTGATTTTTAATCTCTATTTTTATTTCATTCTTTTCTTTCTGTGCATTTACTATTATTTTTTTATCTTTTTCTGTATGTTTTATTGCATTATCTAATATTATAGAAATAAGATGTTTTATATCTTCTTTTTCCCCATTAAAATAAATGTCTTCATCAATATTTGTTTCTAACTTAATACTTTTTTCATAAATCATACTTTCAAAAACTGCAACTGACATCTGAATTTCTTTTGATGCATTGAATTTTTGAATATTAATACTATTTGTATTTTCCATTTTTGCAAGTGTAAGCAAATCATTAACTAACTTATTCATACTTTGAACTTCTTTTTGTATATATGTTATCCATTTATTTTCTCCAACTTTATCTTGTAATACATCACTATTAGCCTCTATAACAGCAAGTGGCGTTTTTAATTCATGTGAAGCATCTGATACAAATTGTTTTTGTTTTTCAAAAGAATCCTCAACAGGCTTTACTATTATTTTTGATATCTTTTGGGCAATTATATAAATTACAACTATTCCTAAAGAACTAATTATAATTGCTGATATCACTGTTTTTTTATACCTATTTATAGTATCTTCATTTTCCATTAAAGTTATTTCTTTTCCATTATTTCCAAGTTTTCTTACTTTATATGTATATTTTCCTATATATCCTTCTTCTGACTCTTTCTTATTCAATTCCATAGCATAATTTCTTATTTCATCATTAACATCATCAGATTCTCTTACAATTGTATTATTTTTTATTTGTAATTTATATGTGCCTTCAATATCTGCCAAAAACGGATTCATAAAGGTTTTTGTTTCACTAAAATCTATGGTTTTATCAATTTTCACTTCTTCCTTTACTTCTATTCTATCCATAAACATGGTAGATGATATTATTATATTATTATAACTTGATGTTATAAATAATATAGTAATTCCTAAAATAATTATAGTAAGCGATATTTGAATAATCCAAAAAATCTTTTTTCTTAATTTATTTATCATTTTAAATCTCCAATCTATATCCTATTCCTCTTACAGCTTTTATACTAACTTTAGAATTAATTAGCTTTAACTTCCTCCTAATAAATGTAATATAAACTTCAACATTATTATATTCTGTTTCGCTTTCATACCCCCATACTCTTTCTATTAAATTTTCTTTTGATAATATTTGATTTTTATTAAGCAATAGTTGTTCTAATAATTCTATTTCTTTCCCACTTATTTGAATTTCATTATCATTACACTTTAGTTTAGCGTTTTTTAAATCTAATACTAAATCTCCAAACTCCAAATATCCTGTGTCTTCAATATCATTTGTTCTTTTTAGTACTGCTTTTATTCTTGCCATAAGTTCTCTCATAGCAAATGGTTTTGTAATATAATCATCTGCTCCATGTTCTAATCCATTTAATTTATCATCTATCTCTGCTTTTGCAGTAAGCATTATTATTGGTGTTTTTATTTTCTCTTGTCTTAAATATCTTAATATTTCAAATCCATTTTTCCCTGGAAGCATAACATCAAGTAATACCAAATCATAGTTTTCTGTTAATGCTTCATCTTCACCATCTTCTCCATTTGTTTTTATACAAACATTAAATTTTTCATTTCTTAGTGTTTCTGCTACTGCATCTGCTAAACTATATTCATCTTCTATTATTAAAATATTCACTTTTTAAATCACCTCAAATATTATTATACATAGTTTTATTGAATTAAAATTGAAAATTTATTATTCTATTTATGGCTTCAATAGTATTTTCATAGCTTCCAAATGAACTTAATCTAAGGTAACCTTCTCCTTCAGTTTCAAATCCACTACCAGGTGTTGTAACAACATTTACTTTATCTAATAATAAATCAAAATATTCCCATGACGTATAACCTTCTGGAACTTTAAACCATATATAAGGAGAATTAATTCCACCAAATGTATCATAACCTGCCTGTATTAGTCCTTTTCGTATAATTTCACAATTCCTTTTATAATATTTTATATTTTCATAAATTTGCTTTTGGCCTTCTTCACTATAAATTGCCTCTGCACCTTTTTGTGAAATATATGATGCACCATTAAATTTTGTACATTGCCTTCTATACCATAAAGAATTTAATTTTATTTCATTACCATTTGAATCATATGCAACTGCTTCTTTTGGAACTATTGTATATCCACATCGAATACCTGTAAATCCAGCTGTTTTAGAATAACTTTTAAATTCTATTGCAACTTTTTTTGCCCCTTCAACTTCATATATACTATGTGGAACATTTTCATCTTCAATAAATTTTTCATATGCTGCATCAAATAAAATTAAAGATTTATTATTTATTGCATAATCCACCCATTTTTTTAATTCTTCTTTTGTAAATGCCGTACCTGTAGGATTGTTAGGTATACATAAATAAATTAAATCGATTTTTTGAGATGGTAAATCAGGTGTAAAATTATTTTCTGCTGAAAATGGAATATATGTTATATTTGTTCTTCCTGCCATTTGACTTACATCTAAATATTCAGGATATACCGGATTTGCAATTCCTACGTTATTATCTATACTTAATAATTCTCCAAAATTTCCTATATCTGTAGCTATTCCATCAGAAACAAAAATTTCGTTTTTATCAAATTCAATTCCTATTTTTTTATATTCCCATTCTATTATTTTTTCTCTTAAAAAAGTATATCCCTCTTCAGGTCCATATCCTTTAAATGTATTTTTTTCAGCAAGTTCATCTACAGCTTTGTGCATTGCTTCAATAATACAATTTGGAAGTGGAAGAGTAACGTCACCAATACCTAATTTAATAATATTAGCATTAGGATGACTTTTTTTATACTCTTTAGTTCTTTTTTGTATTTCTGTAAACAAATAATTTTCACTTAAATTTAAAAAATTTTCATTTATTTTAATCATTATACACTCCTTCAAATACAATATTAGCTGGTCCTCTCATATATACAGATTCATTCCATTTAATACTTAATTCTCCACCTAATAATTTTACTTTTGTTTCTTTGTTATTTTCAATATAATTATTTATTATACATGCAACAACTGATGCTGATGCACCTGTTCCACATGCTAATGTTTCACCAGCTCCGCGCTCCCAAACTCTCATTTTTATTGTAGAATCATCAACTATTTCAATAAATTCTACATTTATCAACAGTAATATTATTTACTTTATTATTTTCTATATTCATATCTAGTGTTTTTATCCCAGCTAATGTTTCAATTGTTAAATTTTTATTATTAGTTAAACCTTTATCATATACAAATTTACCTACACAACGTATTCCATTTCCACACATTTCAGCTTGAGAACCATCTTGATTATACATTTTCATTTTAAAATCGGCAATATCACTTTTACAAATAAGAATTAATCCATCAGAACCTACACCGAAATGTCTATCACTAATTTTAGAAGCTAATTTAGAAATATATTCTATCTCTTGCTTAGATTTTTTTGTGCAATCTATATATACATAATCGTTCCCTAGTCCCTCCATTTTTGTAAATTCAAGCATTGTTATCACCTCTAATAATTTAAGTTTGATTTGCTAATTATATCATCTTTTATTTTTTTAGTCCATAAAACAAACGGGGACATTATGATACATGCAAAACACATGCCACTCACTTCGTTCGGCTATACTAAGGTAGTCTAACCTTTTTGCTTCATAAAAATCTGTCGATTTTTTCTATGCAATAAAAAAAGCAGTTATTTTTAATAACCACTTTCTTTTATTTATTATATTATATTTTATTTTATTATATCAATTATTTCTTTATTTTCATCTTTTAGATTAACAATGTATATTGAAAAAATAGCTACAATAAATGTTATAAGATATATTATCAAGCTAATTTTCCAATTTCCCTTTGAAATATTTGCTCCTACCATAGTAGATGTAATTATAGATGGAAATCTAGCAAGTGTTGAAATTGCTATAAATCTAGCAGGTTTTATTGGTAAAAGCCCACCTATGTAAACAAATAAATCTTTTGGTGATGCTGGTAAAAAAAATACTATAAATAATACTAATTCTAGTCTCTTTTCATCTTTAAATATCTTACTCTTCATTACTTTATTTATTTTTTCTTTTTTAAAAAAATTATATAAATATTTTTTTCCTAATTTTCTTACTAAAAAAAAGATTATAATATTAGTTATTAATACCGAAATAGTTATAAATAAATATCCTCCCCACGTTCCATAACACATACCTGCCAATACCTCAAATGGTTCTCCTGGTAGAATCACTAATAAAATTTGAACTACCTGTAATCCAAATAGTAACAGAACTCCAGATATTCCCATTTTTCGTATTTTATTTTTAAAAGCAATTTGTCCTTCTGTTGTAGATATATTTTTAATTAAAGGAGCTAATTCCCATAAAAATATACCTAAAATTACTACTACAACCACGGCTATACTAATTTTTATTATTTTTATTTTCTTTTGCTTTTTCATATATTTATCCTTTTATTCTTACAATTATATTAAGTTTAACATTTACAATATTAAAAGTCAATTTTTCTTTTTTTTATGTTATAATATTTCTTAGGAGATGAATATTATGAATTTAAACATTGTTCTTGTTGAACCAGAAATACCTCAAAATACAGGAAATATTGCGAGAACCTGTGCGGCTATTGGTGCAAAATTACATTTGGTTAAACCTTTAGGTTTTGAAATAACGGATAAATATTTAAAAAGAGCAGGACTTGATTATTGGGATAAGCTAGATATTGAAGAACATGATAATTTAAATACTTTTTTGGAAAAATATAAACCAGAAAATAATAACATGTTTTTTGTTACAACAAAAGGTAAACATTGTTACTCTGAAGTTGATTATTCAAAATTAGATAGTATTTATCTTTTATTTGGAAAAGAAACAAAAGGTCTCCCTGAAAATTTGCTTACAAAATATATAGATAATGCAATTAGAATTCCTATGAGAAAAACACTTCGTTCACTTAATTTATCTAATTCAGTTGCAATTGTTGCATATGAAGTATTAAGACAACAAAATTTTAGTAATTTAGAAGAAATTAGTAGCTATTTTGATTAATAAATTGTAATTTGTAGGAGAATTTTTTTGATTTTTAAAATTGTTTAAAAATGTGCTTTACAACATAATATAGAGTAGCGCGAGGCAATTTCCATTTAAAATTTTCAAAAAAGTTACGGGTGGGGACCGACAAGCTTACAGAGTGTTGAATTTGCGTATGCAAAAGCAAATTTATACACTCTGTGCGCAGTTGGAGCGTTTTTTGAAAATTTTAAATAAATTGCCGGGAGCGGAAAAATAATTTATTATAATATATTACAATTTTGTTTAATAAATCTCTCATACAAATTACAATTTAACCTGTTTTGCTTAATATATCCTTTTTCATTTTTTTCATTATTTTTTTCTCTAATCTTGATATATAACTTTGTGATATACCGTAGCATATCTGCAACTTCTTTTTGTGTTTTTTCCTTTCCACTTATAAATCCAAACCTTAATTCCATTATATTTTTTTCTCTATTGCTCAGTTTTTTTATTGATTCATTTAATAACATTTTATCTACCTCATCTTCTATTCTTCTTGATGTTATATCCGGATCAGTACCTAAAACGTCTGAAAGTAATAACTCGTTTCCATCTCCGTCTTGATTTAATGGCTCATCTATAGATATTTCGCCTTTAATTTTATTGCTTCTTCTTAAATGCATTAATATTTCATTTTCTATACATCTTGATGAGTATGTTGCAAGTTTTATATTTTTGTTAGTATTAAATGTATTAACTGCTTTCATAAGTCCTATAGTTCCAATAGAAACTAAATCCTCTATTCCTATTCCAGTATTTTCAAACTTTTTTGCAATATACACTACTAATCTTAAATTGTGTTCTACTAATATTTTTCTTGCTTCCATATCTTTTTTTTCGAGTCTAATTAATAACTCATCTTCTTCTTTATTATCTAATGGAGGTGGAAGTGTTTGGCTTCCTCCTATATAATATATTGGAATTTGCTCTTCTTCATTTTCATTAGTACATTTCATATAGAAAATATTTATTCTTCTCCTTAAAATTTCTAAAAATTTCATAAAAGACCTCCTTATATAATTTACTCATATATTAGTTTATTATTATCATTTGCTTCTAAAATATCTAATCCAATTAAACAATGAAATCTCCCGGTTTTACTTAAAATTCCATTGTAAATTCCAACAATACAATTATTAATTGTGATGGTATTTTCTTCCAACTTAACTTCTACATTATCAACCTTTATTCCTGTTAAAATCCCATTATTTTTACCTATTGATTTAAATGGTATTAGTCTTATTTTTTCTAAATATTTTTCTAAGTTCAAATTGTCATTAACTATTAAATTATCTAATTCATTTAATATCTTTAATGGAATAATACTATTTAATTCCTTTTTTTCTATTATTATTACTGGATCTTTTGTTATTGGATCTTTTAAAAAATTACCTGTATCTACTATTGCTCTTGTATTTAATTTTTTTCCCATAAATTTTAATTCTATCTTGCAATATAAATTATTTTTATTAAATCTTTCTTTTATATTTTTAAAAACCATTGTTATTAAAAAGAACCCAAAAATTCCTCCTAATAAAATCATTTTTAATGGATATGTTCCAACTAATACTCCATTTTTTAGTACTATATTTTCAGGATTTACAAAATATATAAAAGCAATTGCTACTCCACCAAAAGTAAATGAAGTTAAATAAAAAACCAATATTTGCTTTAAAAAAATATTTAAATTTTTTGAATTAAAAGCAATAAAAACCATCGAGAATGATAAAATTATTTTTAATAAAATATTTGAATAAATTTCTAAATTAGTTAAATACAACAAACATGCATATATAGCACCCAATGCACATGATACAATTATTCTTACTATTTTTATTTCCGATTTTAAGATTTTTTTACATGCATATAAAATAATAAAATTCATAAAAACATTTTCTAAAAAAATAATATCCAAATAAATTATCAAATTATTCTCCTATAATTTCTATAAAACTGGATTAATTATAGATACTATTGTACTATCTTTTTTATAAATAATTTGTCATTTCTTGAGCATAAAAAAAAGAAATAATCTTCTACTTTAGATTATTTCTCCTATTTTTACTTTTTTTTATTATTAATCTGTAATATTTTTACTTTTTTTTGCGTTTACTGTTCTTATCAAATTTTCTATATTATTTATTGCTCTTCGTTTATATCCTTCATATAAATTGTTTTTTTTAAAAAAAACGTATCCATCTCTTTTTAATCTTTCTATTATAAATACCATTGTACAACTATCTATTTGATTACTTTGAAAACAATCATTCATAATTCTTATAAATCTATTAGGTGAATTTGCATTAGTATGTTTTACTTTATTTTCTAAGTCTTGTATTTCTTTTTTTGCATTTTCATTCTCAGCTAAAATCCATCCAAGCACTTTTTTTATATCATCAGCATATATACCATTACTAACATTATCCCTATAATACCTTATTTTAGATCTTAAAACATTTACTATTGCCTTTAATTCCATATTCCCTGGATTATTATCCATATGTATAACTGGTATTCCGTTTATTGATATTTCATTCAAAGTTATTCCATTAAGTAATAAACACTTTATTAAATGTTCTTTTTGTTCATCTGTTTCCAATTTTTCTAATTTTATATTTTGAGTTGGCTTGGTTTCTATGGTTTTTTTAACACTTTTTTGTGTAGCTGGCTTTTTTTCTTCCAGCGGTTTTGCAATAATTCTATCATCTTTTTTTATTACTATTTGTTCCCTAATAGGTTGTGTTCTTACATTTTGATTATTTGTTTCTTCTGGAATATTCTCTTCTATGTCATCATCTTTTTGTTCTTCATCATCCTTTTTTTCTTCATCGTCTTTTTTTCCCTCATTATCTTTTTGCTCTGTTTCCCTTTCTGTTTTTGTAGTTCTTGGATTTTCTTGTTTCATGATTTGTTCCCTCATATCTGCAATTATCTTTACATCACTATATGAATCAAATAATACGCCTTCACTATTTCCTATTTCAAATACCTTTTCTATAAATATTTCTACGTTTTCTTCACTTATATTTTTCTTTGTTTTTTTATATTCTTCAAATATTACATTTAATCCATTTTCAGAAATTCCAAGCCCATAATATTTTTGTCCACACATTTTTTCTAAAATTTTATACGCAAACTCATCTGGTACATTATCTTCACTTAATAGCAATTTTAATGCTTTATATATTTCTTCTCCGGTTTTTTTTCTTTTCACCTTTTATTCCCCTTAATCATCATATTTAATAATAAAACTGATTCTATAAGAATCAGTTTTTAAAAAATAAATTACTATTTATTTCCTTTTTTTCTTAAGAAAGATGGAATATCTAAATCACTTTGATTTTCTCTATTTTCCGTTGGAACCGGAATAGAATTTATTTTTTTATTCCATGTATTTGTTACTAGATTTTCTACTCCAATACTTGATATTGGTTGTTCTTTTTCAAATCCTGTTGCAATAACAGTAATTGTTATCTCATCACCAAGTGTTTCATCTGTAACAACACCAAATATAATATTTGCTTCTGGATCAACACTACGTTGAATAAGTTCAGCAGCTGTATTTGCTTCTTGAAGACCTAATTCATTTCCTCCAGTTATATTAATAATAACACCTCTTGCACCTTCTATAGAAGTTTCTAATAATGGACTTTGAATTGCTTGTTTTGCTGCATCTTCTGCTCTGTTTTCTCCGCTTGCTCTACCAATTCCCATATGTGCCATACCGGTATTTAGCATTACAGTTTTTACATCAGCAAAATCTAAGTTAATTAATCCTGGTACAGAAATTAAATCTGATATTCCTTGAACACCTTGTCTTAATACATCATCTGCCATTTTAAATGCTTCTATAATAGTTGTTCTTCTATCTATT
>Ga0247611_10009868_pt1 | contig 11359 bp, 9 predicted proteins | sample 177DNAGHGhighgp2_FD_192422 | JGI IMG/M metagenome (GOLD analysis project Ga0247611, IMG submission 192422) | Sheep rumen microbial communities from Palmerston North, Manawatu-Wanganui, New Zealand - 1770 DNA GHGhigh gp2 | ecosystem: Host-associated > Mammals > Digestive system > Stomach > Rumen ... | reverse complement strand
GCTTACCGTAGGTGATTGGATGTAAAATCTACTACCATATTAACATAAATAGTCTCACTGCCTCCGTCGTTGGAGGTTACTACCATGGTGTTTTCGTAACTGCCTTGTGCAAGGCCGCTTCTATCAACGGTAACAACCACAGAACCCGTTTGACCTGCCAGTACCGTGCCTCTGGTTTCGGAACAATTGAACCACGATTCGTTTTCAGTAATCTCCCACGTCATAGTGGCTTGGCCGGCATTCTTGATATTGATATTGAGATTTGTATTTGTTTTTCCAAAATCTAGAGTCTTTGGAGTTACTTCGAGTGATGAGTTGGCACGTCCTAAGACAAAGTCAACTACGGAGTTCTGGCCAACCTGCACAGTAGTACGTTTAGAGTCGGGCTTGTAATCTGTTCTGGCTACATTTACCTCATAATCACCCATTTCGACATTGCTGAACTGGTATCGTCCGTCAGAGCCCGTTGTGGTACTTTGTCCAGAGGGACTGAGAGTAACAATCGCACCCTGTAAGGGGTTGCTGTTAAGTGCATCGCGGATTATTCCCGAAATGCTACCAGTGGTGTCCACAGGATCTGACGGACAGGCTGTGAACAGCACAGCCAACAAGGGCAGCATGAGAAGGAAAAGTTTGTGTTTCATATTTAATGTTTTTATTTATCCTTAGAAATTAAAAGCCATAGAAGCACCAAAACCAACGCTGTGTGGTGTGGCAAGGGCTGTGGGGCGCAAAGCAACAGACGAGGAGGGCGAGACTTTGATTCGTGTAGTGCCAGGGGTTACGGCTGCATCTATGATGCTCCAAGCTACAAGAGCTCCTGTAATGCCGATGGATATGTTGCGTCCTGTAGTCCAGTTGTCGGATTTCTGACTATAATGACGTGCAAACTTTGGTTGTTCAATTATACGCGTCTGATAGAATGAACGACGGTTTTCGCATAGGATGATGGCGCCAGCTCCAAGCACTGCACCGCCCATCATCAGACTACCTTTTAATTTCTGCCCTTTATAGAGCTGTCCTACACCGGGGATGACGGAAAGGACTACAGGCAAAGCACCGTATTTGCGAGTGACCTCAAAATGGTCGAAGTCAGGCTTCACACTACCGCTTGACGAAACAGCATAGAGTGCATAGTAGTGGTATTGAGGGGTACCATCGGATAGAGTAGTTGATTCCCAGTATTCATCAACCAACGATGCATAGAACGCATCGGTAGAGAACTCGTTGCGGAACACGACATTGAAGTCTGACTTACTCTTTACGCTTGTACCATCCGTGTTGTTCGATAATTCCATTACCTCCAAACCATTCACTTGATTGCGCTTGCCGATGTATTCTGCCAATGCATTCGTGTTGCTTTTACGCAGTTGTACTATGTCTGGACCGATGTTTTGGATAACCTTGAAATAATACGTCTCGTTGCAACGTTGACTGTTCAGACCTGCCTCTCCTTTGCTCACCCACTGAGGCTTGCTCCCTGAAGCCGCAGCCCAACACGAAATTGTAGCGCACAGCATAAGAACTGTAAGCCAAAATATCTTGTATTTCATAGCTCAGATAATCAATTGGTTATAATAAATATAGATTATGTTGATTTTACACTGCAAACTTACGAATTTATTTTATACGCGCAAAATTTTAAGTATCAAAATGTTTCGGGAGTATATTAAGAGGTGGTGGACACTATAGATGTTCTGCGAAAAGACTATAGATCTTCCGGCGGAAGATTAGTAATGCTTCGTGTCATGCATTACTATCGCGACAAGAAAAGCGCTGCAACCTTAGTGGTCGCAGCGCTTCTCTTTCAATTATCCATTATCCATTATCAATTAAGGATCTTGCATCCTTGACAGGGCTTGAGCTGCTTGAAGAAGTCGTTGCCCTTGTCATCTACGAGGATGAAGGCGGGGAAGTCCTCGACCTCAATCTTCCAGATGGCTTCCATGCCGAGTTCGGGATACTCGACGCACTCGATAGACTTGATGTTGTTCTGTGCAAGGATGGCAGCGGGACCGCCGATAGACCCCAGATAGAAACCTCCGTGCTTCTTGCAGGCATCGGTAACGTCCTGCGAACGGTTACCCTTGGCGAGCATAATCATTGAGCCGCCGTGGTCTTGGAACTCGTTGACGTAGGGGTCCATACGACCAGCAGTTGTGGGACCCATAGAGCCACAAGCCATGCCGCAAGGAGTCTTGGCAGGTCCGGCATAGTAGATGGGATGGTCCTTCAGGTACTGAGGCATTCCTTCGCCAGCATCGAGGCGAGCCTTAATCTTGGCGTGAGCAATGTCGCGACCTACAATGATGGTACCGTTCAGCGAGAGGCGGGTGCTGACGGGATACTGCGAGAGTTGCTTGCAGACCTCCGACATGGGGCGGTTCAGGTCCACGCGAACCACTTCGCCCTCGCCTGCCTTGCGCAGTTCTTCTGGAATCAGTTCGTATGGTTTGTCGTCCATCTTCTCAATCCAGATACCGTCCTTGTTGATCTTCGCCTTGATGTTACGGTCGGCAGAGCAGCTTACGCCTAAGCCGATGGGGCACGAAGCACCATGACGAGGCAGACGAACCACGCGAACATCGTGAGCCATATATTTGCCGCCGAACTGAGCTCCGAGTCCGATCTTATAGGCCTCCTGCAGGAGTTCCTTCTCCAATTCGATATCGCGGAAGGCACGACCGGTCTCGTCGCCCGTAGTGGGCAGAGAGTCGTAGTAGTGTGTGCTGGCAAGTTTCACCGTCAGCAGGTTCTTCTCGGCAGATGTTCCACCAATGACGATGGCGATGTGGTAGGGAGGACAGGCAGCTGTGCCGAGGCTCTTCATTTTCTCCACGAGAAATGGGATGAGAGTGCCACGATTCTGGATGCGAGCTTTGGTCTCCTGATAGAGGTAAGTCTTGTTGGCAGAACCACCGCCCTTGGTAACCATAAGGAAGCGGTATTCCATGCCTTCGGCAGCCTCAAGGTCAATCTGTGCAGGCAGGTTGCACTTGGTGTTCACTTCATCGAACATGGTGAGCGGAGCATTCTGACTGTAGCGCAGATTGTCCTCGGTGTAAGTCTCGAAGACACCCTTAGACAGAGCCTCTTCGTCGCAGAAGCCAGTCCATACCTGCTGACCCTTCTCACCATGAATGATGGCAGTACCAGTGTCCTGACACAGAGGCAACTGTCCCTTGCAAGCTACCTCGGCATTGCGCAGGAAGGTCAGTGCCACATACTTATCGTTCTCACTGGCCTCTGGGTCGCGCAGAATCTTGGCAACCTGCTCGTTGTGACTGCGACGCAGCATGAAGCTGACATCGTGGAAGGCCTGCTTCGACATCATGGTAAGGGCCTCGGGACTAACCTTCAGAATGGGATGTCCCTCGAATTCGCTTACGCTAACTCCCTCCTTCGAAAGGAGGTAATACTCGGTCTCGTCTTTACCCAGTTGAAACATGGGTGCATACTTGAATTCCATATGTATAGTTTAGAGTTTAGAGGTTTATAGTTTAGAGGTTTGGATTTTTCAATTATCAATTATCAATTTTCAATTTTAACCTTAAAAGGCTATCTGGGTCTATGCCTTCTTTGATGAGAGCTTCGCGCAATAGCTCGTTGTCGGTCTTTATATGGTCATATTCCCAAAGTTTCTTGTCAACCTTCTTGCGACGGCGTTCCTCCTTACGACGCTTTACTGCAAAGGGATGCAGAATCATATCGGTGGCCTTGCGACCTATGATTTCACTCAGCGACTTTACACGCGGAGCCTGTGGTGTTGTCTGAGGGTTTACGAAGATTGGTAGACGCCGGTCCTTCGTTACCACCACTTCGCGCATCTTCACTCCCTGTAGCGTAGTGTCTGGATTCAGCGTGTCTTTCCTCTCGCTCTGTGCCCGCACAAAATGGGCACATAAAACAAGCGTTATGAGCAGTAATATGCGTTTCATCTCCGCAAAGGTACGAATATAAGTTGAAAGTTGAAAGTTGAAAGTTGAAAGTTTTATCCTTTTATACTTTTTTTATATATTTGCATAGTCAACTCATAATTATCAATTATCCATTGTCAATTATCCATTAAAATGCTGTCAGCATTTTTTAACCCATCGAACGATATGGCACTGGCTGCTAATGTACGTCAGTACTTTCCCCCACGTCGTATTCAGCAGATGGAGGACGACCTTGCCGACCTTGCTCACCTATGGGAAGAAGGTCCGTGGGGCTGGAGCTTGGCTACCAAGCAGCGATACCTCAAAATGGGCGTTCCTGCCGACCAATTGCCAAGTGATGAATGGCTTGCCGAGGTACGCCGTCTTTCGAGCCGCGAATTTGGAGTAAACTATTATGCTAGGCTGAATGGGCTGAATGGACGTGATATGTTGGTGCCTTGCCAAGCACGCTTCTGCACCTCCCTCGATGAAGTTCAATTTTCAATTTTAAATTTTAAATCTTCAATTTTAAAGTCTCCTTGGTCAAGCAGCGGACGGGGCAATATTATTGTCGGAAAGGATTTTGCCGACCAAACTACAATGCAACGCATCGAGCGTGTTATTCGGGAGCAGGGAGGTATAGTTGTGGAGCCATTCTATGATAATAAGGCTCTGGATTTCGCTCTGGAATTTGATGTTTCCGATGATGGAGCGCATTTCCTTGGATATAGTGTCTTTTCTGCCGATGAAACTGGGCATTATGGTGGTAATGTCGTTGCAAGTCCGGAGAAACTGCTCGGAATTATCGATTTGCCCCAATCACTTCTCGACAGTCTTATCAGTTATCATATCGACGAACTGGGTAAGCTGAAGTATAGAGGTTCAGTGGGAATAGATATGATGAGGCTCCGGGATGGGCGCGTTCATCCGTGTGTAGAAGTGAACTTCCGTAGAACTATGGGTTGGCTCGCTATTCAGGTCTATGAGAAATTAGGAAATGCCGACCGTCTGTTGGCAGGTAATCCTGAACATGGATTCTCAGCTCGTGTTACTAATAAGCGATTATCGATTGACTTTAACGGCTGATAATCCTACCCCCATTTCTTAATGTTGCGATAGAATGATTGCATAGACTCGTAGCCGGAGTTGCGTGCAATCTCTGTATTTGTAAGATTGGGTTGTTGCTGCTGCAGTTCTTTGGCGTGGGCGATGCGCCGGCTGTTGACATAATCGGCAAATGGTGCACCTATGACTTGATTGAAGGCCATGGAAACGTATTTACTATTTGTTCCCAGTTCGCGAGCCACGAGTCCTATCCGTAAGTCAGGCTTCAAGTAATATTTCTCGTCAGTCATCAGATGGTCTATTTGCTCTGCTATCTGTTTTATCCTTGTTGCTATTTCAGCCTCTGTCTCCAAATGTTCGATAGGATGTGCCTGTTCGTCGGCCTGTTGCTCGGCCTGATATTCGGCAAAGGAGAACATTGACTTGCTGCCGATGTAGCAAACAACGTATAGAAGGATGGAGAAAACTGTAGATGGAATGGCAAGAAGTGTAACCGAACCTTGAAAGAACTGACGTCCTACGACAACGGAAACCGTTGAAAGCAATGTCGCGATAATGAAAACCCAAAGCATGGAATGCACTGGACGTAGCGTGCGCCCTTCGGTGTCGGCATAGGCTTGAGCCACACTTTCCTCGAAGTGTCGCAGGTGTTTGAAGCCCAGCCATCCAATCAGTAATACATTACACAGGAAAACCAATTTGAAGAACTGATGCATCCAAGCCAAAATCAGTCCTGAATGCGACAAACCTAAGAATGTATCATGGTATAGATGATGCTCGATGAAATCGTGAATTTCCATCTCGTCCATATAGTAATATAGGATACCATATATTAAACCACAAAGCAGGCTTGGCAGCAATGTCAGCAAGTGACGGAACTGTATCTGTCCTTTGGTCAACTGCACTATGTACAACAGATACATCGGATATACGGCTAGGTTTGCCATTCCATACAGAGTGTCACTGACGGGTATGAGGCTGTTGGCGTGCATAAAGAATACGGCATGCCCGGCATAAAGCACCACGGCTGTAAAGCTGAATTGTAATAGACGTAGAGTAACGATGGAACGTTTCAGTATGTAGTCCAACAGGAAATGGAGTGTCCACATCGAACACACCATCAAAGGAAGTATTGCAAAGAAGAATTTCGTCATAACGATTACAAAGCTACAACTTTTTATTGTCACAAAATATGAATTGTTGTTCCAATATTAGAAAAATATCGCTTATTTCTTAATATGATAATAATGTTTTTTGATTTGGGATAAGTTACGCGTGCATTCTTCTTAAATTTGAGCCAAATATTGTATTAATTAACCTTTTAAACGAAAGCGTATGAAAAAACTGAATTTTTGGCTCGTAGCCAGTCTTTTTGTGGGAGGTCTTGCTCTGACCGCCTGCTCAAGCAGTGACGACAATGTCGTTAGCGGTGGCAATCAGCCAGTGATTACTCCTGGAACACCTGTTAACCCCGTCAACATGAAGATGTCTGCTCTGTCAGGCTTTGTGAAAGACTCTTATGGAGATCCGTTATCTGGTGTAACTGTTACTTCTGGTACTGAATCAACAAGAACCGATGCTCAGGGTGGTTTTGTTCTTGATAAGGTAAACACGAAGAATGGACGTACAGTTGTAAAATTTGAGAAGAGCGGCTACAATGAAATCATTCGTGCTGCCGAGAATCTGGATGGTGATGTGTGGGAAGTTGTTATGACACATCAGTACAGTGAGAATGTATTAAACGATTATTATTCATCTCAAAATGAGAGGACTGCAACCGTTCAGAACATGCAGGTAGATCTGCAGGGTCAGGGCTATGTTAAGGATGATGGTACAGGTGAGACATTCTCAGGCTATGTTAATTCGACAGTACAGTATCTTAACCCCGATGACGAGAACTTTGCAGAGATGATGCCCGGTGGTGACTTGGCAGCTGTTCGTAGTGCAGAGAATGGTGGTGGCGAATGCCAGCTTATCTCCTATGGTATGACCAAGGTGGATTTGACAGATTCCGAAACTGGTGATAAGCTGCAGTTGAAAGAAGGCAAGCCCGCAACTCTGACTTTCCCAGTTCCTGAAAAGTTCAAGGACGACAAACCAACCACTATTCCTCTTTGGAGCTTCAACGAGGAGACTGGTCTTTGGGAAGAGGAAGGCTATGCTACATACGATGCTACTAACGATGTATATGTAGGTACAGTTAGGCACTTCTCTTGGGTGAACCTCGACGTTCCCGAAGTTCGTGTTCGCCTGAAGATTACCGTCAAGGACGATAAGGGCAACTTGATTCCCGGCATCAAGGTGGACATCGATGCTCAGAAGAACGTTACCACAAACAACAAGGGTGAAGTCAGCACTTATGTTCCCAAGAACACTGAGTTCTACGTAACCGTACACTCTGAGGACTATGCCAACTATGCTGGAATGGAGCCAATGGTTGTTGGTCCTCTGAGCAGCGACAAATCTATCACTATCACTCTGCCCACCGTTGCTCACGTCAGCGGTAAGGTTGTAAACATGGGCGAAGGCAACAATGTTGCTACCGTATGGATTGAATACAATGGAAAGGAAACCAAGAAGATGCACACCGACGTTGACGGTCAGTTCTACATCATTGCTCCTGCCGACTACAAGGGTGAGGCTAAGCTGAAGGTTCGTGGTGCCGATGGTCGCATTAAGACTGCCGAAATCACTCTCGATGGCGAGGACCACGCTTACACAGTCAACTTCCAGAGCGACATTAATGCCGGTGGAAAGGGCACATTTAAGTATAATGGCAAGACTTACGACTTCACATTTGGTGAGGTGAGTGTAGAACGTAATGGTGGTGCTATCATCATGGGTAACAGTTTCTATGCAGAAACAGGTTATCCTGGTGAGGATGAGGAAATGGACGGATTCGTAAGAGGTACAATGAAGATTTCTAATTTCTCTGTTGGTAAGACCTCGTATGTACTTGGAGAAAATGATTTCATTGATATGGGCTTAGAAGGTCAAGGTGGACATATGATGGTGATGTTTAAATCCGGAACAAATGTAACAATCACACCGAATGGAAACACCTATCGTATTCAGGCCAGTGGTAAGGCTGTTGGCCATGGAGAAGAGTTCGGATGGAATGATGGGCCAGAAGGTGACCAAAATCAGGGCGATGCTACATTGGATATCACAATACCTGTATATGCTCGTGGTAATAAACTTGCCAATGTCACTGCTGCCAACAATCCTCTTCCCAGTTGGGCTCCCATTTTGAGTTACGGTCCTGCCGACTATGCTCTTGCTGTAACTGAGAGCCCTGTAATTGGTAAGGGTGGTGTGATGATGTACTATGCCGATACCCTCACTGTTAATCACTATAATGAATTGAAGGCTGCCGCTCAGAAGACGTTTGGCGATCCAGTTTACAAAAATGATTATTATAATAATAGTAATGCAACGTTTTATAAAGACGGAAAGTATCTTTATATTACTTTCAATAACTACTATAATGAGTCAAATCGTCCTGATAACTTTATGAGCAGAAACATCGGCTCATACGAACTCACTTATGCTCAGTCTCGTATAGGTATTGTGGCTTACGAAGGTTATACATTATATACCTCTGACGGCCGCAAGATGCCAAGAAAACGTAAATAACACAATCAAGCAGAATAGCTAACTCTTGTTGTGGTGAGAGGGGAACTGGGCGAGATGCCACGTTCTCCTCTCTATTTTTTGCAGGTTAAGATTTATTTTTGTAATTTCGTGGCGATGAAGAAGCCTATTGACCGATGTACAGCAATAGCGAAGCCTGTGCTGCGACGTTATGTGCAATACCTGAAACTGGAGAAACACTTCAGCGACAACACGCTCGATGCCTATCAGCGCGACCTCTTGCGCTACGACCAGTATCTGGCAGTTGAGGGTATTGACTTCCGCGAGGTAGCGGTCACTCATCTCGATAACTTCGCAGCCACTTTGCTCGACCAAGACGTATCGAACAAAACTATTTCACGCATAATTTCTGGCGTGAAGTCGTTTTATCACTTCCTTATAATAGAAAAGGAGATAGAAAATGACCCTACGGAGCTGATGGCCTCGCCCAAACGAGGTGTTTATCTGCCTACGGTTCTCACATTGGAAGAGATAAACCGTATGGAGAGTGTCATTGACTTGTCGCACGAAGAGGGCGTTCGAGACCATGCTATCATTGAGACACTTTACAGTTGTGGGCTGCGAGTGTCGGAACTATGTGAACAGACTTTCAGTAATCTCTTCCTTGAGGAAGGCTACATGCGTGTTTTCGGAAAGGGGAGCAAGGAGCGTCTGGTTCCTATTTCCCAGTCGGCAATCGATGATCTACGTCGTTGGTTTGTGGTGCGTCAGAAGTTCGATGCAAAGCCCGGACAGGAAGATTATGTATTCCTGACGAAACGAGGAAATCGCATGAGTCGTATCACTGTTTTCCACAATATCAAGCAATATGCAGCACTTGCAGGTATCGAAAAGAATATTTCGCCGCATACATTACGTCACTCCTTTGCTACTCATTTGATACAGGGCGGTGCCAATCTGCGAGCTGTGCAGGCAATGCTTGGACACGAAAGTATCTCAACCACAGAGGTTTATCTCCACCTCGATCGTCAGCACTTGCGCGAGGAAATCCTCACCTGTCACCCTCGTAACATCAAGAAAGATAATCATTAACATCACTTTTTACGGGTTGTCGCTTGCAAGTTGTATTAAATTTGCTTAAATTTGTGCGCGATACGTATTAAAAACCATGTAATTATCAACAATTAACTTAAATAACAACAACTATGAAAAAGATTATTTTGATTCTCGTGAGTGTTTTTGCCTTTGGTAGTATTGCAACAGCAAAGCTGTCTATCAAGGAGAAGGATATTCAGAAGATGGCAAAGAACGAAGCTAAGCGCCTAACGAAGGAAGGTTGGAGCGTAGTTCCTGGTGCCCTGCCTATGGAGGCTCAGTTGGTACGTCGCTATACCAAGGAATACGACGTTGATGAATACGAACGCAATCTCTATTATATTGGTCGTTCAGAACCTACAGCACAGTTCTTTGATGCAGCTTCTTTACAGGCAGCTACATTCTGCAAGTTGGATATCGCAGAACAGTTGAGCGGCAAGATGAAGGCCCTCATCGAAGCAGAGCTTGCCAACAAACAGCTTTCTGGAGCAATCTCTACGGACGAGGCAGTTTCTATATCTCAGGTTACAGCAGCTGTTTCTGAACTTGTTCAGGCAAAGTTGATGGATATTATCCCCCTGTTCGAGGTGCAAAAGAAGCTTCCCAATGGGAATGTGCAAATCATGCGCGTAATGGCTTATCCACGTAATGCGGCTGAAATAAGTGCCAAGGAAACAATAGCAAGCGAACTGGAGAAGAGGGCTATTGGCCTGAGCAAAAAGCTTGATAGTCTGAAGTAAATAATCCTTTTTCTTTTTGATTATGAGATTGAATAGAGCACTTGTTCTCCTATTCGTCATCATGTGTGTTGGTACACATGCGAATGGACAGGATTTGTTCGACCGATTCAAGCAGAAGGCAGACGAGCGCTACGACAACTTCCGAAAAGAGGCGAATGCCAGATATGCTAAGGTCTTGGCGGAGAGTTGGAAGAAGTTCAGCTCTGTGAAACCTGTAGAGAAGCCCGAGGAACACGACAAACTTCCCGACGAGGTGCTTGAGAAGATGAAGAATCCTGAGCTTATGGCTGAGGGAGTCACAGTTGCCGGTTCGGAAACGGCAGGTGTGCGTTTTCGTGGTGCGTTGTTGGAGGTTAAGAAGTTCTTCCGCAACAAGATTGTGAAGCCAATGGTAGAGTACCGCAACGAGCGGAAAGGCCAGTCTTCTTCGGAGTCAAAGAAAGAAGTGCAGGAAAAGAAGAAGGAAGTGGCTAAGGTCTCTCCATTTGAGAGCAAGCCGAGAGTTTCGGTAGTGAATGCTACTGCTGCCGATAAGCCCAATGCCTTCACCTATTATGGCACGAATATGCGTGTGAATATGGGTGATCTTCCCAGTAGGCTGAAACTTGTTAATCTGGAGCCCAAGACTATTGCCAATGCCTGGTTGCTTTGTTCGGAGGACGCATACACGGAACTTATTCAGGACTGTCTGGAGCTGAAGGACGAATACAAGCTCTGTGACTGGGCCTATCTGCAAATGTTGAAAACATTGTCGGACGAACATCTTGGTAAGAATAGTAACGAAAGCACATTCCTGACAGCATACATCTTCTGCCAGTCGGGTTACAGGATTCGTTTGGGACAGACTGAAGGCCGACTGTTGATGCTATATGGCAGCGAGCAGATGGTGTATAACCAGCCTTTCTTCAAGATGGAGAATATGAACCTCTATCCCTTTGGTACGAATGT
>Ga0247611_10009867_pt1 | contig 11360 bp, 7 predicted proteins | sample 177DNAGHGhighgp2_FD_192422 | JGI IMG/M metagenome (GOLD analysis project Ga0247611, IMG submission 192422) | Sheep rumen microbial communities from Palmerston North, Manawatu-Wanganui, New Zealand - 1770 DNA GHGhigh gp2 | ecosystem: Host-associated > Mammals > Digestive system > Stomach > Rumen ... | reverse complement strand
CCCCACGTCCCGATCTTTTAACAGGTTGTTTCTCTGTGCCAGAATTTTATTGTAATTCTGTAAGGCGCGGAAGTAACTTTTCGACATTTGCGAAAGGGATATATTCATAAACCTGCGGCGGTCTTCGGGGCTTTCCTGAACGAGTTTTAACTCGGCGGGATTAAAGAATACGCTGTGGATATTGCCTAAAAGTTCGCTCACCCTTAAAACTTCCATACCGTTTACGAACATACGCTTATTGTCGCTCGTCGAAAACACGATACGCACCGACACTTCACCGTAAAGGGAATCGGCGACGCCCGCGATCTCGCCGCTGTTTTCGCCGAACTTTACCACGAGTTTATCGCGGTTGGCGCGCGGAGAGTAGCCCGTGCATAGAAAAAACACGGCTTCTGCGGCGTTGGTCTTGCCCTGTGCGTTTTCGCCGGTCAATATATTCACGCCGTCCGAAAATTCCAGTTTTTCGTCGGTATAATTGCGGAAATTTTTTAACGTCAGGCTTTTTATCTTCATCTTCTTCGCAAAAATTAAATAAAAAATTTAAATAAACTGTCTTAAATGGCTTTATTTTCTTCCGAAATTATTATATAATAAAATTTACCTAATTGCAAACGAAAAAAACAACCAAAGGATTACCGCTTATGGAAAGTTATGAGATTTTGTGGAAAACGACTCTGCCCGAACTTGAAAAAACGGTCAGTTCCATTTCTTACGACACTTACATTTCACAACTTACGCCCGTGGACGTCGTGGGGGGCAAAATTATTCTCTGCACGCAAAGCAAGTTGTTTGCGGACACCGTTTCCGCAAAAATGCGTGAAAAGATCTGCGAAGCCCTTAAAAAAAGCAACGCCGATATTTCGGACTTCTCCGTCGTCGTAGCAAACGACAGGGAAGACTATCTTAATAAATTCGGTAACGAAGCGGCGGCGCAGGCGGAAACCCAAGGCGCGCCCGTAAACCCCAGATTTACCTTCGATTCCTTCGTGGTAGGACCTTCCAACGAATTTATTTTCGCGGCGGCGAAAGCGGTTGCGGAAAATGCCGAAAACCCGCTCGAAGCGTACAACCCGTTATTTATCTACGGCGGCACGGGACTCGGAAAAACGCATATTTTAATGGCGATCGCAAACTATATAAAACTCAAAAAACCGTCGTTAAACGTGCTTTACGCCACTTGCGAACAGTTTACCAACCAGATGATCGACAGCCTTGGCAAAGGCAAGGCGTCGCCCGCGGATTTCAGAAACAAATACAGGGGCGTCGACGTCTTGCTTATCGACGACGTGCAATTCCTCGCCAAAAAACAAGGGGTGCAGACGGAGTTCTTCCATACCTTTAACGAACTCATTATGCAGAACAAGCAGGTCGTTTTAACCAGCGACCGCCCGCCCAAGGAAATAGAAGTTTTAGAAGACCGCTTGCGCACGCGCTTCGAAGGGGGACTGTTTGCCGACGTTCAGCCGCCGGATTTAGAGACCCGTATCGCGATACTTCGCAAAAAAAGCGAAGAACAGAAGTGCCTTGTCGATATAAAGGTTTTAACCTATATCGCGGAAATGGAAGGCGACGACGTGCGGACGCTGATAGGCAAACTCACCAAAGTCGTGTTTGCGAGTAAACTTCACGAACGCCCGATAACCATTGACCTTGTAAACGAAGCGTTAAAAGAGTCGGCGGGCGAAAAACAGGAAGAGTTACAGGCGGAAGACATTATAGACTGCGTGTGCGACTTCTACAAGGTAGTAAAAGCGGACGTGGTCGGCAAGAAGAAGAACAAGGAATTCGTCGAACCGCGACAGATCTGTATGTACCTTATAACGGATATGATGAACCTGCCGCTTATCACGGTAGGGCAACTTTTAGGCGGCAGAGATCATTCGACGGTCGTGTATTCGCGGGATAAAATAGCCGAACAAATGAAATCGGACACCAAACTTTATACCGAGATAAACGACATAAAGAAAAAACTGTTAAAACAATAAGGATTAGGTTACGCGGGGCGAAAATTCGCCCCGCGTAAAAGCGAAAAGGCTTATAAAACAACTATGACGGAATTTATAGAAGAAAACTGCGACGCGGTAGTCGTAGGCGCGGGACACGCGGGCGTAGAAGCCGCCCTTGCCCTTTCCCGAACGGGCTTAAAGACGGTTATGCTGACCTTAAATCTGGACAGCATAGCCTTTATGGCGTGCAATCCGTCGATAGGCGGCACGGCGAAAGGTCAGATAGTTCGGGAAATCGACGCGCTGGGCGGCGAAATGGGTATAAACGCCGACAAAGCGCTGTTGCAGATCCGTATGTTGAACCGCGGCAAGGGTGCGGCGGTTCAAAGCCTTCGCGGACAGGAAGATAAAAATCTTTATCACCGTCTTATGAAAAAAACGCTCGAAGAAACGCCGAACCTTAAAATCTTACAGGGCGAAGCGGTGGAAATTCTGACCGAAAACGGCAAGGTAACGGGCGTTAAAACGGCGTTCGGGGGCGTGATAAACTGCCGCGCCGCCGTACTCGCTACGGGGGTTTACTTAAACGGCAGCGTTATCGCGGGGGAGTGGCAGCGCCCGTCCGGTCCGAACGGCTTTTCGCCCGCAAATTTGCTTACCGCAAACCTTATTGATTTGGGCTTTTCGGTAAGGCGGTTCAAGACCGGCACGCCCGCAAGAGTGGATAAGCGCACGATAGATTTTTCGGGACTCGAAATCCAGAACGGCGAAACGGATATATATCCCTTTTCCTACCTTACGGAAAGATTGCCCGAAAAACAAACGCCTTGCTATCTCACTTACACTACCGAAAAAACGCACGAAATAATCCGCGCAAACCTTCACCGCTCGCCGCTCTACTCGGGGCGGATAAAGGGAACAGGACCGCGGTATTGCCCTTCGATAGAAGATAAGGTCGTAAGGTTTGCCGATAAGGACCGACACCAACTCTTTTTAGAACCCGAAGGCGCGGACACAAACGAAATTTACGTGCAGGGGCTTTCGACTTCGCTCCCGCACGACGTTCAAAAGGCAATGTACCGCACCGTCAAAGGCTTAGAACATTGTGAAATTATGCGCTACGCTTACGCCATAGAATACGACTGTATCGACTCGCTCGACCTGTATCCGACCTTGGAGTATAAACGGATAAAGGGCTTATATTCCGCGGGGCAGATTAACGGCACGAGCGGCTACGAAGAAGCCGCCGCTCAAGGGCTTATCGCGGGGATAAACGCGTCGCTTGCCCTTCGCGGGGAAGAACCGTTTACTCTCACGCGGGACGACGGGTATATCGGCGTTTTAATCGACGACTTAACGACCAAAGGCACGAACGAACCATACCGTATGATGACTTCCCGCGCGGAATACAGAATAGTTTTAAGACAGGACAATACCGATTTAAGACTTACCGAAAAGGCTATGCGAACGGGGCTAATAAGCGAAAAACGCAAAGCGGTTTTTGAAAAACGGAAAGCGGAATATGAAAAAGCAACGGCGGAAATAAACAAGCCGTTTAAGCCGAAAGCGTGCGAAAAACTGCTCGGGGAATACGGTTTTCCCGTGCCGCAAGCGGCGGTAACCCCCGCGGACTTGGTGCGGCGGGGAATACCGCTTAAAAAAATCGCGGAAGAACTTAATATCCTTGACGGAATTTCGCCGCAGATAACGGAAACCGTGGAAACAGACGCAAAATATTCGGGGTATATCTTAAAGGAACGGGAACAGATAGAAAAAGCCAAAAAGTTGGAAGAAAAACTTTTGCCCGATAACATAGACTATCTTAAAATGGAAGGTCTGCGTTTGGAAGCGCGGCAAAAACTCGATAAAATACGCCCTAAAAATTTAGGACAAGCGGGCAGAATTTCGGGCGTTTCGCCCGCGGATATCGCCGTTTTAATGGTCTATCTTAAAAATTAAATATTGTAATAACCGCCCCGCCCGCGACCTTTATGGTCGCGGGCGGAAAGGGTATAGTTGCTTCGCAGTTAGGTTTTTGACCGCATTTCAAGTTTGACAAATTATTATATATTTATAATGCTATACCAAACGGTATAGTGTCAAGCGTTTTATACCGTTTGGTATAAATTTATTTATTTTATACCTTTCGGTATAGAATAACAATATGAATAAATATATGAAAAATTTTTCCGAAAACTTGAAACTGCTTATAGGGGAAGAGTCGATTAACAGTTTTTCAAAAAAGGTCAATATCCCGCAACCAACTATTACAAGATATTTAACTTGTCAAAGAGAAATATCATTAGAAAACCTTTGCAAAATCGCCGATTATTTTCAAGAAGATATCGACAGCCTTTTAGGAAGAAGAGAATAATAAAAATTGCGACAAACAACTATTTTTAATATTTGTTTTTGACTAATTAAAAAGCAAAACATTATATTGATAATTAAAAAAACACTTGACACCTTTCTACGCTATTTCTTGATATTACCCCCCCCTATTCTTGACATTATTATTCTACTATGATATCATAATATTATGATATCATAGTTAAAATAAGAAAACATAAATTTATAGTTGCACACAACATTAAGCACAATACAGGAGCGTTAAGTATGAATAAAACGAAAATACCGACTGTGGATAAGGTTACGTTTCCGTTAAGATTGCCCCCGTATTTATACAAAAAAATCAGGGCAAGGGTAAACGAAATTAAGGAAAAAGATAATTACGCTTTCAGCATAAACGAGTTTTTGACGGAACTTATCGAAAAAGGATTGAAGGAGAAAAGTAAATGAATAAAATTACTTTGATGACAGAAGATGAAGTAAGAGATAGCGCTAAAACTATTTTAGGATTCGACAAAAAAGAAAAAAATGTTGACCAAGGAACAGGACAACTTACGACATTTAACAAGTTGGGATTTAAAGGAATAAACGATAGACCAGATGGATGGTATTTAGCTAGCGATGTTTCAAAACCAGCAATTATTTTAGAAACAAAATCTGAAAATGAAGATATATCATTGCAAAAATGGGTTGATGAACTGATTAAAAACTGTAATGTTGTCCTTAAAAAATATAAACAAGTTGTTGGAATATTATTTAACGGTGTTGACGTAAGAGTCTTTTTGAATAATATTGAACTCGAACACATTTCAAACGAGTTACAGCACAAAGAATATTATTTTTCCCTTTGTTCACAAAACACAATAGACAAACAAAGAATTTATGATTTAACAAGAAAAATAAATAACTGTTTACATTTTGATTTTGGTATAAAAAATTTATACCATAGAATGATTTTTACTGCATGTGCATTAGTCGCAAAAAGATATGATGCGCTATTGATTGAAAATATGGATTTTACAGTTATGAAAAATTCCATATTAAGCACTCTAAATAAATCACTTGAATCAAGTAAAAAACAAAATCTTAAACTTGAAATATTAACGGAAGTTTATGCTGTAATAAAAATGAATAACGAAACTAACCAAGAAGCGATAAATAATTTTATCAAATGGGTTTCAGAAATTTCAGAATGTGTAAATTCAGATTACTGGAATGGTGAAGACGTTATGGGTATTTTCTTTAACGAGTTTAATCGTTATAAGAAAAAATCTGAAAGCGGACAAGTATTTACACCTGATCACATTACTTCGTTTATGTATCGACTTATTGATGTAAATAAAAATGATAGAGTTTTAGACGCGGCTTGTGGTTCGGGCGCTTTTCTCGTTAAATCCATGTGTAATATGATTAAAGAAGCAGGCGGGATAAAGACACAGAAAGCAAAAGATATTAAAAATATTCAGTTATACGGTATAGAGTTTGATAGGGAAATTTATGCACTTGCTTGTGCTAATATGTTAATACATAAAGACGGCAAATCAAATCTTGAACAGTTAGACACCCGTTCGCAAGAAGCGTGTGATTGGATAAAAAGTAAAAAAATAACAAAAGTTTTAATGAATCCACCATTTGAAACCAAATATGGTTGTTTAACTATTGTAGACAATGTTTTGCGCAATGTGCCAGAACATACCCTTTGTGCTTTTATTTTGCCAGATAAAAAATTAGAAAAAGATAGCAGGGGTAAAAAGTTATTAAAGCACAGCAAACTTAAAAAAATTATTAAGTTGCCAGAAAAAATTTTTAGCGGTGTAACGACTTCTGTTTTTGTTTTTGAAGCAGGTGTGAAACAAAATGATGAAGAAATATTTGCTTGTTATATAGAAAACGATGGGCTTGAAACGGTAAAAAACGAAGGACGACAAGACGTTAAGGACAGGTGGCAGTCCATAGAAAATAATTGGATAGAGATAATAAAAAAGCAATCGGGTAGTGATACAATTCAATGGTTAAAGCCTTCTGAGCATTTAAGTTATCAAATGCCCGAGAAAGAATTTGAAATTTACGAAGAAGATTTCAAAAAAACGATTGTAGACTATCTACTGTTCCAGCAAGGAATTGATATAAAAGAATTTTCAGAAAGATTAGTCAATAAAGTTATGTATGAAAGTGAAATTTTGTCAACAAAAAATGATATATCAATCCTTTTGAAAACAGGAGACAATTTATGAAAAAAATTAATGGGAACGAATGGAAAGATTTTTTAATAAACGAATTGTTTATTACAGAAATAAAAAATAAAAAAGCCCAAGTGCCAACAGGGGCATATGTTAAGAAACAATATTTAAAAGATGGAAAGATCCCACGAATAACAGTAACGGGGGTTAATAATGGTGTGTATGGTTATTATGACAATATAGAGAATAAAAATTTCAAAACATACAAGAATTTCATAAGTGTATCTTTTTTAGGTACTGTATTTTATCAAAAAAAAGAAACTTCATTAGATATGAAAGTCCATTGTTTGAAACCATATAATATTGAATTAAATGACAATGTGGGATTATTTTTGGTAACAGCAATAAGGAAAAGTTTAAAAAATTGTAACTATGCAGATCAAATATCAAGCACACTATTGCCAAAATTAAGTATCAAATTACCTGTTGATAATAAAGGAAATCCCGATTTTCAATATATGGATTCATATATAAAAACCCTTGAGGGAAAAACGAAAAAATCATTGAAAAATTTAATCTCCATAACTAAAGTAAAACCTAAAATATTACGGCAGGAGTGGAAAAAATATAATTTAATAGATTTATTTGACCCTGTTTTGGCAAGTGGAGATTTACAGGCAAAAAATCTAAGTGAAGGAGATATCCCCCTAATTTCCTCTGGCGTTGGTATGGGTAATGGCGTTTGTAAATTTATTTCTAATCAATCGGATAAAAGCGAATTATGGGCAGCAAAAACAATAACAGTGGATATGTTTGGCAGGGCTTTTTATCAGTCTAAACCGTTTTATGCTGTATCGCACGGAAGAATAAATATTTTAATCCCTAAGTTTGAAATAAACCAAAATATTGCCTTATTTATAATTAGTGTTTTAGAGAAATCTTTTTACAATAAATATTTTTTTAATGAAATGTGTTCTCAATCCGCATTAAAAAAAGAAACTATTTCTTTGCCTGTAAAAAGTGACGGGAATATTGATTTTAACTACATGGAAAATTATATTAAAATATTAAAACAAAACATCATTGACAATTTAGACCAAATGTTTTATGTAATTTAATACATTATATTTTTCTATACAGACTTTTAACTGTTACTCAAGCACTTCCCGCCGCCGCTGTATTAACTTTTTGACTTTATCGCTCCCTACTATGATATCATAATATTATGATATCATAGAGAAATGGGGTGAAAAACAATCATCTTAATATAAAACGAGTAGCCCCTGTCGGGCTACTCGTTTTATATCGTTTTCTTTTTCTATTTATTCAAAAGCCCTATCGAAAAATCTATCCGGCGCAAAGTTTCTTCTTTGCCTAAAATTTCGGCGATTTCGGTCGCTCCGCCCGCCGTTGCGCCTTTGCCCGTTATCGCGATTCGCGCAATCCACAAAAGCGCCTGCTTTTTTATGCCGAGTTCCGCGGAAAGTGCGACGAGAGTTTCAAACAGCACGGAATTCGTAAATTCCGTAAGCCCAGACAGCCTTTCCCTGATTTTCGGCAAAATTTCTTTTGCGACTTCTATGCTTGCCTTTTGTTTTTCGTTTACGAAAAGGTCAAGGTCGTACTCTTTAAAGTCCGTCAGAAAATCCAACTTTTCGGGGATTTCGCTTAATATCTGCACCCGCGTTTTAACGAGATTAAGCAGTTTATCTTCATCGAACTTACCGTAAGCGGGGCTTTTCTTTAAGAAAGGCAGGGCGAGTTTTTTAAATTCTTCGTCCGTCATTTCCTTTATATATTCGCCCGAAAGCCATTTCATCTTCGCTTCGTCGAATATAGACGGCGACTTGTTTATTCCTTCAAGCGAGAAGTGTTCCACGAGTTCCGCTAAACTCATTTTTTCGGCGTTGGTTTTAGGACTCCAACCTAAAAGCGCGATATAGTTTACTATCGCTTGTTTTACGTAGCCTTTGTTTACGAAATCTTCGTACCCTGCGTCGCCGTTTCTTTTGGAAAGTTTATGCTGCGCGTCCTTCATAATGGGGGGCAGGTGGATATATACGGGGCGTTCCCAACCGAACGCGTCGTACATAAGGTTATACTTCGGCGTGGACGAAAGATATTCCGTGCCGCGGATAACGTGCGTTATGCCCATAAGGTGGTCGTCTATAACGTTCGCAAAGTTGTAGGTCGGCATACCGTCGCTCTTAATCAAAATACCGTCTTCGATATCCTTATAATCGACGGAAATGTCGCCGTAAACAAGGTCGTGATAAGTACCCGTGCCGCTTTCCGGAACGTTCTGGCGGATAACGTAGGAATCCCCGCGGGCGATACGCTCTTCTATCTCTTGTTTTGAAAGTTTAAGACAATGCTTGTCGTAGCGGACGTTGCCTTCTTCGTCCTTTAAGGACGCGATGCGTTCGGGCGTACAGAAACAGTAATACGCGCCGCCCTTTTCAACGAGTTTTTTCGCATACTCGGTATAAATCGCCTTTCTCTCGCTCTGGATATACGGCCCGTAATCGCCGCCGATATCGGGACCTTCGTCGTACATTATTCCGGAATCCCGCATAGTGTCGTATATTATCTGCACCGAACCGTCAACGTAGCGGCTGGTATCCGTGTCTTCTATTCTTAAAATAAAGTCCCCGCCGCGCTGTTTTGCGAAAAGGTAGCCGTAAAGCGCGGTACGCAAGCCCCCTATATGAAGATAGCCCGTCGGGCTCGGCGCAAAGCGCGTTCTTACTTTTGCCATAACTTTCTCCTTAAACGTATCCGTTAAATTAGTTTATCAGATTTGACCCGTTCTTTTATGTAGTCGAGTCGTTTTTCGGCGAAATAACTGTACGTTTTTTGCCCCGCGACAATAACGTGGTCGGCAAGTTTTACGCCGTGAACTTCGCAAACGATATAAAATTTGCTCGTCGCTATATCGTCCGCTTCGCTCGGGGAAGGGTTGCCGCTCGGATGATTGTGCGCGATAAGCGCAAACTTCGCCTTGTTTACGCTCATAGCGCGGGCGATCTCCGTCGTGTCGGCAAAAACCGCTTCTTCCGTTTTACCGACAAACTCCAAGCGTAAAACTTGCTCGAACGTATCGGAAAGCAAAAAGAAATAAAACTTTTCGCCTTTCACGCCGTCGAAAAGCGCGACGAGTTCTCTTTTTATCCGCTCGGGCGAAGAAAACGCCTTGGCTTTTTCGGACGAAAGGGCGGAAATTTTGTCCATTATTTTAGCGTGCAGAACTATCTGCGCGGCTATCGCTTTGCCAACGCCTTCTACCGCCGTAAGTTGTTCAGCCGTTGCCGAAAACACTTTTTTAAGGCTTCCGAAAGCCTTGATAAGCCGGTGTGCGAGCGCGTTGGTATCCTTTCTCGGAACGACCGTATAAAGAAAAATTTCCAACAACTCGTGGTCGGAAAAAGAATCGGGAAATTCCGCGAATTTATTTATAAGCCTTTCACGATGACCGTCGTGCAACCCTTCTTGCATAAGAATATTGTAACAAAATTTACTTGAAATGTAAAGAAAATAAATAGTTTCGCCCTTCGGTTATCGAAAAATAATATGCCGCGAAAGGCGTTGCAAAATTTTTCGGAAAGTAATATACTGTTAGTAGAATCGTGAAGGCGGTGCATAATGCAAAATCAAGACGAATTTATTAAAAATCTCGGCGAACTTGTCGCGATAAAAAGCGTAAAAGAAAATCCCGAAAAAGACGCGCCGTTCGGCGAAAACGTAAAAGCGGCGCTTTCGTGGTTTTTAAAAAAGGCGGAAAAGTTCGGGTTTAAAACTATAAACTACGATAACTACGCGGGGGAAATATTTTACGGCGACGGGCAGGAAATAGGTATTATCGGGCACTTGGACGTCGTTCCCGTGGGCGACGGTTGGACGCAACCGCCGTTTACTCTCACCGAAAAGGACGGCTATCTTATAGGCAGGGGCGTAGGCGACGACAAGGGCGCTATGCTTATGACCCTTTACGCCTTAAAAGAACTTAAAGACAGCGGCGTTCCCTGCAATAAAAAATTTCGATTTTTCGTCGGCTGTAACGAAGAAAGCGGCTGGAAAGACGTCGAATATTTAAAGACTAAAACCGCGCTCCCCGAATACGGTTTTTCGCCGGACGGCAATTTCCCCGTCGCTTACGCGGAAAAGGGCTTTTACTTCGTAAAGGTCGTCGTGCCGCCGTTTAAGAACTTCGGCGCTATCACGGGCGGCACGGTGATAAACGCCGTATGCGCAAAAGCGGAAATAGCGCCCAAAGGCGACTTCGATAAATCGCTCCTTGACAAACATGGATTGCGCTTTGAAAACGGGCTTATAGTAAGTTACGGGGTGGCGGCGCACGGGTCGCAGCCGCAACTAGGCAAAAACGCGCTTTTGCCCCTTTTAAACTTCTTAAAGGACAGCGGCGAAAAGGTAGGCGACGTTATCGACTATCTTTTTAACGATAAGTGGGGCGTGTCGAAAATGCAAAATGAACAGGGCTTTATAACTTTTTCGCCGAACCTTGCAGAGCCATTATCGGGCGGTGGAACGCTTATCTCCTGCGATATGAGAATTCCGGCGCCGTTCACGCTTAAAGACGCGCTTAAAAAAATCGCGCAAAGCCCGCTCGATATAAGCGTAATAGACCACAAACACCCGCCCGTTATGACGGATAAAAACGGAAAATTCGTTCGGACGCTCCTTGCCGCCTACAATGCGGTAACGGGGGAAAACTTAACGCCCGTAAGTATGGGGGGCAGCACCTTCGCGCGGGTATTTAAAAAAGGTTGCGCCTTCGGTCCGGAATTCCCGAACGCCAACTATCACTTGCACGAAGCCGACGAACGGGTGGAAAAAGACCTTTTCTTTAAGTCTTACGAAGTTTACA
>Ga0247611_10009866_pt1 | contig 11361 bp, 8 predicted proteins | sample 177DNAGHGhighgp2_FD_192422 | JGI IMG/M metagenome (GOLD analysis project Ga0247611, IMG submission 192422) | Sheep rumen microbial communities from Palmerston North, Manawatu-Wanganui, New Zealand - 1770 DNA GHGhigh gp2 | ecosystem: Host-associated > Mammals > Digestive system > Stomach > Rumen ... | reverse complement strand
TAGTTAAGAAGGGTAAATTTGTTAATGGCTTTGTTGGAGCTTATGGCGATACGAATTTTGAAAAATTCTTAAATGAAAATGGAATTAAGTAAAGTTTAAATAGGTTGATTTTAAACCTATTTTTTTTTATAAAAAAAACACCATAATGGTGATATTTCTCAAATGGTCGGGAAGACAGGATTCGAACCTGCGACCCCTTGGTCCCAAACCAAGTGCACTACCAAGCTGTGCTACTTCCCGATAATACAAATAAAATGGTGCTCCCTAAGGGAGTCGAACCCCTAACCTTTAGATCCGTAGTCTAACGCTCTATCCAGTTGCGCTAAGGGAGCAATAATCACTTTTTACAAGCGCAATATAATTATATTAAAAAAACACTAAAAAATCAACATTTTATTTAAAAAAGATGTATAATATTGTTAACAAAATTAATGTATTAAGGATGGATTATATGTTCGATGAAGTTAAAAGAAATATGAATAAAGATTTAAATTTATCAAAATTTGCTTGCAAAAATAGTGATGCTATTAGATTTAATGATGATGAAAGTGATATTAGACCGCCATATTTTAGGGATACTGATAGAATTATTTATTCACTTTCTTATACTAGATATATTGATAAAACACAAGTCTTTAGTGAGTTAGATGATGATCATATTAGTAAAAGAATGACTCATGTTCAAATGGTATCTAAGATAGCTAGAACAATTGGTAGAGCTCTTTGTTTAAATGAAGATTTAATTGAAGCATCTGCTTTAGGACATGATATTGGACATGTTCCTTTTGGACATATTGGAGAGTCAATTTTAAACGATATTTCACTTGAAGTTGGTGAAGGATATTTTAACCATAATATTCAAAGTGTAAGGGAGTTTATGTATGTTGAAAATGATGGCAGAGGTTTAAATTTAACTTTACAAACGCTAGATTCAATAATGTGTCATAATGGTGAATTAGAACTTAAAAAATATGAACCAATAAATAAAACTAAAGAAGTATTTTTGAAAGAGTATAAATCTTGTTATAAAGATAATTCTAATAATACAAAGTTAATTCCAATGACATTGGAGGGTTGTGTTGTAAGAATATCAGATATTATTGCTTATTTGGGTAGAGATATAGAAGATGCTATAAGACTTAATATATTAAATGTTGAAGAAATTCCTCAAAATATAAGAGATTTATTAGGATCAACAAATAAAGAAATAATTAATACATTTATTCTAGATATAATAAAAAATAGTTATGGAAACAATTATATTTCAATGAGTGATCAAGTGTTTGAAGCCTTAAAAGAATTGAAACAGTTTAACTATGAACATATTTATAAAATTGCAAGCACAAAAGAACAAAGAGATAATTGGACAAAAATGTTTAATACGGTGTTTTATTATTGTTTAAATGCTATTAAGAATAATGATAAGAATGCTGATATTAATACGGTTTTTTTAGATAAAATGAACAAAAAATATTTAAACGAAAATAGTGACGAAAGAAAAGTAATCGATTATATTGCTGGTATGACAGATGATTATTTAATTAGTCAATATAATAAGATTATTAGTTGATTTTTTTAACGTAATATAAGATAATATAATATATAGAGGTGTAGTAAATGAAAAAGGTTGAAAATGTAGAAAAGCAAAAATATAATTTCAATAGATATAAATCTTATTCAATAGTATTTGGTATTTTAATATTATCTTTTGTGTTAGTTTTTGGTGGATTAATTTTTAGAAGTAAAAGTCATCCTGATTATCCATTAGTATTTACTGATGCAAATAATAGATTAATGTTTATTACTAAATCTAATAATAGTAAAAATGATATTGCTTCGATAAGTAATGCAAGTATTGTATATGCAAACAATAATACAAGATATTTATTATATACTAATAATAATGCATTATATTTATTAGATACTACAGTTGGTGGTGCTGGTGTTAAGATATCAAGTAATGTATTAAGTTATGGCTTTTCACTTGATGATAAATATATTTATTATATTGATAACAATAATGATTTCTTTATATATGGTAGAAATGATGGTAAAAAGATTAAATTAGGTGATAAAGTAAATAAAGTAGAAATAGTAAAAGATAATCATTTAATATACAATCAAAATGGTAAATTGATATATCAAGAAATATCTGGAAAACCTGTTGTTATATCTGATAATTACGTTACTGTTGAATTCAATAGAGATTCAAAATTAATTTTGTATTCTGTCATTAATGAAGATTTAAAAGATTATTATATTTATAATATAGCTAATAATGATAGCCAAAAAGTATTAGAAGGAATCACTAAACTTTATACTAAAGATAATAATTTCACTAAGTTTATTTATACTACACCATCCAATACTGATAAAGATGTTTCTAATGCTTTAAAGGATGAATATTATTATTCAGATAAGAGTTATCATTCGTATGATTATACTGATTTTACTTCAGGTAGGGTAACTAAAGCATTATATGAAGCTAACCAATTGCTTGGAAAACAAATTGATTTTAGAAATGAGCTTAGAAGCTATGTCAAAAATTATGGTAAATTGGGAAATGATTTATATTACAAAAATAATGAAACTATTAGTTTAATTGCTGCCAATATTAATAAATTATATTATTATGATTTAAAAAATCAAATATATAGTTATACTACATATGCATTTGAAAATAATGTAGTAGATATTTCTAAATATAAAGATGATGATATTGAAAAGTTCTATAAAGATTTTGATGCTGCAAAACTAAATAGTATGTATTTCAAATCAGGAAATGCTAATGCAACTATGACATATAAGAATGTTACTGCAAATGCTAAAGTAGATGTTAGAAATAATGATTATTACTTATTTGTGGAAAATAATGAATTATATAATTTATATCATAGTAAGATAACTAACAAAAGTGTTAAGATAGTTGGTGAAATAGACCATAATCTAATTTCAAATAAATTTGCTGAAGATTATTCTGATGGACTTTTGTATTTTACTAGCAATGATAATAAGTATAATTTAAATGTTGTAAATGAAGGAAAAGTTAGAGTACTTGCTGAAGATGTTAAACCAAAATATTTTGCAGTATCTGAAGGAAAAGATAGTATTTATTACTTAAAAGTTACTGGCGATAATATTTGTGATTTAAATTTATATAATGGTATAAGAACTAGTAAATTAGCTGATAATGTATTTAGCTTTATGTATATTAATAATGATTTAATTTATGTAACAAAAGATTATAATGCTCTTTCAAATACTTCCGATTTATATAGACTTGATGGTAATCGTTTAACATTTATTTATAAAGATATTGCAGATTGGTATAGTCCAATAAAAGATGATATAGAAGATGAACAAACAGAGGAAGATATTTAATTTCCTCTTTTTGTGTTTTAAATTTCAACTAAAAAGCCATAATAAGGATGGGTGATTAAATTGACTTATAAAGAATATAAAAACAACTCTTTTAATTTATATACTATTAAAACTGATCGTTTTAAGACATGTTTTTTGGATATAATCTTTTATAGTAAAGTAGAGAATGATTCAATTACAAAAGAAAATGTATTAGCTTCGATGATTCAACATTCTAGTTTAAAATTTCCAAAAAGAAAGTTTGTGGTTGAACACTCAGAGGATTTATATAATGCTCAATTTTACACATCAAAAGCAAGAATAGGTAATATAAGAATTATATGTTTTACTCTTAATTTTTTAGATCCTATATATACTGAAAAATCATATTTAAAAGAAGTTATTAAATTTCCATTTGAAATGTTATATAATCCAAATATTAAAAACGATGAATTTGATGAAAGAACATTAAAGATTATTAAAAATAGAATTCATGCAAATATCGATAGTGTAAAAGAAGCTCCTACTAGATATGCAATTAAACAAGCTATAAAAAATTTTGATGAGTCTTCACCAGCTGCTTTTGAAATGGAAGGAAACATAAAAGACTTAAATAAGATAACATCCCAAAACTTAGCTGATTTTTATAAATATTTCCTTGATAATTATTATTGTGATATTTATCTAGTAGGTAATTTAAATATGGATAAAATGAATATAATGATTAAAGAATTATTTATTAATGATATTATAAAAACCAATAAATTTGATTATTTGGTAAATAATAGTATTAAAGCCAAAAAAGAGATTGTTGAAAAAGATAGTTTTGATCAATCAACTTTGGTATGTTTATATGATACATCAAAGATAAGTGATTATGAATCTAAATATGTAATGAGTGTATTTAATTTCCTTTTTGGTAACGGTTCTTTAACAAATAAATTATTTACTAATTTAAGAGAAAAAAATTCTTTGTGTTATAGTGTTTCATCTCATTATCAAAGAGCAGATAATCTATTAATTGTTCATTCGGGAATAGATGCAAAAAATAAAAACAAAGCATTGAAATTAATTGATAAATCATTAAAAGAGATGCAAACTGGTAAATTTAGTGATGAAGATGTTGAAAATGCTATTAAAACTTTACATAGTTCCTTCAAGGAAATGTTTAATGATCAAAATGCTTTAGTAAATAATTATTTTAGTCATAATATGTTTAATTATCCTTTATTAAATGAAGTTATTGAAAAAATTGATAGTGTTACTAAAAAAGATGTTGTTAATTTAGCTAATAAGTTAAAAGTTAATTTAGTATATATGATGGAAGGTGAAGAAGATGAAGGAAATTAAAATTAATAAATTAAAAGAAGTTATTTATTATGATTCTTGTGATAATGGCCTTGAAATATATATGTGGACTAATGATAAAGTTAACAACTATTATGCAACATTAAACGTAAAATATGGATCTTGTGATACAAAATTTAAAATAAACGATAAACAGTATGAAGTTTCAAATGGTATAGCACACTTTTTAGAACATATAAATTTTCATGAAAGTGATGGAACTAGTGCTGAAGTATATTTTAATAAAAGCGGAGCTGCTGTTAATGCTTTTACTACTTTTGAATATACTGCATATGAAATATTTGGATCACATGATATTTTAGGTGATGTTAATCATCTTCTTGATTTTGTTCAGGATAAAGTACTAGATGAAGATATAATAGAAAATGAAAGAAATATAATTGTCGAAGAAGCTAAAATGGGTAAGAATAATCCTGGTCAAAGATTATTCTATGAAACAAATAAAGCTTTATATAAAACAAATAATAAAAGAAATGAAATAGTTGGTAGTATTAAAGATATTAAGAGTATTACTAAACAAGAATTAAATACTGTATATGACACTTTTTATAGACCTGACAATATGTTTATTGTAATAACTGGTAATTTTAATCCTTATGAGGTAGCAACTATGATTAAAGAAAATCAACGTAAAAAGAATTATAAAGATATTAAAGTTAAAAAAATATCTGATAAAGAAGATGTAAAAGTAAATAAAGAATATATCGAAATCAAAGATAATATTGAAATACCAAAAATATCAATATGTTATAAAATGAATAGAAACAGATTTAAAGAATATAGTGATTATATATTAAGGGTTTATTTAAATATTATATTGAATGCTAATTTTGGCTCTACTAGTGATTTAAAAGAAGATTTAATGGAAAAGGAATTAATTTATTCTATGTCTACTAATAATAGCATAGAAAAAGATAATATTGTTATTGAAATATTAGCTGAAACAAGATATCCGAATGAATTGATTGATGTAATTAAAGAAAATATGAATAAACTTTCAATTACTGATGAGAGAATGGAGCGAAGAAAAAAGTGTAATATTGCATCAATTATATCGGGATTTGATAGTATTGAGTTTATAAACTCTCATATTGAAAGTGATATAATTCATTATAATAAAATAAATAATAATATATACGATATAGTAAAAAAATTAAATATTGAAGAAGCTAATAAAATAATCAAAAAAATTGATATTACAAACTGTTCTATTGTCGTGATGATGCCTGAAAAATAAAAGAACTATATAAATAGTTCTTTTAATTATAATATTTATTAATTCTTTTTATTAATTCATCTCTACCAAGATATTTAATTAAATAATAAATGTTTGGAGATTGATTTTTCTTACATATAATAACTCTTAATAATGCACAAAAGTCTGATACCATACCAATAAATTTATCTGGATTTTCTTTATATTCTTTTTTATCAGAACAATATCCATTATTTGATGCATATTCTTTAACTTTATTAAACCATGTCTCTTGATCATCTTTTTCATCATATACTTCATTAATGTAATTTAATAATATTTCTTTATCACATGATTTAATTTCAAAGTATTCATCATTATTACTATCAAATAAAGTAGGGTACATATACCAAAAGTAAGTTTTAACTTCTTTTAGAGCACCTATATCTTTTCTTGGTCTTTCAATATCTCTTTCAATATTCAAAATATTTAGAGTATATTCTTTATCTTCGTTGATAATTGAATTAAAATCAGCATCATATTCTTTAGTGTATTTATCTAACATTTCAAAAAGGGTAGTATTTTTTAATCTTGAAAAATATGTTTTTGATATAGACATTAATTTTTCAATATCAAATGCAGTTCCACCAATTGGACATTTATTAAATTCAAATTCAAAATCATTTATTTCTTTTCCTGGGTTATTTGTATACCATTCTTCAAAATCATAGTTACATATAGTAGCTAAGTATAATCTTATTACTTCAGTAGGAATACCAAGTTCATTATAAAAGCTAATCGCTGCATCTTTATCTTCTCTTTTTGATAGTTTTCTTACCACATCTCCAACTTTTTTAGTAATAGGAGCTATATGAGCATATTTTGGAAGATCAAATCCTAATACTTTAAAGAATTGTTCATGAATTGGATAAGATGAAACCCATTCATCACTTCTAATCACATGAGTAGTATGCATTAAGTGATCATCAATAGCATGAGCAAAGTGATATGTTGGAAGTCCATCACTTTTAATAATAACTTCATCAATGTCGTTTTCTGGCATTTCAATGTCACCTTTAATTAAGTCATGTAATACAACTTTATTCTCAAAATTACCAGGTGATTTTAATCTAATGATATATTTTTCACCATTATTAATTTTTTCGATAACTTCTTCTTGAGATAAGTCTCTATATTTAGCATATTTTTTATAAATACCAATTCTTTGTTTTTTGTGTGATTGATATTCTCTAATTTCATCCATTTCTTCTTGTGTGTAAAAACAAGGATATGCTTTTCCTTCTTCGATTAATTTTTTTGCATATGCTTGATATATATCTTTCCTTTCTGATTGCAAGTATGGTCCATATTCTCCACCAAAACCTATACCTTCATCAAAGTTAATATTTAAATTTTTAAAATCATCAATTATTCCTTGAACACCATTTTCAATGGTTCTTTTTCCATCTGTATCTTCAATTCTTAATATACATACACCATTTGTTTGTTTTGCCATTTGTAAATTCAAAAATGAAGCATATAAGGAACCCATATGTACAAAACCAGTAGGTGATGGTGCAAATCTAGTAACCATTTGCTTATCATCTAAATTTCTTTTTGGATATTTTTCTTCATAATATTTCCAATCATGTTCAACATTTGGAAGTAATAGATTTGAATATTCTTCAATAGTCATAATATCATTCCCTCTCAACTAAGTAATTTTATCATATTTAATATATAAAAACAATATAAAAACCCTATAATTAGGGTTATTTTCATGGTTGCCTAGGTAGGATTCGAACCCACGAAATCGAAGGGTCAGAGCCTTCTGCCTTACCACTTGGCTACTAGGCAATAAGAACAATATTATTATATCATTTTTTTTAATATTTTTAAAACAAATACATATAATTATGAAAGGAGATGATTATATTGAAAAATATTATTCCTTTTGAAAAGGATATTGAGTTTGATACTAAGATTGCTGAAATAACGAGTATATCACTTGAACATGAAGAAAATATTAATGAAAACGAAATTAATGGTGATTTTATTATTTCCGGTGATTATAAGTCACATCAAATAAGTGTAAATAAAGAAGATTTTATGTATAAAATACCATTTACAATTGAACTTACTGATAATATTGATAAAGATAGTATAGATATTGATATTAATGATTTTACGTATGATATTAAAGATAATAATTTGTCTTTAAAAATAGAAATAAGTTTTACTTATCAAGAAAATGAAGAAATAAAAGATGTTGAAGTAGTTGAAGAAATAAATGATGATAAAGAAGAACAACTTGATAGAGAAATTGAAGAGTTAATTACTGATAACAAGGAAGAAATAGTTGATAATAATACAAAAATAATTAATTCTATGTCTGGTGAAAATACTTATGTTACATATCATGCATATGTTGTTTTAGAAGAAGATTCAATAGAAAGTATTTGTCAAAAGTTTAATGTAAGTAAGGAAGCATTACATGAATACAATGAATTTGAAAGTATAAATGTTGGTGATAAATTATTAATTCCAATTGAAGATGAATAAATCTTTTAATAATATAAAAGAAATATATAAACCACATAAATATACATACAAAGGTAGTGTTATAATACTTGAATGTAATGATTCTAATATAGTTGTTAAAGAAAGAAAAAAAGACCTAAATAAATTATTTGAATACTTAAAATCAAGAAATTTTGATAATTTTCCAGAGTTAATAGATGATTATAGATCAGACATAGATGTATATAAATATATTGATGATACTATATATCCAAAGGAACAAAGAGCTAATGATCTAGTAGATTTAATAGCTAATTTGCATTATAAGACATCGTATTATAAAGATGTAACTGAAGATAATTATAAAGAAATATACGACAATATAAATAGCAATATAGAATATTATTCTTACACATATGAAAAATATTTTGATGATTTTTTTAAAGAAGTATACTTATCACCATCAAAATATTTATTTATGAGAAACTATTCAAAAATAAAAGCTAATGTTAGTTTTTGTAAAAATGAATTAGATAATTGGTATGATTTAGTTAAGAATTTAAAAAAGAGTAGAGTATGTGTAATACATAATAACTTATCTTTAGATCATTTTCTTATGAATAATAAAGGATATTTAATAAGTTGGGAAAAATCAAGTATAGATACACCAATACTTGATTTAGTAAACTTTTATAAAAAAGAGTATTTAAGTGTTAATTTTGATAATTTATTAAAAAACTATTTGAATAGTTACAATTTAACCGAAGAAGAATTAAAACTATTTTTAATACTTATATCTTTACCTCCAAAAATAAGTTTTAGTGAAGATGAATTTACTTCTTGTATGATGCTTAGAAAACAACTTGATTATATTTATAAAACTGAGAATCTAATAAGGCCATATTATTCTAAAAATGAGAAAGAAAAATAATCCTATTTCAACAAGTAAAAAGAATACATGAGTTCTAAAAGGTAATATTAATGTTATTATTATTTGATAAAAAATTAATACTGACAAACATATCAGAGCTATAAAATATACAACACCTGGTGTTCTTGGGGGTTTAGGACACATAATAATCACCTATAATATTCTATGATTATTACCCTTAATAAGATAAAAATACTTATATATTAAGTATTTTTTTTCTTTTATTTTATTGTTTTTTATATTATAATTAATATAGTAGGTGAAGATAGATGAATTATAAAAGTATAATTAAAAAACAAACATTTATAATTACGGTATCTATAGTAGTAATGGCAATAATACTAATTGGCACTTCATATGCTTTATTTATTAATAAAGATAATAGTGACACTCAAGTAGTATCATCAGGTACTTTAGTAATAAGTTATACTGGTTCTTCAATAACAACAGTTGGAGGATCTGATAGTACTGAAATAGAACCAATAGATGAAGCTACAGTTGATACACAAGATCCATATATTATTAAAATAAAAAATACTGGTACTTTAGCTATGAAATATAATATTTTAATATATACTGGAGATTCAAATACTTTACCTCATTCATATTATGCCTTTAAATATAAAGAAAATGGATCATATACTCAAAAAGCAGCATTAACAACATTAACAAAAGTTGATCCAAGTAAAACAAATATGAATGAAATAAAATATAAATTAACATCACAACCATTTATAATAAATCCGGATGAAGAAGTAACGCATGAATTACGTGTTTGGTTAGATGAAGATTATGCTGATGAAGATTCAGTAGATAAAATAGCTAATATAAAAATTGCTGTAGAGGGAGAAGCTACAGATCCAGTAGAAAGACCAAAAACTGTTGTTGAATATATATCTTCTATAGTGGATGGAAACGATACTCTTGTTAATGATGAAACAGCAGATAATAATTTAAGATATGTAGGAGCAAATCCTAATAATTATGTATCATTTAATAATGAATTATGGCGTATCATTGGGGTAATGAATAATATTGAAACTGAAAGCGGAGAAACAAAGTCTTTAGTTAAAATAATAAGAGCAGATTCATTAGGAAAATATTCATGGGATACATCAGCATCAGAAATAAATAGTGGTTTTGGTGTTAATGAATGGTCACAAGCAGATCTAATGCAAGAATTAAATAACGATTACTTAGGAAATGTAACAATAGGAACAGATGGAAACTGGTATAGTGGATCAAATAATGCTAAATCAACAGCAAAACCTATTTCAACAATAAGTAGTGAAGAACAAAACAAAATAGAGAGTGTTAAATGGAATTTAGGATCACCAAACAATGATAATGGCACGGCACTAACAGATTATGGAGATGAAAAATTAAAAGCATCATATGTATATACAAAAGAAAGAAGTAATTTAACAGGAAAAGTATGTACATCAGGAGATTATTGTAATGACACAGTAACAAGAACAAGTAGTTGGACAGGAAAAGTTGCATTAATATATCCAAGTGATTATTTATATGCAACAGCAGGAGGTAACACAACAAATAGGACCACCTGTTTAAATACACAACAATATAAATGGACGTATGATGCATCGTTTTCTACAAATTTTGGGGATTGTTGTAATAACGACTGGATATATATATCCTCTTCAACAAACGGAAAATGGAGTTTATCACCAGGTGCTAGAAATGCTTATGCTGTGTATGGTATCCATAAAGGTGTTAGTGATGGATATGCGAGTGGAAGTGGTAGTGGAGCTAGTGTTTCTTTATTAGTTCACCCAGTAGTCTTCCTTAAATCATCTGTTTCTATTACTGGTGGAGAAGGAACACAAGTTAATCCATATACTTTAGGACAATAAAAAGACTAATATTGAAGTGAACCCCAAATAGTTCACAATAATAAAAAATGACCTAGAAATTATCTTCTAGGTTTTTTTGACTTTAATCTATCTGTGTTGTAAAATAATATCCA
>Ga0247611_10009865_pt1 | contig 11362 bp, 9 predicted proteins | sample 177DNAGHGhighgp2_FD_192422 | JGI IMG/M metagenome (GOLD analysis project Ga0247611, IMG submission 192422) | Sheep rumen microbial communities from Palmerston North, Manawatu-Wanganui, New Zealand - 1770 DNA GHGhigh gp2 | ecosystem: Host-associated > Mammals > Digestive system > Stomach > Rumen ... | reverse complement strand
TCCACACCGACGCCTACGAATACACCTACAAGTACACCTACACCAACAAATACGCCTACGGCTACTCCGACACCTACGAATACGCCTACGGCTACACCTACACCAACTAACACACCTACACCTACACCGACGAATACACCTACTCCAACAGTAACACCGTCGGCAACACCTTCGGCTACACCGACACCGACGAACACGCCGACGCCGACGAACACGCCGACACCAACAAATACACCTACGCCGACACCGACCAACACACCGACGCCGACGAATACACCTACACCAACAAATACACCTACGCCGACACCGACAAATACGCCGACGCCGACAAACACACCTACACCAACAAATACACCTACGCCGACAGCGACAAACACACCGACGCCGACGTACACACCTACACCAACAAATACACCTACGCCGACCAACACGCCGACACCTACACCATATCTTTCTGATGTAGTTTTCAGTAAGACAAATATTGATGGTTCTGAGGAATTGGAAGGCGCGATCATGACACTTACCGGTGAAGACAATACAGGTAAGGACATCGTGATCAAGAGTTCGCAGTTTGTCCCTGGTGACAAAGCTGAACTGGATAAAGAATACACAGGTAAGGGTATTCGCTTTAAGTCCGGTAAGACAGCGTCTCTCATCAGCGGTCTCCCGGATGGAAGCTATGTTCTTTCCGAGTATGCTGCTCCTGCAGGATATGATGTAACAACTGATATTAAGTTCGTTCTTGAGAACGGTCAGATTATCGGTGATGCAGAGTTTGTTGTAAGAGGAGAGGAAGGAAAGCCTGCTCATATCTACATGAAGGATGAGTTGCTGCCGACACCTACTCCTACAAATACACCTACACCTACACCAACTAATACGCCGACTCCGACGAATACGCCGACACCGACGAACACACCTACACCAACAAATACTCCGACGCCGACAGCGACCAATACGCCTACGCCGACGAACACACCTACTCCTACCAATACGCCGACCCCGGTAACAGGAGATGTTGTAATCAGTAAGACGAACATTGATGGTTCTGAGGAGCTGGAGGGTGCATTGCTTACTCTCGAAGGTATCGATGCTGACGAGAATGCGATCGTGATCGACAAAGAGGCGATCCTCTTTGGTGACAATGCTTATCTGAATGACGAGTATGAAGGTGATGGAGTGAGCTTCTATTCCGGTTCTACTTCGACTCTTGTCAGAAATCTCCCGGATGGTAAGTATACACTTCACGAGGATGCTGCTCCTGTCGGTTACGATGTGACAACGGATATCATTTTCTACATCGTAGATGGTCAGGTTTCAGGTGATGCAGAGTATGTCATCATTACTGATGATGAGGATGCTATCGTCATCATGAAGGATGAATTGTTGCCGACACCTACACCGACGAATACACCTACAGCAACGCCTACGGCTACGCCGACACCTACTGCTACGCCGACGTCAACTCCGACTCCGACGAATACGCCGACACCTAAGCCGACGAATACACCGGTTCCGACAGTGACACCGTTGCCGACACCAACCAATACACCTACGCCGACAAGTACGCCGACACCTACTCCGTCTGAGACACCTACACCTACTCCGACTGAGACACCTACACCGACGGAAACGCCGACACCTACACCGACGGAAACACCTACTCCGACTCCAACGGAGACGCCTACACCGACTCCGGTTCCGCCGACAGTATCGCCGACACCGTCTAACACACCTACACCGCGTCCGACGGTTACACCGGTTCCGACAGTTACACCGATTCCGACTGTAACACCTACACCGATTCCGCCGATCGCTCCTCCGACAGCGACACCTACGCCGACTCCGGAGATCATTACAAGTACACCTACTCCGGTTCCGCCGACGGATACTCCGGTACCGACATCTGTTCTTGGTGCTTCACGTATTCCGAAGACTGGTGATACTGGTAGCAACACTTCAACTTCTATCGCTGGTATTGCTTTCATTGCAATTGCTGTAGCTTCTACAGTCACAGTTGTAGTAAGAAAGAAGAAGGCTGAAGAAGAAGAGTAAGTCTTGAATCCGAATTATGAAAGAAGGATCGTCCGCAAAGACGATCCTTTTTTTATCTCGAAACTGCCATTTATAAAAATACAGATATAGGATGAATTTACTATTGACATCAAAACTATCAATCTGTATAATTATTCATGCTTTAAGCCATGCGGCGGTGGCGGAATTGGCAGACGCGCACGTTTGAGGGGCGTGTGGGCGACCATACGGGTTCAAGTCCCGTTCGCCGCACCAAGAGTTGTTCGAAAGAACAACTCTTTTTTTGTTCCTGTTCGACCTAGTTAATTTCTTGTATAATATGAAATATGAATAAGGTCCGTAGTTTTTTCAATTTATGACATGTGTTCGGAAAGGAGAGAGAGTTATGCGTGGTTTATGTAAACGAATCATTTGCGTATGTCTTTCCTTTGTTTTGCTTTTTTCTCTGGTTGGATGTGAAGAGGATAAGCCGGAATGCCAGGTCCACATGGAAGAGTTCCTTGATGCGGTTATTGCCAGAAAATCGAAAGTGCTGCGTAGACTAACCGATCTTAGTGACGCGCACCTTTATTCTGTGCGTCAAATGGAGAAAGACGAGTTTATCTCAGAAGTCATGAAGCATGTGACATACAAGATCGATACGGATTCCATTTCGATGAGGACGCGTCGTGCTTCCTGTGAGTGCTCTATTTCTGTACCGAATTATGAAGAAGCATTTTACAGTTGCGATGGTACATTGGAAAACTTTGGAGCCCTATTGGATGCTCTTCCTCCTGAGAAATATAATACATATGATTACCTATTTCGTTTTGAAATCGAAGACGGCTACTGGACAGTGATCAATGCGGATCAGGTCTATCCCGATATTTATGTAAAGCTGTATGCCATCCTGAGCGGTGTTGAATCGAAACAGATCATCGTTGAAGATGGTCCGGACGGGCCGGCCAATACATCTCTGGAGTTTAAACGACCAGACAAGATCTTCACGATCGATCTCTTTAAGGATGCGTTGAAGCATGCCGGGGATGGATCAGATAAGAATTATACGGATCTTGAGCATACCGGTAGTAATGCGGACAGTAAACTGACCGGTTATTCCTTTAACAAAGATCAGTCAGTTATGTACCAGTTCTTTTCATATAGTTCCGATTCAGAAGGAAGAAAGGCATTCGAGGATCTATTCGCATTCTACTCGTCCATGAAGGATGTGACGAATAAAACGGAAAATGACTGGGGCTATTATATTGTCAAGTTTGAAGATGGTGGCGAGGAATACTGCGTGTGGTACAGAAATATCGTCATCGATATCAATTGTAAGAGCGAAGCAAATGCATCAGTATCGTTATGGAAGTTCTTCCGTGCGTTGACTGCAATTAAGGCGTAAATAGAACGGAGAGTTTTGCGTGGTCAAGACAAAAAGTAAAAACATTATTTGGATCATGATCCTGGCGATCCTTGTCTCATTGACAGGATGTGATGAGATAATATATGAGCGTAAAGAGTGTGAAGAACATGTCAATGATTTTGTTCATGCATTCATAGATAGGAATGTGGAGAAGCTCCGCATTATGTGCCCGTTTGATATCAAGCAGGAGAATATGATCAAAGTCTGTAAAGCAGATCCTTTTGTTCAGAAAACTATGGAAAAAGCTTCTTGTGAAATCTATACAGATAATATTCAACAGAAGAATCACCGTGTCAGCTGTGATTGTTTCTTTACGATACCGGACTATACGAAGACGTATAGAAGTGCACCAAGTTTGGGAGACTTCGAGTATTTTGAGAAAGCAATCGATGAACAACCTTCATCTTCTTATATTGTGACGGAAGTCTCGATCACTTTCTGGGTAATAAACGGATACTGGATCAATGAAAATATCCCGGATGTTATGTCTACGATCTATCAGCCTATGTATCATGTTCTGACGGAAGGTCGTCACACTGAGGATTTAGATGATTCGGACAGTGTCGATGAAGGTGCAGTCTATAACAAAGTAGACCTCTCGAAAGAAGTATTTTGTTATGCTTTGTCACAGGCAGGGGGAAATGCACTGGAAAATGTAACAACGATCGAAAAAAAGGATTTGAAGAAGAATGGATATGATCCGCTATCTATGGAAGAGGTTTTGTATACTTCGGTTGACGATGGTTCCGTGGAGTATAAGCTTTTCGTTTGTTATTCCCAAGTGGCGGCTCGGGCGTACTTCCTTTCTCACTCCGTGCAATCGGAAAGCAAATCGAATTATCACATGGGTGAGGATTGGGGATATTGCCTGATGCCGACAGAGAAAGGGAACGAGATGGTTTATTGGAGACGAGCTCAAATCGTAATAATGGATAATGATTTTAGTGCCGGAACGAATGATCCGGAACGATTTGCTCGATTCTGGAGAGCTTTAGCGGTTCTATGAGACAGGAAGGTTCAATGTGCGGGTAACAGTACTGGTTGAAAATACATCTGAACATGGATTGCCGTCGGAACATGGATTGAGCCTGTTTATTGAAACATCTCATCACAAGATCCTTTTCGATTTCGGTGGAAGTGCACTTTTTGCGAAAAATGCGGAAAAACTTGGCATTGACCTGCAAGAGGTCGATATCGCTTTCTTGTCCCATGGACATTATGATCATAGTGGCGGACTGGAAACGTTTCTGGACATCAATAAACATGCGTATGTGTACATGCATGAACTTGCTTTCGAACCACATTATAACGGAAGAAATGAGTATATCGGTGTGGACAGAACTTTGGACGGTCATCCGCGCTTTATAAAGGTAAGGGGAGACGTAAAGATCGACGGCGAGCTTTCCTTTGTCGGAATGACATCTCTGAAACGGCCGATAGATCGGACCGGACACAAGGTGCAACGCGGTAAATATATGGAGAATGACAAGTATGAGCATGAGATGTATCTTTCGATCCATGAAGGATACTCGACATATCTGATCAGCGGATGTTCGCATAAAGGATTGATCAATCTTATTCATGCTTTCCGTTTCGATGCTTTTGTGGGTGGATTCCACTTTATGAAATACGATGTGCTTTGGGATGAAGAACTGCTTTTGGAGGCAGCGGATGCGATCCGTAATTCTTGTGCTGAATTCTATACATGCCACTGCACAGGCAAAGAACAATTCCAGTTTCTTAAGGATGAAGCAGGATCCAGATTACACTATCTTTCTACCGGTGAGCATGTGGATCTAGGCAATATCTGAGCAAGTAAAACCGCTTGGCGGAAACTCTCTGTTTTTTATACAAATCACTTGCATCTTTCTATTTCTCTGCTATCATGGGATTGTAGTTTTTGTGCCTTTTTGCAGGCAAATACAATTGTAGGGTTGCCGGACATGGCAGCAGAAGGATGGTAGTATATGGATACTCTTGATTTATTGTATGGAGTAGTCATTGTTGTGTTCTTCGCAATGATTATTTCGGTAGGCTTGTACTCAAGAAAGAATACGAAAGACGTTTCTTCTTTTGTACTGGGTGGTAGAAAGGTAGGACCTTGGCTGACGGCTTTTTCCTTCGGCGCCACTTATTTCTCAGCGGTTATTTTTATCGGATATGCAGGAAAGTTCGGTTGGGACTTTGGTGTTTCGGCACTTTGGATCGGCCTTGGTAACGCTTTCATCGGAAGTCTTGCTGCATGGGTGGTTCTCGGTAAAAGATGCCGTATCATGACCAAGACCTTAAACACGAATACTATGCCTGACTTCTTCGGCAAGAGATATAATTCCAAGGCTTTGCGCATTGCGGCGGCAATCATCATCTTCATCTTTATGCTCCCGTATTCTGCATCTGTTTTTAACGGCCTTTCTTATCTCTTTACTTCGGCTCTTCGTCTGAATCGTATTTCCAATGGCTATGAGATCTGCATCATTGTCATGAGTCTTCTGGCAGCCACATATGTAATCCTTGGCGGCTATATGTCCACAGCAATCAATGACTTTATTCAAGGTATCATCATGATCGTTGGTATCACACTTACGATCATTTGCGTTATGAATTATCATGGTGGTCTGATGCCTTCTATGGAACAGCTTTCCCAGGTTCCGGCTGCAAATGGTTCTTCATTCAGTGGTGTATATGCTTCATTGTTCGGACCTGAGCCGTTGAATCTCCTGGGCGTGGTCATCCTGACCTCTCTTGGTACTTGGGGTCTTCCGCAGATGGTGCAGAAGTTCTACTCCATCAAAGATGATAAGTCAGTACATACTGCAACGATCGTTTCTACGATTTTTGCCGTCATTATTGCCGGCGGCTCTTACTTCATGGGCGGTTTCGGTCGTATCTTTGTTGATGCCAAAGACATTGCCACCGCTTCCGGAAGCTTGAATATGGATAAGATCGTTCCGCTCATGCTGGAGGCAGCGGTACCGAAGATCCTGGTTGCGATCCTGGTAGTGCTTGTTCTGTCCGCATCAATGTCTACATTGACATCTCTGGTTCTTACATCCAGCTCTACGATCACGCTGGATGTTCTGGCCGATAATGTGATCAAGAACATGACTGAAAAGAAGAAGGTAAGCATTATCCGTCTGCTCCTTGCTTTCTTTGTTCTGGCTTCTATGGCACTGGCGATTTACTCCTATCGTTCCAACGATATGTATATTACAAAACTTATGTCTATCTCCTGGGGCGCTATGGCCGGTTCTTTCCTGGCTCCGTTCCTGTACGGTCTATTCTGGAAAGGCGTTACCAAGTCTGCAGTATGGGCATCTTTCATCAGTGGTGTAGGTATTACCGTATCCCATCTGATCCTGAGCAATGGTCCTTTGTTCGGCCACAGCTTTAAGTTCCCGACAGGATTGCCGATCAATCTTGCCTCTCCGATCAATGCAGGTGCTTTCACAATGCTGTTCGGCCTGATCATTGTGCCAATCGTATCTCTGATCACACCGAAACTGGATAAAAAAGTTGTCGACAATGCTTTCTCCAGAATCCCTGTCGACAAAATGGCTTCTGTTGATGCCGATGCGAAGTGAAAGTGATACAATAGTAAGGATACGAATTCAGTATTTTTGAGTCTTACAGAAAAGAGGTATTGCAAAGTGAAGCAGATAATGCTGGGAAATGAAGCCGTTGCACGCGGCGCTTTCGAAGCGGGAGTGAAGGTTGTTTCTTCCTACCCGGGTACTCCGAGCACAGAAATCACAGAGTCGATCGCCACCTATGACCGTATTTACTGCGAGTGGGCGACCAATGAGAAGGTAGCTTCAGAGGTGGCAATCGGTGCAAGTATCCGAGGCGCACGTGCCATGACATGCATGAAACATGTTGGTATGAATGTTGCTGCTGACCCGATGTTTACTGCCGCATATGAGGGCGTAAACGGTGGATTGGTTTTCGTTGTTGCTGACGATCCGGGTATGCACAGTTCTCAAGATGAGCAGGATAGCCGCAATTATGGCCGTGCTGCCAAGCTGATGGTCCTGGAGCCGTCTGACAGTCAGGAGTGCAAGGATTTCACGAAACTGGCTTTTGCTCTTTCCGAGAGATTTGATACACCGGTCATTCTTCGTATGCACACCCGTGTATCTCATTCCCGCTCGATCGTTGAGCTTTGCGATCCGGATGACATCGTCGTACGTCCGTATGAGAAGAATGTCAGCAAATATGTCATGATGCCGGCTATGGCAATTAAAAGACACGTGGTCGTGGAACAGCGTACTCTGGACATCCAGAAGGCTTCTAATGAAGAATTTCTGGGCATGGGCCTTCACAAGATCGAGATGAACGATACGAAGATCGGTATCATCACGGCCGGTGCTTCTTATCAGTATGTGAAAGAGGGCGCACCGGAAGCCTCTGTTCTGAAACTTGGCTGTGTATGGCCGCTTCCGATGGATCTGATCCGTGATTTTGCAAGTAAAGTGGACCGGCTTGTTATTGTAGAAGAACTCGATCCGTTTATGGAGACAGAGATCAAAGCGGCTGGCATTGCCTGTGAAGGTAAGTCCCTGTTTACACTTCAGGGAGAGTATAATTCCAGAATGATCCGTGCGGCTCTTTCCGACAAGGCTCTTCCGGAAAAAGCACTGGACCTCGAAAAGCTTCCAACCGCACCGGGACGTCCGCCGCTTCTTTGTGCAGGATGTCCGCATAAGGGTATGTTCCTGGCGCTGAACCGCCTGAAGGTTCAGGTCATGGGTGATATCGGTTGTTATACGCTTGGGACATTGCCACCGACCTCGGCGATGGATGTTTCTGTCTGCATGGGCGCATCCGTAGGCATGGCGCATGGTTTTGACAAGGCTTCGGATGGAGCGGATTCCAGAAAGACAGTAGCTGTGATCGGTGACTCCACTTTCCTGCATTCCGGTATTACCAATCTGATCAATGCGGTCTATAACCAGAGCAGCATTACTGTCTTGATCCTGGATAACTCCATTACCGGTATGACCGGTCACCAGCAGAATCCTGCTTCCGGTAAGAATATCCGACTGCAACCGGCTCCGGCTATCGATCTGGAGACGCTTTGCCGTAGTGTCGGTGTTACTTCGGTACGCACCGTGGATCCTGTTGATACTTTCGGTGTTGAACAGGTCGTAAAAGAAGAAATTGCCAAAGAGTGCGTTTCGGTTATTATCGTACGTCGTCCGTGCGCCTTGATCCCGACCGGAAAGAAGCCGAAGGGTGTATCGATCGTGCTTGATGAAGATAACTGCAAGAAGTGTGGTGCATGCAGCAGAATCATGTGCCCGGCTTTGATCGCTGGACCTGACAAGAAGCCGGTGATCGATCCGGAAGCCTGCAATACATGCGGTCTTTGCATCAATGTCTGCAAATTCAATGCACTCAGCAAGAAGGAGGAAGCATAATATGGCTAAAGATATTTCTATCGTACTCGCCGGTGTCGGTGGCCAGGGAACCCTGATCGCAGGCAAGCTCCTCGGCATTCTGGCTTTGAAACTCGGTTTGGATATCAAGGTTTCAGAAGTACATGGTATGAGTCAGCGTGGTGGTTCCGTTATCACGTATGTGCGCATGGGCGAGAAGGTATATTCTCCGATCATTGAAGAAGGCATGGCCGATTATGTTCTTGCTTTCGAAGAGGTTGAGGCTGTACGTTGGGCGAACCTGCTGAAAAAAGACGGCATTCTTCTGGTCAATTCCCAGAAGATCAAGTCGCTTCCGGTCCTTCTTGGAAATGCGGAGTATCCGGAGAATATCAAGGATGCGTTGAATCTTGCAGCAGAGAACCGTGCGAAGGTGGTTGAGTTTGACGCTCTTTCCGCTGCTCTTTCCTGCGGAAGTTCCCGTGCTGTGAATATGGTCATGGTTGGTGCTTTGTCTGCCGGCATGGACATTGATAAGGCTTTATGGGAAGAAGCAATCAATGAGGCATTCGCTTCCAAAGCGAAACTGATTCCGATGAATTTACAAGCTTTTAACAAAGGCCGTGGTTTTTTCGCGTAATCGATCTCTGATTGCGTTATAATGGATATGAAATAACTTAGGAGGAGGAATCTTTATGCTAGTTAAACAGATCAATGTATTTCTGGAGAATTCCTTTGGCCGTCTTGCAGAAGTTACGAAAATACTTGGAAAAGCAAATATCGATATTCGTGCTCTCTATGTTGCGGATTCTACCGATTACGGAATCCTTCGCATGATCCTCGATAAGCCGGAAGAAGCCGTTATGACTTTGACCGAAGCAGGCTTTACCGTCAGTATGACTCCGGTACTTGCGATTGCGATCCCGGATAAGGCCGGAACACTGGATCAGGCACTGACAAAGTTCTCTGAGACGGGTGAATCAATGGAATATATCTATGGTTTTGTGGGACGTACCTCTTCCGAAGCGATCATGGTGATCCGTGTACAGAATTTCGATCCTGTCATTAAGAAATTTGAAGAAGAAGGAATTCGCATTTTAAGCCCTGAGGAGGTTTACGGTATCTGATGAATCAAGATCCATACACAACAACGTTTGGAATCAGTGATACGGTGGTTAAGATGGCTGAAGAAGCGATGACCACCGTTTCTTCTGCATTTGCTGAAATTGAAAAGACCAAGGAGATCAATCAGTTACGGGTGCTGGAAGCATTCCAGAATGCACGGTTTGCAGAAGCGCATCTTGGGGCGACGACCGGATATGGTTATGACGATATCGGCAGAGAGAAGATCGAAGAGATGTATGCTGAGATCTTCGGAGCCGAAGCTGCTTATGTCCGTATTCAAGTAACGTGCGGCACACAGATCCTTGTTGCGTGTCTTTTCGGTATTCTGAAGCCAGGAGAAGAGATGCTGGCCGTAACCGGACGTCCTTATGATACGCTGGCTTCCGCATTAGGCGTAGAGAAGAAGGAAGAGAAGTTCACCGGTTCACTCCTTGACTACGGAATGAAATATAACGAAGTGCAGTTAAAGGAAGATGGCTCACCGGATCTGGAAGCCATACGTGCGGCGATCCGGCCGGAGACGAGAGTAGTTTTCCTGCAGAAATCCAAGGGATATACATCCAGAAGATGCCTTCGTGCAGACGATATCAAGGCAGTCGTGGATCTGGTCAAGGGAATTGATAAGGATATTATCGTATTTGTGGATAATTGCTATGGCGAGTTTGTGGAGACGCAGGAACCCTGCGCCCTGGGCGTTGATCTCTGCGCCGGATCTCTGATCAAGAACGCAGGAGGAGGTCTTTGTCCTTCCGGAGCCTATGTTGCCGGCCGTAAAGATCTGGTTGAACGTGTAGCGGAGAGAGTGACTGCACCGGGATTGGGAAGCCATGTTGGACCGAGCCTGGGATTCAACCGGGATATTGCCCAAGGATTGTTTATGGCACCTCATGTTGTTGCAGAAGCAATGAAGGGAGCAGTTTTCGCTTCGGCTCTTCTTTCGATGGCCGGATGCACTTGTGATCCATCCTATCAAGACCGTCGCGGAGATATTGTGCAAAGTGTCGCTTTCCCAAATGCGGAACAAATGGTAAACTTTTGTAAGATGATACAGAGATGTTCACCGGTGGACTCATTTGTTTCACCAGAGCCATGGGATATGCCCGGATATGATGCCGAGGTAGTCATGGCGGCGGGAGCTTTTGTACAGGGAGCTTCAATCGAGCTATCTGCGGATGGTCCGGTCAAACCGCCGTATCTTGTTTACATGCAAGGTGGTCTGGTCTTTGAGCAGGTTAAACTGGCTGTGATGCTGGCTGTATCCGAAATGCTGGAGAAGAAGGATTAAATATGGCGCAAAATAAAAAGCCGAATAATGGTGGAAAACCGAATCAACCAAATCGGCAACCCAATCGAGGGAATCAGAAAGGGCAGAACGCAGGTCCGCGTCAATCTGCTCAGAATAGTCGCGCCTCGGGGAAGCCTA
>Ga0247611_10009864_pt1 | contig 11362 bp, 12 predicted proteins | sample 177DNAGHGhighgp2_FD_192422 | JGI IMG/M metagenome (GOLD analysis project Ga0247611, IMG submission 192422) | Sheep rumen microbial communities from Palmerston North, Manawatu-Wanganui, New Zealand - 1770 DNA GHGhigh gp2 | ecosystem: Host-associated > Mammals > Digestive system > Stomach > Rumen... | reverse complement strand
GAGCACAAAGAACAGGGCGAGAGAGAGCACTATTAGTATAAAGAGGAATGATTGTTTCATTTCAGTAATTTATAGTATTTCCCTTCGTGATTGGGAAGGAGTTCTGGATGGAATATGGCAACGAGGTCGGCAAGTACTTGGTCTGGTTCTACGGGAGCCGATTCGTAGTAAGGTGTCTGCTTCATGTTGCAGTAGATTACATGCTTCTCCTTGAAAGCCTTGAAGTGCACATTGCGTGGCTCGCTGGCCTTCAACGCCTCGTAGGAGAAATCTCCAGGGAAACTATTCAGTATACGCCAATAGTCAGCATTAGCAGCTGTAGCGTAGAGTTGCTCGTATTCCAGATTCACGCCTCCCGTATTGTCATCGTGGATGATGTAGTCGGCACCCGCATCGCGGAACATCTGTGCCAAGTGGTTCTTACCACCCACGGCATACCAGTTGCCGCCATGCATCTCGCCGCTGAACACTGTGGGGTGCTCCGTTGTCTGAGCCGCCAGTTCCTTTATTTCGTTGTAGCGTCGAGCTATGCCCTCAAACACTTTGTTAGCATCTGTTTCTTTGCCGATGAACATGCCCACGAACTTCACCCACTCGGCTTGTGCCAACGGCGTAGCTTCCTTATATCCAAGATGAGGAATCAGGGTAATGCCAGTCTCCTTAATGGTGTCATATCCACCACGTTTGAAAGGTGATATGAATATGATATCTGGGTTAGCCGCCAGAATTAGTTCAACATCGAAGTTACCCTCCATACCTATCTTCTGTATGCGTCCGTCCTTTACTCGTTGCAGTATATCTTTGTTGTAGAGATTCTTCGTACCCGTAATACCCTTGATGAAGTCGTGTGCATCAAGAGCTGTAAAGTTCGACAACTGCAAAGAGGTCATTGTGATGGTGCTTCGGATGGGAACCTCCACACGCTCGTAGCCCTCTGGCACCTCTGCCTCACTGCCTTTAGGTACCAAGGCAAATGCATAGCCTATGGGCATGCGTTCATCCTCATCGGCCTGCGGGTCACACACCTCCACCAATCGAACACTGTCTTTCAGGTACTTGACAGTGAAGCCTTTGGCGTATTCAGTACGGACATAATTTGATGAATCCTCAACAATAATTGTATCATCCAATGAATTGGTGTTCTTCTGCTGTGTACAGCAATTTAGGAACAGTGCTATCAAGAATAACGTTACTGTTATAAAAGTAAATGAGTTTTTTGTCTTCATAAAAATGGACTTTATAATGCATAAACAGAAGCTGTAAGGTAAAACATTAGTTCAGCCATGAGGAACAGGGCTCCGCAGCAATCACCTGTATATCCGCCTATACGTTTCTTTATATATATAATTAGGAAATAGATAAGCAGGGCGGGAGTGATTAGAAGTGAGAGGTGTGAAGTGAGAGGTGAGTAATCGCAAAGCGCTTTCGTAGCGGAGCGGAGAAAGAAGATAATGAGGGCAAGTGGCAGGAGACCTTGTACTGTAAGGCTAAGGCCTGCCCATAAGTTGTACTTTCGATAGACTACTTTGGATTTGGCTGTCTGCTCATCGCGGGCATAAGGGAGTATGTAAACGACTTGACTTGTTAGCATCTTAGCATATGGGTCGGCAGCCAGAATAAAGAAAGGAGCATACAGAGGCGGTAATGAACAGATGGCGAAGAAAAGCAATGCCATATACATTATCAATGATAAGGTGCCGTAAGTGCCAATGTGTGAATCTTTCATTATTGCAAGAATACGCTCTTGATTTGTTCCGCCGCCGAATCCATCAAAGAAATCAGCCAATCCGTCTTCGTGTAATGCACCAGTAAGCAACAGACGTGCTACTATTGCCAATAGGACAGCCAATGTGTAGGGAAGGAACATACTGCTAAAATATAGAACGCCTGCCATAATGCCTCCCGTTAACCAACCGACCAAAGGCCACCATTCAACGACACTACGATAAGCATCAGGTAGCGGTTGGTGAATTCTCCATAGGGGGAGACGGGTGAAGAATATGAAAGCTGCCCAAGGACGGTCGTACCAGCGTGTACGAGGTTCGTCAGAAATATTTTGTGATGTTTGCATTCTGGAAGTTATTCATTTCGTTAATCATTCTTACTGCGGAGTCAATAATTGGGAATGCACACAGAGCTCCTGTTCCCTCGCCAAGGCGCAATCCCAGTGAAAGCAATGGCTCTGCGCCTAAGGAATTTAGCATTAAACGATGACCGCTTTCATCGCCAGAGTGACAGAACACCATATAATCTTGTGCCTCGGGATAAAGACGTACGGCAGCAAGAGCACAGGCTGTCATAATGAAGCCGTCTACCAACACTAAAGTATGCCGCTCGGCAGCCCTAAGCATAGCACCAATAGCCGTTACCATCTCGAAACCACCGAACTCACGGATGGCGTCCTCTACACTATATTGTTCGTGTTCTCTGAGGAAACGCTCAAGGGCTTTGTGCAATACCTCGCATTTATGTTTGATGCCTGGAGAATCGAGTCCAGCGCCAGCACCTACGCATTCATTCAATGGTATATGGCAGAAGAGGTGCATCCATAGGCTCGATGGTGATGTATTTGCTATACCCATCTCACCAATACAAAGCACATGACAACCCTCATTGATGCATTCATCGGCAAGTTCCTCTCCAATCTCAATTGCTCTGTCCATTTCCTCTTGTGACATTGCTTCTTCGTAGAGGAAATTCTTCGTCCCACGCGCTATCTTATAATTTTCAATTTGACATTTTACATTTGACATTTCAAAGTCATAGTCCACGCCCACGTCCACAATACGTAACTTAAAACCATGCTGACGGCAGAACATATTCACTCCACCTCCTCCACGTGTAAAATTAAGCATCTGCTGCCAAGTAACCTCGCGTGGTGACAGACTAACTCCTTCGCGTTCAATACCGTGATCGCCACCAAGCAGCAAATGACAAGGGTGGGCAAGCGATGGAGACAGTGTTTGCTGAACCATGCAAATCTGCATGGCAAGACTCTCCAATCGTCCAAGCGAACCTTTTGGCTTATTCAGATTATCTATCTTGTCCTGAATAGCTGTCCTTAATGCCTCGTCCGGCTTATCTATCTCAAATTGTCTCATTCCCAATAACCTTTAACCATTAACCTCTAACCCTTAACCTTTACAGGTATTCCACTTATCATCATCACCACTTCGTCGGCACGTTTAGCTACATACTGATTCAGCCATCCCAAGAGATCGGTAAACTGGCGTTGTACTTTATTCTCACTTGTTCCACCCAGTCCAATCTCGTTGGTCACTATTATCAGCGTTGCCTCTTGGGAAGCAAGTTTGTCGAATTCAGTCTTCAGTGCCGTGAGAGCCTTGTCAATATCCTGTAGGTCGAATAAATAGTTGGTAGCCCACAATGTAAGACAGTCCACAAGAACCACACGTCCCTGCAAGGGCAGACTTCCCAAATGGCGTTCTTCTTCAATATTGTCCCACTCTGGTCCGCGACGTTCCTGATGACGACGGACACGTTCCTTGAACTCCTCGTCCCACACATGTGCTGTCGCCACATACACAGGGTGCTCGCTGAGCGAAAGGGCCAATGTCTCGGCATATTGGCTCTTGCCCGACCGTTGTCCTCCTGTTATCAGAATCATCCTTTTCATACGGATATAAGTTATTTCCTTGTTTTTATACGGAAGTGGGCAGAAAGTGGGAAATGGTCGCCCAATGGTGTTGTACCGTCCTCGCGGAAGTAGTTTTTGTTATGAAATACCACGCTGTCCAATTCCAGTTTGGTATTTGCACCCTTCGGATTGATGTATAGAATCTTATCAGGAGCCTCGCCATTTACAGTCCAGCCACTTGTGGGGCTGTCAGGTTCAATGCGAGTATCGCCCATGGAAGGATATTGTCCACCTAGTTCCTGCTGAATCCAAGAATCGACGATGCTGGCACATCCCGACTGATTGATGTAGTCTATAACCTGCGACTTCACACTATCGCGGACATAATAAGTGTTAAGGTCGCCAAGGATGATAATTGGACGCGTATCGAGATGCTCCATAACATAGTCGCGCAATTGTCGCCATTGGCTCATACGAGCCTTCCTATCCTCCTCGTCCAAACCTGCGAGTTCCTCTGCTTCGTCACCCGCATCCATATGCATATTATATACCACCAGTTGATTACCCTCTGGTGTAGAAAGTTCATAACGGCGGAAGCCCTTCACTACATTCTGATCCCAGGCGTGAGCGAAGTATCCCCAGTTGTCAGTCCAACGCACGCTATCTGTCCGCTCTCCTGTTATATTATTCTTCCAGAAGCCCTTGACGCCGTCAGTATTAAAACGCGCCAACCCATAATCTCCTCCTTCTTCAAGTATCGTGATGGGATTCTTCAACATTCCACTTCCCCAGAGGTCGAAATTGTAACCTTCGGACAAAGGGGCTGTAAGTTCGTCGTTGTAATCAAAATTTTCCTGAACGCCAATAAAGTCGAAACTGCCATCTGCAAGCCATTTTCCTATGACTGGGGTCAGAGTTTCTTTTGGTCCTTCATCATTACCGACACCCAAGCCATCAACATTAAGGGTACATACGCTAAATGGTTCACCTGGTTCCTGCCACTCGGTATCGTTTTTTCCGTCTTCTTCATCATCACAGGAAATAATGGCCAGAGGCAGAAATGCCAAAAGGGAAAGATAGAGATACTTTTTCATTGGTTTAAAGTTTTATTGATTTATCAGATGCAAAGTTACGAAAAAACGAGGGCAGAATAAAGAATTTATTCTTTTTTATGCCGAGTGCAGTAACTTCGGCGAAGCCAAAGTTACAAAAAACAATTATCATAAAATGAAATCAGTATTATCAAACTAACGAACAATATCTCTGCTGTAAAACAGACGACAATACTGAGATGCATGTCTGTAGTAGTGAGCTGACGATCGTTCTCACCAATAAATGGCTTCGGGAATAGCTGACCAAAATAGTAATGTGGCCCGCCAAAACGGCAGTTGAGAATGCCTGCTAAGGCTGCCTCGGGCCATCCGCTGTTAGGCGAAGCATGTTTAGAGCCATACTTCAACACAAATGGGAAGAGTTTCAGAAGTGATGTCTTTCCTTTTGTACATACCCATCCCGCCAACATCATCAGCAGAGCTGTGATACGGGCAGGAATGTAGTTGGCGATATCGTCAATATGGGCAGCCCAACAACCATAGTCTTTATAACGCTCCGTACGGTATCCAATCATTGAGTCCTGCGTGTTTATCATCTTATAAGTAAGCATAGCAGGTACTCCTCCAATAGCAAGCCAAAAGAGTGGAGCTACTACTCCGTCACTCAGGTTCTCTGCCAATGTCTCAAGAGCTGCTGTACGGACCTCCTGCGCTGAGAGCTCTGATGTATCGCGACCTACGATGCGTGCCACCTGTTTCCGCCCTTTGTCAAGAGAGTTATCGAGAGCAATGAACACTTGTCGTACCTCACGAATAAGTGTTGTGCCAGCAAGACAATAGAAAACGATTATAATGCATAATGCATAATGAATGATGCATAATGAACGAGTATAGTACAGGATGAACCAAGTAATAGAGAATATGATGAAATCAAGGAAAATTGTCATTATGGCACCTTTTAGCATTCGATGCTTGCCATGATTTAGATGGTGCTCACCCCACGCAATCATCTTACCAAAGCCCACGACTGGGTGGGGTAACCATGAAGGGTCGCCAAGAGCAAGGTCGAGCAGCCATGCAAACACTAATATAATGCTTAATTCATAATTCATAATTAATAATGCTCTTTATTGCCTCAACGAGAGAGTCGTTATTCTCGGGACGTTGAGCAGCTACGCGGAAGAGGTGGGGAGTCAGTCCCTTGAAATTAGATGCATCGCGAATGAGCATGTGGTGCTTGTGAGCCAGATAGTCCTTCAGTTCGGCTGCCGTACAGAACTCGGTGCTGCAGAGCATGAAATTGGTATGCGTCGGCATCACATTAATGCCTGGAATGTTCAGAAGATTAGAGCGCAGGCGCTGTGCTTCATCGAGGTCAGGTTTACAAATTAGTTCGTCGTGTTGAAGGAGATACTTACCTGCCTCAATGGCCAGAGCCGACACACTCCAAGGCCGTAAATAACGACGGATTTGCTTCATCAGACTTTTGTGTCCCGTAATGTATCCTAAACGCAGTCCGGGTACGCCGTAGGTTTTAGTCATTGAGTGTATCTGTACGGAATACTTCGTGCGAGCACCCCATCGCGGATTCATGATATGTTCGTGGGTATAGTGCTCGTAACTGTGGTCTAACACTACGAGGTCGTACTTCGCCATCATACGATCAACGTATAATTGGTCGTAAACCTCCCCCGTCGGGTTATTGGGGTTGCACAGCCAGAGCATCTGATTTGGCCGGCGGTGTCCAGTGGAATGTTCGTTAGTATTAATCGGGCGTTGAAACATGTTGCAGGCATCCTCATACTCGCTGAACGTAGGGGTAGGAATAACAGCATGCATCCTGAATGTTTGGGCAATCAGATAAATGGCATCGGTTGCACCGCTGGTTACAATCACCTGTTCGGGTCGCATGTCGTGGCGCTCGGCAATCATATTTTCCAACGACCATGCTTCGGGTTCTGGGTAATGGTCCACAATCTCGCAGCATTGGGTAAGATGCTCCATGAGTGCCCTATGGTTCTTATGGGCACAGATGTTCGACGAGAAATCTATTTCTATACCGTCGTATCTGTAACTGTCATCCCCGTGTCCTTCAATCATAGCCTTGCATTATTTTGTATAACAGCTCCATATCGAGGTTCTGGCGAATATGGGCCGCAAGGAGGTCGTATTGTTGCTGTTTGTATGCCTGATAATCGAATGTTTCATGACGTTTTCCGATCTTATCTGAGAAGGGTCGGAGGAGGAAATCGACAAACACTGCGTTGTCGAGTATGCCGTGCACGTAGGTTCCGATGCAATGGTCGGTCTGCACGATACGTTGGTCAGTATTGCTAATGCCTTGGTGTATCTCGTAGCCCTGACATTCTCGTCCCTCGAAAGAGAAGGTCACCTGACGGGTAGTCTTCTCGCGTGCCATTGTGGTGCTGACTGGTAGCAGTCCGAGGCCCGACATAGAGGCAACAGAACCTTCAATGCCATCAGGGTCGTCAATTGTCTGTCCCAGCATTTGATAGCCGCCACAAATGCCAAGTATGGTCTTACCCTCGCGATGAGCACGTAGAATGGTCTCTGCCAAACCTGTTTCGCGAAGCCATCGGAGGTCATTGAGTGTGGACTTCGTTCCTGGAAGGATGATTATATCAGCCTCTGCAAGTTGGTTGACCTTGTCCGTATAGAAAAGTGATATGCGTGAATCGTGTTCCAAAGCATTGAAGTCCGTGAAGTTGCTAATGTATGGCAACCTCACCACCGCTACACGCACACCATCATTTTTCACTTTTCCCTTTTTACTTTTCTCTTTTAAGTCCACGCTGTCTTCTTCGTCGATGTGAATGTCCTTCATATATGGGACGACGCCAAGAACTGGTACTTGGCACACGTCCTCCAACATGCGGCGCCCCTCATCAAATAGACGCATATCGCCACGAAACTTATTAACGACAATGCCTTTGATACGCTTACGGTCTTCTTCGTCCTGAAGCATGATGCTGCCGTATGCCGAAGCAAAGACTCCCCCTCTGTCTATATCAGCTACAAGTATAACATTGGCATTTGCGTATCGTGCCATAGGCATGTTTACAAGGTCTGTTTCACGCAGATTTAGTTCTGCAATGCTCCCAGCCCCTTCCATTACTATGGGGTTGAAACGCTGAGAAAGACGGTCGAAAGCCTTATGTACTTCCTGTCGCAACTCCTCTTTACCTTCTTTTCTCCAGTAATCGTAGGCATTTTTATTTCCTATAGGTTTGCCCAATAGTACTACTTGACTTGTATGGTCGCTTTGAGGTTTCAGTAATAGGGGATTCATATCCGCCTCGCAAGGTATGCCTGCAGCTTCTGCCTGTACTGCCTGCGCTCGTCCTATCTCCAAACCGTCGGAGGTGACGAAGGAGTTCAGAGCCATGTTTTGCGCCTTGAATGGAGCTGGTGAGTATCCATCCTGTTTGAATATGCGGCAAAGGGCAGCAGCAAGAATGCTCTTTCCCACATCGCTGCCTGTACCAGCCAACATAATCGGATGTAACTTTGTTTTATTCATTTGCGAACAACTAAAATACTTACCTCATAAAGCAGATAGACGGGGACAGAAACCAGCAGTAGAGTGAAGGCATCGCTTGTGGGGGTGATTATTGCTGATAAGATGACAATCGCCAATAGCGCAGGGCGACGGAATTTGCGCATCAGTCCTGCATTGACAATACCGAATCGGCCCAGTAGCCAGCTCACTACAGGCAACTCGAATACTATGCCAAGCATAAGGCTCAACATTACTATCGTGTCGATGTAACTCTCTAAAGAAATGAGGTTGCCAATCTCGCTACTCACTTGGTAATTCCCGAGAAAACGGAGTGTGAAGGGTATGATTACGAAGTAGGAAAATGCAACTCCAAGAGCAAACATCAGGTAACCGCTAAGTACAAGATGTATGGCTATACGGCGTTCTTGTTGATAGAGAGCAGGTGCTATGAAGTGGAAAAGCTGGTAGAGGATGTAGGGCATAGCCCCAATCAGTCCTATGTAGAATGACACCATCATGTGCATGACGAACTGTCCTGTAACAGCCGTGTTGATGAGTTGCAGCGAATCCTCCTTGGGATAAAGAACGATGGCGAAGACCTCGTCTTTGAAGACAAAGGCCACCACCATAAACAGAAGTGTGACCACCATACAGCGGACTATCACACCACGCAATTCATCAAGATGGTCCCAGAAAGTCACTCCTCTTTCTTCTCTATCTTTTCCTCAGATTCTTCTTTAGTAACCTCATTCATACCATCCTTGAAAGCCTTGGCGCCCTGACCGAGCCCACGCATCATCTCAGGCAGTTTCTTGCCACCGAAAAGTAATAGTACGATGAGCAGGATAACCAGCAGTTCCTGCATACCCAAACCAAGGAACATTAAATGTGTCATAATTTATCTTGTTTTAGTTTCTCTACGAATGAATCGATTCTGTTCATCTCACGCGGAATATTGATGCGTTGTGGACAATGCTCTACGCAACGTCCGCATCCGATGCAGTGATTGGCCTGTCGCAGACGTGGTACAGAGCGGTCGTAACCCACAAGGAAAGCTTTGCGTGCCTTTCTGTAGTTCTCGGCCTGTGCCGACTCTGGCACATTTCCCTCGTTTACACATTTGTTGTAGTGTAGCAGGATGGAAGGAATGTCAATGCCATAAGGGCAAGGCATACAGTATTTGCAATCGTTGCACGGAATAGTGGGGTAGGAAACATACAGATTTGCAACCTCTGTCTCAAGCCATTCCTGTTCCTCTGCCGTCAGCGGTTCCAAGGGACTATAGGTGCGCAAATTGTCCTGCAAGTGCTCCATATAGGTCATTCCGGAGAGAACCGTAAGGATGCGAGGCTTAGTGCCGGCGTATCGGAAAGCCCATGAGGCAACGCTGTCCTCTGGACGTTTGCTTTTTAGCGTAGCAACGATGTGGTTGGGCATCTTCACAAGTCTTCCGCCCAACAGAGGTTCCATAATAACTCCGGGAATGCCGCGTTTGTCAAGTTCATTGTACAGATACTCAGCATCGGTGTTGCGATTGTTGGTCTCGTTTGCCAAGTGCCAGTCAACGTAGTTCATCTGTATCTGCACAAAGTCCCAATGATACTTGTCGTGGTTCTCCAGAAGATAGTCAAAGACCTCAATGTCGCCGTGATACGAGAAACCGAGGTTGCGTATAACACCCTCTTCGCGTTTCTTCAACAGATAGTCGAGCAGACCATTGTCCATATATCTTCCGTTCAGAGCATCCATACCTCCCATGCCTACACCATGCAGGAGTAGGTAATCTATGTAGTCGGTTTGGAGATACTTCAAGGAGTTTTCGAACATCTTCACTCCTTCGGCATACGACCACTGCTCGGGAGAGAAATTAGAGAGCTTAGTGGCAATATAGTATTTGTCACGCGGATAACCGCTGGCTACAAGAGCCGTACCAGTGCTTGCCTCGCTTTCGCCTCTGCAGTAAGCAGGACTTGTATCGAAGTAGTTTACACCATGCTCTAAAGCGTACTTCACTAAGCGGTTAACCTCTTCCTGGTCTATTTCTTCGGGAGTTGGTGTTCCGTCGGCAGAAGGTTTCTGTGGTTTGTTGGGCAGACGCATCATTCCATATCCCAACAACGATACATGGTCTCCCGTATTGGGATTGTCGCGATAGGTCATTTTGTCCGTAGGAATCTCACCTGTATGGTGTCCCAGCGGGTCTATGTCCTTGTCCTTCTTAATGCCGCAACCAGCCAAAGCCGCCGTAGCAGCTCCTGTGCCTAATATCTTTATGAATTCTCTTCTTTCCATAACTGTCAATTGTCAATTAAACCTCCCGGTGTGTTTCGTAGCCTTCGACATAGATGGCACTGAAGGGACGTGCAGGACAAAGATTCTCACAAGCTCCACAGCCTATGCACGCCGATTCGTTTACTGCAGGTATCCATATCTCTTCATTCTCGTCTAACGGCACCATTTCAATGGCACCGGTAGGACAGTGACTTGCACAATGACCACACGAGATGCCTTCGGTTACACACAGACAATTATCTTTTACCCATACGGCGTGACCTATCTGTTGGGTTGTTTTCTCCTCAATAGTAATAGGTCGGATGGCTTCTGTCGGGCACACTTGCGAACAACGGTTGCATTCAGGTCTGCAATAACCGCGTTCATACTGCATTACCGGCTGCATCAGGTGCTCCAAGTCGTCACTGGGTCGCAGTACCTGATTGGGACAAGCAGCGATGCAAAGTTGACAAGCGGTACAATGTTGTGAGAAATGCTTCACTGAGAGCGAGCCCGGTGGAGTAAGACGTGTCTTACGTTCTGGAATTGCCTTGTCTTCGATAGCAGCCAGGCCACCATCTACTGTCTTGGCAACAGCATCAACAGAAGCGGCAGTTGCTGCCAATGCCAAACCCTTTACAAAGGCACGACGCTCTTCGTTGACTTGGCTGGTGGCACTAGTTATATTAGACTTACTAGAAAATTTAGAAAGTCTATTACCAAACTTCATTGCTCCCTGTGGACAGAGCGACATACAGTTGCCGCAGGAAACGCAGCGTGTCATATCGACGTGATGGTCTTTAACATTAATGCAACTGGCCTTGCAGTTGCGTTCGCATAGACGACATCCGTTACATTTCTCTTCGTCGAACACAGGACCGTGAATCGAGAAGTGACTGATGTAGCCCAGTATGGTTCCAA
>Ga0247611_10009863_pt1 | contig 11363 bp, 8 predicted proteins | sample 177DNAGHGhighgp2_FD_192422 | JGI IMG/M metagenome (GOLD analysis project Ga0247611, IMG submission 192422) | Sheep rumen microbial communities from Palmerston North, Manawatu-Wanganui, New Zealand - 1770 DNA GHGhigh gp2 | ecosystem: Host-associated > Mammals > Digestive system > Stomach > Rumen ... | reverse complement strand
TCAAAGCGCTGCGCCGTCCCACGCCCGGGAGGGAAGATATCGCATCGACCGCCTCGCCCAGCAGGGCGGAGGGATAGTTCTCCTTATATGCCATGTTCATCCATATAAAGGTAACCGCCCTTCCGGCTTTCGGAGAAGGTCTGTATCCAGACGGGGTATCTGCGCACTTTTTCCATGGTCCAAGGCATTATCGCCGTAAAAATACAAATAAATAATGAAAGATAGATAAAAAAATACTTATCTTTGAGGATTAAACTGATAACCAACCTTTTTGTCATGAAGAACATCTGCCTGTTTGGCGCCTGCGCCCTGCTTGCGGCGGCCTGTACCAAAGGGAATGTGGAGAGTCCGAAGGATACGGACGACCCCGGCGGGACGAGCGGCCGGAGAAGCGCGATTGTCTCCGTCACCAAATCCTACTCCTTTCGTTGCAATGAGGACCTGAAAACCCTGGCGGACCTGTCCGTCGTCTTTGTCGGGGCTGACGGGAAGCCGTCCGCTCCCGAGAAAATCGAAGGGCTGAGCTGGTCGCGGACCGGCATCGCGGTTCCGGTATCCTCAAAGGCGACTGACGTAGAGGGCAGCACCGCCGGCGTCAGCATCATCTGCTCGCCCAACGAAGTGCCGGACAACGGAGAATACGATGTCTGCTACGAGCTGGACTGCAACTATACGATTACCTTTGAAGACGGCACCACCGCCGACCTTGTTCTATGGAACACCCGGCCCGAGATGCCCGCCGTAGAAGGAAAAACGGCCGAAGAGGCCTGCAATGCGGTCAGCCTTTCCTGCACCAATGACAAGACCATCGTCTGCGACGAAGAGGGCAATCCGCATGTGGCCGAATCGGACTACTGGGACACGCAGGAAGGAGCGTATGTCCCGGATCAGAATCAGGGCGGGAACAATCAGGAGTCTCCGACGAAGAGCGTGGACATCGACTATGCCGCTCTTCCCGAAGCGGTGGACCTCGGCTTTACGGTTGACGGCCGGCCTCTTCTCTGGGCGACCCGCAACGTGGGGGCCCAGATGCCCGGCGATTTCGGCGGCCTGTACGGCTGGGGGGATGCCAGCGGCTACCATACCGAGACCAATCCCATCTTCTATCCCGCACGGCATCCGGAGAATGTGGTCGGAAAGACCGGCGGCAGCATCAGCGGAACCCGCTGCGACATAGCCTACTGCAACTGGGGCACCCGGTGGAGAATACCGTCAAAAGCCGAATGGGAGGCCCTTGCAACCAACTGCAAAGCCACCAAAAAGCAAGTGAACGGGAACTGGGGCATGGAGTTCACTTCCAAGATCAACGGTCAGTCCATTTTCCTGCCCGGCGCGGATGCCCGGTACGGCGAGAATCTCTACCGCGAATCGAAGAAGCCGGAAAACTGCCTCGGGTATTACTGGTCCGGGGACTGGGTCCAGACGGATGCGCAGATGGCGTATTATTTCCATTTTTCGCTGTTTTCGACCGGCACCGTCTATCCCAAGGCCCAGGGCAACATGAACCGTTACTACGGGATGTCCATCCGGCCCGTCACCTCCACCCGGCCGGAAGATATCGTCAATTAGCGCCTTTGGGAGCGCCCTCGGCTTTCAACGGACGAGATAGTCACCCACCGTCATGGTGTCGCGGTCGAAGGCCACGCCGACCTTCACCACGTCGCGTCCTTCCGTCTCGAATGGAAGCGCATAGCCCTTGCTGCAGATTTGCTCCAGGGCCTCCTGTGCCGTGCCTTTGACTTTCAGCTCGAACACGTAGGTCGTGTCCGGCATCCACACGACAAAGTCAATCCTGCCGCCCGCGCACTTGACCTGCGTCCGCGCGTAGATGTTGAGCATGTTGAAAATCAGCCAGAAGGTGTATTCGTAGAAACCCTCGTAGTTCTTTACCTCGGAGAGCTTCTGCCGGAAGCCTTCCACATACGGGATTCCTGCCAGGAATGCCTTCAACTCCTGCATCGCCCCGTCGATGTCCTTGGCATAAAGTTTCCGCCAGAAACGAAGGGCGAAGCCGACCTGCACATCGCTGCCTTCCATGCCCGTGTAGATCGGAAGAAGGCCCTCCGCAAAACCGACGCGTACTTCGTTGTTCGGTATGGAGAGCGTATATACCTGACCGAATTTGTCATAGTCCTTGATGGTCAGATAGCCGCTTTGGTAAAGCAGCGGAAGGGCATTTGTCATGGCCTCCGTCGGACGGTCGAATGCCGATGAAGAGACCTCGATCCGGTCCATCTCGGTGATGTTCGTCTGGAAATGCCGCATCTGCCGGATCAAGAACGAGGGCGTGCCACTCTCGAACCAGTAGTTTGCAATCCTACGTTGCTGGAAGCACTTCATCAAACTGAAAGGATTGTAGATGTCGGGAGAGACATCCGCAAAACGATAGCCGTCGTATTGCTCCTTGAGCCTGAGGTGCATCTGGTCGGGCGTACATTCATATTCCTTCGCCAGCAAGGCGATATCCGGGGCCATGTCCGTCTCTAATTCCTGCTCCGTGATGCCGCAGATCGCGGCATACTTGGAATCCATGGAAATGAGGGTGAAGTTGTTGATGGTCGAAAAGATGCTCGGCTGGGAGAACTTCGTGATGCCGGTGATAAAGCAAAAGCGGATCATCGCCTCACTGGCCTTCAAGGGCTGATACAGCTCCTGCATGATGCGGCGGAACTCCGGGAGGAGTTCATCCTCGTGGAGCACGTCCAGCAGCGGCGCGTCATATTCGTCGATGATGACGACCACCTGCTTCCCTGTCTGGGAATACGCACGGCGGATCAAGCTGGTGAGAACCGCCCCAGGGGTTACGGCCTTCTCGTCACACCCATAAATCTCAGTCAGGGGTCCCAGCAGAAAAACAAGCGCCCGTTGCAGTTCGCTGGCCGATGCCTTGCTGCGGGCCATGCTCAAGTCCAGATGGATGACCGGGTAGGAATTCCACTCCTTCTCCAGGTCCATGATCTTGAGCCCTTCAAACAATTCCTTCTGCCCCTTGAAATAGGCATCGAAGGTCGTTGTCAGCAGACTCTTCCCAAAGCGTCTCGGGCGGCTCAGAAAAACATACTTCATCCGGGCGGCTTCCCATACAAGGTCCGTCTTGTCGATATAAACATAGCCCCCCTTCCTGATTTCGGAGAAGGTCTGTATTCCGACGGGGTATCTGCGTGTGTTCTCCATGGTCCAAGGCATTATCGCCGTAAAAATACAAATAAATAATCCATGTCGAGGATGGCCAGCTTATCCTAAGTATCAGCAGGAGTGTTCACACGTCCTCTTCTTCTCTGTTGAAGTCGTTGAAGAACTCCTCTTTCCCCTCAGGCAAACCAGAGATTTCTTGATACATAAAACGACAGGTCCAGTCATACAGCGGGATAACAGCGCCGTGCTGCCCGACATCGGTAAAATGCAACGTTCGATAATAGCGGATCAAACTCTCATCATCAGAAGTATCAGCAGCAAACAGGAACAAATACTGACATCCGATATACTTTCTGACTTCCAGGACTTTGGGAACAAGAAAGTGCCAGAACACAATTGCACCAAAATGAGGGAAAAAGCCTAAGGAGTCAAAGAATTCACGGTAATTCTCGTTAGCACAAAACTGAACAATCTCTACTCCAGCAAATGTCTGTCCTACCCTTTGAAGATTCTCCGTGAAAACGTTCTCAATATCAGTAACAGCCTTGTTATCTTTCTTCTGAATCTTGTCAAGATCGGCTTTTGAGACACCTTTACTGGTTCGCACACTTTCGCGGATTTCTTTGATAAGCCTGCGATCCTCATCGCTTGTACTCTCCTCCTTTTCTATTTCATCAAAATACTGAAAGAGGTTCTTAATCAGACGAAGTTGTTCTTTCTCAATCAGTTTGTCATAGAGTTGTCCACACTTCAACGAGAAATAGAAGACGATACCTCCATCTGCCTTGTTTTTAATGACGTAATATGCGACAGCGCCACTCTCGTCTTCTTCAAAGGCATCGGACTGAATCTTGTTTGTAAGACTATCGCTCTTGGGATTCGAGAAGCTTCCAACCAACTGTAGATTAATATCAGAAGAGGAGAGCCTTTCGACAGAAAAACTCTCCAATATCTTTTCCTGCTGCTCGGTGATTCTTGACATGAATATACTTTAATGGACAGGCTGAAGGTGACTTAAATAATACCGGCGAAGCTTAATATGGTGCGCATCCTTCCGGATATCATCCAAATCAATTAAAGCATCACTGTTTTCTCCGGCCGGAACACCCACCCTTGCCTTCTGCCAAGAAATCTCACCATGCGTAATAGAACTGAGACTCCATGCATCCTTTTGCGCGTATTGCTCAAAAACCTTGTCGAATACGGTTTGGTATGGCGCTATTTCTTCGGATGTTACCCTCTTGGTAAGTTTTCCTTGCTTGTAAAGGCCTCTTATCTGAACGATGACCGGTCCGTATTTCCATGCTTGGAATGCTGTTTCGAATAACGGCTGGTCCAACTGAATAAGGGATTCACGCTGGGCAAAGTATAAGAGCTTATGCAACTTCATCTCGTCGATATGGGCACCAAAATCCCTTTCATATCGGCGAGAGATGTAAGAAGCAACTTTTACTACGTCAAGCATATTATCCCAATTTTTTCAAAGGTGGCACTTTTTTTTGAAACCACAAAATATTTGCCGATAATTCACCATTTTCATATTTTATCCAGTTTATCATAAGCATCAGCTGGCGCTTTCCACATCAATGCCATGATCATAGCACCGGCAAAGCCGAATATGGCCGCACAAATAAAGACTGCATTCCAGCCATAATTATCCGCTAGCGTACCGAAAAGAACGCCTGAGACCAAGGTACTGAGATAACAGAATATCCCCAAAAAACCATTTGCCGTCCCCGCAGCATAACGTGTTGCCTGTTGAGACGCAACGGCACCGGAAAGAGCCTGGGGACCATATAGGAAGAAACTGGCTCCGACCAACAAAATGACGGACAGCGTTATCGAGTTACTCTTCCAGAATCCGACAAAGCATAGCGCGGCACATACCATAAAGATAAAACACGTCCTATGTCCCTTGCGCTTGAAAATATGATCTGTCATCCATCCCGCGACAAGCATTCCAAGTATACCACCAACGAGTTCGCAGGTGCCGATTGTGGATGCTGCAGCCGATATTTCCATCCCTTTATACTGAGTAAGGAACGAAGATCCCCAATCTAATATGGTGGCGCGCATGATATATAGGCAGAAATTAGCCAGTGACAGAATCCAGATATATGGATTGGCGTAAACGAGTTTCCGGGCGATACGGCGATATTGACTTTTATCCAACTTATCCGATCCCTCTTTCTTAGTTTCCACCACACGTGAATCACTCTTATCCATTTCCTCTACCGTAGGGAAGCCTAGTTCAGAAGGTGAGTCCTTCAAGCCAAACAGAATCATGGGTACTCCCGCAAACGCAATAAGAGCTGGTATAAGGAAGCAAAGATTCCATGCAGAATACCCGAAAGAACGTAACAAGAATCCACACAAAACCACTACCAGTCCTGCGCCCAGTGAATGTGATGCATTCCACAGGGACTGTTTTGTTGCCAGTTCAGATGGCTTTACCCAATGTGCCAAAAGGCTCACACACGGAGGTACTCCCATCCCCTGAATATAGCCGTTGACAACCCAGAGAGAACCGATCAGCCAGGTGAGCCCCAATGTCGCCTTCCCCTCTGCATCAAGCAAATGGAGTACTCCGTCGAGTTTAGGGCTGAAACATATAACAAGATTGACTGTCGCTGATAAAAAAAGCCCGCAAGCCATCAGTCTCTTCTGGCTCACCCGGTCCGCAATAATGCCATTGAAGTACCGCGAAAAGCCATAAATCACTCCATTTATCGTCAAAAAAATGCCCAACTGAGCCTTGGTAAGGCCCAATTCTGCCTCCATGGCCGGAATTGCAACCGACAAATTTTTTCTGACAAAATAATATAAGGCATATCCTATCATCAACAAGATGATAGTCCGCCATTCCCAGTATTTATAAGACTGTTTTTGCATAGGAACTATACTGTAATTTCCCAAATTCCTCCTTTACCGAACAAGTATTCAGAGACAGCCGGTAGCAATCCACAACGATGCAACACGTCTATACCCGTGAAACGGCTTCTCATATACGGAATACCCTCAAATGTCTCCTTTAGTTGTCTCCTGCTCACTCCTATCATTTCGGGTTCATAAGGCGCTCCCACGGCGATTAAATGGTCCTTTACCTGTTGGAACGAGTATAACTGGTTATGGATTCTTTCTTTAAGTTCCGGCCAAGATGCCTGTAAGGACTTTATTTGCATAGCGACCTCCTCCTTAGTAGAGTATTTGGCATAACTCTCCTTCAAAGCCCTGGCAGCGTGAACCGGTTTCGATGCAAAAATTCGATTAATTGTCTTTTCCATCTCCGGAAAAGTAGGCCACACCGAGGCACACCGATCCGCATTGATACTCTTAATGTTTTGAGACAGAAGGAATTCCAAGCATGCAGTGGACACCAAGGTCCCGATACCAACTTTAAAACCATGAGAAACATACTTTCCCTGATAACACAACCCTTCCATATCCCAGTAATGGCTAAACTGATGCTCTGTTCCCGAAGCCGGGCGACTGGTATGATATGCCTGCATCGCAAATCCACTCATAATGAGTCCCTCCGCTAATCTTTCATGAGATCGAACATCTCTTGCCGCGATACGCTTCGATTGCGAAAGCATCTCTTTAAGCCCCTCTTGGACAAGTCCGAATGTAAAACCGTCAATGGACTCAACACCAGCGGCTTCAGCCAACATCCAATCAGCCCCGGCAGGCACTTTTGCGATCATATCACCATATCCGGAAGAAGACAAGCCTTCCGGTGCCGCCGCAGCTATCACAGGATCCAATATCATCCCTAAAGGTGCCGGACAGGCAAACGTCTGTTTATTCCCGTTATATGTAATTGATGCGCCATAGGCGGTATAACCGTCCATGGATGCCGCCGTCCCGACAATCATATAGCGGCGACCAAGATGGGCGGAGGCCAGTTTTGTCAAATCATTGATAACACCGGAACCGACGGCAACAGCGATGGCATCCATCGCAGTCAGAGCACACTCTAATTGTTCCAAATACGTCCACTCTGCGTGTAATTGAGGGTCGCGATAGACAAAAGCTGGTGCGGCAGTCAGTCCTTCCTGCCTTAATAAAGCATCTACTTTTTCACCAGCGACAGTCCAAGTGTTCGTATCTGCGACAACTATTGCTTTTCGTTTCGGGAAAAGCAATTTAAACATTTCTGGCGTGCGCTCTATTGTTCCCTCCCCCAGAAAAAGGCTCTTGGTATCGCTGGTCTTTTGCAGCGCCATCGTAATTCTATCCATAGCGATTATTCCACAATAATTTCCGTTAACCCCATTGATGAACAACCGGCAGAGGGAGTAAACTCCACCCGAATGTATTGAATATTATTATACTCCCCGAAGACTGGGAAATAACTGATTTGCCAGTCTGTCTTTGTATCATCGGACAAAGGCCGCCTCATCCCTGCGAGAGAATAATCCTTCCCGTTTTTGGACACATAAAACCGAACCTCAGAAGGAAGCATCATATAATCTCTTCCGGTTTTTCTCTGAAATACACAGCATACTGTGTTGATATCGGTCCGTTTTGAAAGTTTAATAGTCACAGAGCCCGGGCCGTCAAATCTCATACTGGTCCTTTGTTTTCCATCCGTAAGTCGTGAATCCAACATTTCATTCTTTTGCTCGGGATGAATACCGGTGTACGTGTAGGAAGCCTTGTATGCTTTATGTTTGGTAACGGATCCCAAAATGATTTCGTCCGGCTCTTGTTCGCGCTGAAGGTCAAAAACTGTAAAACCATTTTGCCGGAATACCTCCGACAGTTCTATTGCATTATTCCTAAAGCCATTTTCGAACAATTGATCTCCAGAAGACCAACCCAATTGTGCTACCGCAAAACTCCTGGGATATAGCATATACTCGAACTGGGTATCGTCTATTATATATTCACTCCATAAGTTCGCTTGAACCCCAATAACTCTTTCCGAATGGGGCATCCTAAATGAACAAACTTTTCCAAACGGAACATAGCCGAACATGGCCTCTGGTTCCAAATGGTTGGCGTTCTGGTATTTATCCAAATAAAGATAATCCATGGGTGTCATAATTACATCGTTCCCCTGAGCGGCCGCCTCAATGCCATATTTCACATCTCTCCAGCACATAACAGTCGCGTCTTCGTGAAGCCCTCCCTGCATGATTTCATCCCACCCTATTATCTTCCTTCCCTTAGACTTGATAAAATCCGCAATCCGACGAATCGTATAGCTCTGAAGTTCCTGTTCATCCTTCAGATGCTCCACTGTAATGCGCTTTTGACAGAATGGGCAAGATTTCCAACTATCCTTACGAGCTTCATCTCCCCCTATATGGATATACTCCGATGGGAACAACGCCATCACTTCAGACAAAATCTCTTGATAGAATTGAAAGGTTTCCTCTCTGCCCGGACAAACGGATTCACATGTGATATCGGATGTTGGGCAGAACAATTCTGGATGACAGGCGTGCAACTCCCCGCTATGGCCTGGTATTTCAATCTCTGGGATAATCGTGATATGCAGAGAGTCTGCATAAGCAATAATCTCTTTCATCTGAGCCTTGGAATAATACCCGCCATAACAATCGGGTTCATTCCAGACAGTACCTGGAGAATAACCATCCGGCACGCCAATAAATGTTGAGGGCTTTAGATAATACAATTCTTTTCTGAACGCGGTTTTGGCCACCAGTTCAGGATGAGACTCCAGTTCCAAACGCCAGCCAACAGAATCATCCAGATGAAAATGAAGACGATTCAGTTTCAAAAAAGCCATTGCATCCAATTGACGCTTTATAAAATCAATGCTACGAAAATGGCGGGAGACGTCGAACAACAATCCACGATATCTATGAGATGGCTCGTCAATGATAGTCCCCGGGAATAACTGATTTTTGGCACATAATTGCAGATACGTCTGTATTGCGTAAACCGCCCCTGCCCTCGTTGCGGCATATACCTGAACCCCAGTTTCTGAAATCTCCATTCGATAACCCTCCTGTGTCCCCCAGTGACTGCTTCCTACAAAACAATTCTCCCCAACGTAAAAAGTAATCCCCAACGGAGAATTCCCCGTTATTACATCATCAATCTCGGCAGAATTCATTATCGTCTCGGCCACAGGGACTGGTCGCAATGCCTGGCTACCATCAAGACGATAGGATTTCGGAGACGGGATCAACGAAATAACCGCAAATATTATTGTTGTGACAATCAGCATTACTTTATTCCTTTCTTTTTCAAGATCCTTACTATCGGACGACGAACTGATTCCGCCCACAAGGAATAGCCATAATCAGACGGATGTGTCCCATCAACCGATGTTTCATGCGTTGACTTATCCGTGGCATTTGTCGTCGTTACCCAAAAAATATTATCGTATCGTTTCACGGCAATTCTCATCAAAGAATCAGACACTGCCGCACGCTCTTTCTCATATCTGTCTTTCTTCTGATTGAAATTCCGGCTTTCGCGATAGATGCTTTTAAGGAAGATGATTGGCACGTCCGGTTTTGTTTTTCGAATCGTTGCGATAAACGGGAATAACCTCTCTTTCATCTGCTCCGGAGAAGGGTTTGAAAAACCATCTATTACATAAGCCTCGACGTCCATTTTTGCAAGCATATCTGCAAAATAGGGCTGTAATTTAGCATTCCCGGAGAAACCAAAAGCCGCAAATTGGATTCCCGTTTTCCTCGACAGTTGCGCAGGCCATGTCATCCCTGGACGAGAGGTGGCTGCACCTTCCGTAAAAGATGAACCGAATACAGCTATTTTATGCCGGAAAAATAATTCATGTGAGATTGTACTTCCGACGGAGTGACAAATCATTAATGTTTTCACTTCACAAGAGAGCGGGAAATACAACAGACACTCTTTCTCGCCCTCTTCCATATCAGTAACCAGCCAACTAGGTTTCCCGTCAACAGGCAGAACAGAGCCAGCCCATAACCAGCCACCCTTTTTTCTAATATAAAGATCGAAGCCAGCCTGGGATACAGGGCCACTACAAGAGCCCATTTTAACTCCGTCACGTTCGACAATCAAACCCAGGCGAGTCGAATTCGTCGTAAATGTATAAAACTGCCCTGCCGGTCTTTTTGCCTGACGCTGTTCCTGTGGCGTCATCTCGCTCATAAAAACCTCCGGAACACGCCGAAAAGCCTCAGATTCTTCCATCAATCTACCCTCAATGAGTTTTCCGTCAATTGGAGTAAGTGAATAATCTTCCGCTTGAGTGAGCCCCATAGTAAGGCAACACAATATGACAGCAAACATAGTCATAACTTAACTCCCTGGGCGACAAGGTTTTTTCTAAGCTTAACAATCTCAACATCTCTTACACTTTCTCTTGAAATAGCAGCCATCGCGGCAGCGACGCCTGCCGCCTGTCCTGTTACCAGACATGTTCCTATTTCACGAGCGTCATAATTGAGGGCCTCTTCAAAGCCGAAACAACGGCCGGCGACCAGCAGGTTCTGAACCCGTTTCGGCGTAAGTGAACGATACGGAATCTGCCAGATCGGTCTCTCTGAACCCTTCATCGTACCATGCATATATGTAATACTGCTGTCACCGCCGCTAAAGCCGATGCAATCATCATACTCGGCATACTTCACAGAGTCATCAAACTTGACATTATGAACAGCATTTAGCACACGCGAAGTTCGAACGCCCAATTGACTGGGAGTATCAAGAAGGAAAAGATCTTCGCAACCAGGTTGCTGTTTATCCTCCATTGCCTTTTCCCACATCATCTTACGATACTTCATCTGAAGACGAGTCAGATTATAGACATCCAAGCCATCTTGGTTCTTTTCGCCACCCATATGAAGGAATTTCACGTTTTTCACCACAGATTCAAACACTCCAGGGCGGTCAAGATTCCCTGCATTTCCATAGCGCCACATGGCTCCTATCCTGGTCTTGCGCTTCTCAAAATCTTCACCCGACCACTCCATCATGTCACCATCTCCGCTACAGTCAATAAATACTTTACCCTTGATTGCCACTCGTCCGCTCTTGGAATCAACAATAATCGCATCAATTCTATCGCCACTCATGACGACATTGGCAGCATAGCAGTTATAAAAAAGACGTACGCCTGTTTCTGAGATATACTTTTCGAGAATGTATTTTGTAGCTTCCGGATCTGGAGTTGGGTGCCCCTTATGCATAAAGCACATCTTCATTCTTGTCAAATCTGTCACCAATTCTTGAGCGAAACCGTAAATACATTTAGTCCA
>Ga0247611_10009862_pt1 | contig 11363 bp, 19 predicted proteins | sample 177DNAGHGhighgp2_FD_192422 | JGI IMG/M metagenome (GOLD analysis project Ga0247611, IMG submission 192422) | Sheep rumen microbial communities from Palmerston North, Manawatu-Wanganui, New Zealand - 1770 DNA GHGhigh gp2 | ecosystem: Host-associated > Mammals > Digestive system > Stomach > Rumen... | reverse complement strand
ATCTTTTCAAGTTGTTCAGCAATCATAGATACAATTACTCTATTGAATCTATATTCTCTGAACTTACCATCAGGACTTCTTTTACCAGGTGTTTCTTCACCATGACCATTATCAAGAATTACATATAAATTCTTGTAATAATCTGGATATCTCTTCATTTCTCCTATACAAATAGCTTCAGGAAGTTCTCCACCAAAAGAGATTAACTGAATATTATTTGCAGGATCTTTAATAGTAGGTTTATTTACAACTACTTTATTAATCTTATCTTGTTTTTTCTTTGCACCATTGATTGAAGTGCTTTCTTTCTTCTTGAATATATTTGAAATCCAACTCATGATTATATGCCTCCTGTTCAAATGATATATTTCTGTATGCATTCTTTGGTCCATTAATAAATAATCTAATAAACCATTCTAAAATGTAAATTAAATAAAAGATAATTCCTCCAAATAATATCTGAAGTGGTGGACACCAGAAAAATGGTAAACCAAAATCTTTAATTTGTTCTTTATGAATATTCTCATGATTAACCATTTTTCTTGTTGATGGTTTTTTTCTTCCATCAGTAAGATAGTCCATATATTCCTCTCGCATAAATATGAACCCAAATAACATCATTGCCCAAAAGCCTTTAAATGGCAATAATTTATTTATATAAATATTTGTACCTTCAAAGTCTATAACTTTCATTTGTTTACATATATCTATATATAAAAATAAGAATTGAATTTCCGAAGATTATTTTTATATATATTAGATATATTTTGAAATGAAACAAATATCAAATTATATATTAGAGAAACTTAAACTTGATAAAGATACTAATGTATGTCCTTTAGAATTTCCAGTAAATGTTGGATTTTGGAGTACTTATGATAGTATATATCAAATGAGAGATATTCTTCATGATTATAGTAATATTATTAGATTCGGTATTACTGATACAAAACAACATGGAGTAAATGGATATAAATTATATTCTATAGAAGTAGAAAATGAAAAAGATTTATTAAGTTTATTAATATTCTGTTATTTCTATTCAGTTAATAGAGAAGAACAATTGAGAAATTTTAAAGGAATGAATATAGTTGAAGATTTTATTGAAAATTATAAAGATATTGAAGATTATATAAAATATTTCTCAAATGCAGAATATCAAGATGCTCTTGATGAAATTATAAAATTACATGAAAAGAAATGAATAACTTAAAAGAATATATAATAGAAAAACTTCATTTAAATAAAAATGTTAAAGCGCATAATTATCAACCAAAAGATAAAGATGAACTTAGATCTTTAATAGAAAAATTATTAAATGAAAGAGGTAAAGATGCAGATTTAAATGATATTGATATTAGCGAAATTAGTGATATGTCAGATTTATTTAAAGATTTAGATATTTATAATATAGATATATCAGAATGGGATGTATCGAATGTTGAAAGTATGTTTGGAATGTTTGATGGCTGCGAAAATTTCAATTCAGATTTATCTAAATGGAATGTATCTAATGTTAAAAATATGAGATTTACATTTGATGAGTGTAAAAAATTTAATTCAGATTTATCTAAATGGAATGTATCTAATGTTATAAATATGGAAAATATGTTTGGAGAATGTGAAAATTTTAATTCTGATTTATCTAAATGGGATGTATCTAAAGTTGAAAATATGAAATATATGTTTTATAAATGTGAAAAATTTGATTCTGATTTAAGTAAATGGAATGTATCTAATGTGAAAGATATGCAATTTATGTTTGGTTATTGTAAAAAATTTAATTCAGATTTAAATAAATGGGATGTATCTAACCTTAAATATATGTATGGTATGTTTGATGGATGTGATCCTTTAAAAAATAGACCTTCTTGGTATCATAAATAATATGAATAATTTAAGTACATATATAATAGAAAAACTTCATCTTAATAAAGATATTAATATAAAATCAGATAATATGGATAAATTATTATTTGATCTTGAATCTTATTTTGATGGAGAAATGTTATATAAAGATGATGATTATACATTTATTATAGATGATGATAAATGGTTATATATAAAATTTGAAAAAGAAAAATCATCATCTTTTTTACATAGTTGTATTAAAGAAATAAAAGAGAAATTTTTTAATAATGATTATATAGATAGTTTTTTTATAACTTTTGATGAAGATGATCTTACAACAATATATATATATAACATAGAATTTAAAAATGAATAACTTAAAAGAATATATAATAGAGAAACTTAAATTAACAAAAGATTTAAAATCAGAATTATCATTTCCAATTAAATTATATGTTAAATTTCCAGGAAGTACACATGATGAAATAATCTATAAAAAAGCTGAACAATTTATGAGTATTAATTTAAGAGATATTAAAATTCAAATGTGTCGTGTTGTAAATAGTGATTGGATATATTCTTTTGAAGTAAAAAATAAAGAACAATTAAATAGAATATTAATATATTTATTCATTGAATTTAATCTTTGTAAAGTAGAAAATTATAAAAAAACAACTTTAGATTTTGATAAAATAAATAAATATATTGAAAATTATGATGATATAGAAAGTTATCTTAAAGAAATTGATTTAGATAATGATTTTATAAAAAAATTAATTGATGCTTATTGTATTTATAATTTACCATTTTAAATATGAAAGAACTTAATACATATATAATAGAGAAATTACATCTTAATAAAGATACTTTAGGTGAAAGTGAAAGTGTATATGAAAAGATCTGTAATTCAACAGGTCTATCTAGAAGTAAATATAATTTTGAAGCTGAAAGAGTTATTAAAAATTGGATAGAAAATAATAATATTAAAGATGTTAATTTCTTTGTAAAAGGAAATCTTTTAGAAAAAATACCTAAAGCGTATCAACAATATTATAATAACAATCCTAAATATTATAATTGGTTATCATCAATATTATTTAATGATTTAGGTAATATATTATATGATAATTGTAAAAAAGATAGATTAATGATTATTGGTAATAAATATTATTTAGATATAGTTGATTATAAAAGAGGATTTAAAAGTGGTATTTTTATAATAGATGCTGACTATGATATAGAAAAAGAGAGGAATTAATCTTCCTCTCTTTCTTTTTCTTCTGAATTTATTTCATCTATAATTTTCATCAAATCAAGATTTTCTTTTTTTCTCACTAATATCAATTCAGAAGAAAGATAACTATAATCTTCTCTCATAATTGATATAGAATATATTTATGTAGATGTATCTGGAGGATTCGAACCTCCATCTCCATGGTCCTTACTAAGTAATCGGCCAGGGCTTTACCAACACCATTTAAGCTAAGATACTTCAAGTATAAATAATTGCAAAAAAACTTTATACTTGAAATTAATAATAATCAATCTTCACACCAATCGTCATCATGCCATTCTACAAAACATTTATCATACAAAAGTTCTGAAAATGTAGGATTAAACATCCTGTCATACCAAGTTCGTTTAGGTTTACTAGTTTCAATCTTTCCTTCAGATATATTACCATTCTTATAACCTTTTGTATAACCTCTATTAAGACGTTCTGGATGTTTTTTATTATATTCAGTATAATATCCTGGACGATGTCTATCTTTTTTCTTCTGCATACTTTTTCCAATCTTCATCAGATATTACTACATGATATATACCAGTTCTTTTCTCAACATCTTCTAACTCTTCTTTACAATAACTGACATAATCATCTTTACCTTTTTCTTTATAATATTCTATTGTTTTATTATATTTTTCAATAAGTTTAGGAATATAAGATTCAGATATACAATTTATACGTCCAAATTCTCCTGGATTTATTTCCTTTACAGTATAAAGATATGAATTCCATTTCCATCCATTTTCTCCACATCTTACATACATATATGTATTGATATATTCTTTCTTTGGAAGTTCACCAGCAAGCGAACCAACAACTTCAAGAAGTTCCATCATATATTTATGATGCATAATATTAAAATCATCACTATCAGTATGATAATCTCTAAGAGCACCATACATCATATTGATATCATGAGTTTCTATGGTTAACAATACAAGTTCAGGAATTGTATATGTTCTTTTAGTAACACTTATCCTATATGGTTTAGAATCATCACCAAAGGTATACTTATATACTTCAGAATAAATGTCATGAAATGAAATACCATTTTTGATGGTTATCTCATTAATATAAGGATGATTCTTTAAAGAATTATATATTCTTTTGAAATTATCTACGATATTTTCTTCCTTTGTGTTCATAGAATTTATCATACCATTTCTTATTAGAAAATACTGAAGAATAATCATTTATTGTTTCATAATGTTGACAATCAAGATATTTCTCCATTTTCTTCATTACTTCCTCTGTCTTAGGTGGTTGAATTGGTTCAACAACTGAATATTCTTGAACTGTAAATTCAAGTTCCTCATCATCAGTGTCAACATATCCAATCAAACAAGGAACCCCTTCAGAATCTACCCACTTCTTAAGGTCTTTCACCTCCTGTAAGATAAGACCAATTTCTCTTAACTGCTTAATTGAACATTTATTGTTATGTTCTTTCAACCAAATATTAAATTCACTTCTAATCATTTCTTTTTCTTATTGTGAGTTAAATATTCATAAATTACAAAAATAAATCCTAAAAGACAAGCAATTATCATATAATTCAATATTTCAAAAAAGATATTCATTTCTTTTTATTTTTAAGATAATCCTTTAAAGGTTTCATTTTCTTTTTAGGTTTATCTTTTATGGTTTGTTGTACTCCAATAACATCTCCAGATCCGACTTCTCCAGTTTCACCTGGTGCGGCTGGATTTCCCATTCCACATGTATTTCCTGGGGTTGCAAATCCTAGTATTTCCATATATTATCGTAATTAATTTTTTCTATTTTTGTATCTTTCCAAATAACTGATGAAAGACGATGTATTTCATTTTTTGCTATATCTATACTCATTATTAAATCATCAAATGATAATGTAATATTATCAAATGGTGACATACTTACTCTAATATTTTTATTTAGATGTAACATAAATTTTATACATTTCATCAAAACATTCCCAAGTACAATACATATTATTAGTTATTTTAAATATTGTTGTATCTCTTGGTAAATTATTTTTCTTTATAAGAATATTTTTAAATTGATCTAAATTATAATGATATATTTCTTTATCTATATAAGTAGTATCTTTATTAAATATATATTCTATATTATCAAAAACATATGTATATGTATATAAGAAAACTTTTTCTTTTCTTATAAAATACATTTCTACACTATCTTTACCTATATTATAATTTCCATAATATTCTACATTTCTGATTGAACATTCAGAATGGAAATTACCATATATAACTGGTTTATCAATAATTTCTATACTAGAACAAGCTATTATTGATAATATAATAATAAGTATTAATATAATTTTTTTCATTAATTTGATGGATTATAAGTTTCTCCTCTTAGACCAGCACGAAATGCTTCATGCCAAGATTTCTTACATTTTTTATAACCATTTTTATTAGCATCTACAATACTTTTATAAGTATCACGATACCACTGTTTTGTTTCTTCTGGCATGCATTCATCAATATCTTTCTTATATTCTTTAGTTTCTGAGACAATCTCATTAACTACAGAATTAGCAACACTGATAGTTTTATGAATAAACTTAGTTGCCATCTCAGTCAATTCCTTTACACCAGAATTATCTTCTACATTAGTAGAAGTCTGAGCAAAAGAAATAAAACAAGAAGTAATAAGAATGATAATTACTGTAATAAATCTTTTCATATTGATATACTTAATTTTTACATTATTAATATAGTATATAATTAAAAAAATTCAAAATAAAAAAGGCTCAGTATAAAATACTAAGCCTTTATAAAATATTTATTAAAATTAAATTTCAGGTATAATTTCCATATTCTTAAGAAGCATTACAAAATCATCTGCAATTTGTCTTCTTAATTCTTCTTTTGTAGAAATATTAATTTTGAAATTCTCATCAACATTCTTTTTATATTCTTTAATAAGATGATTAATATAATAATCAAATATTTTTGTGTATTTTATTCTATTAGCATTGATTTCTGGTTCACTTAAACGAGACTTAAATGCTTCAGCAATCTTTCTTTTTCTTTCATTAAATATACTTGAAGTTTCTGAATAAAGACGTAATTCACCAACTATTTTAGCATCAATTCCTCCAGGAAGAATATCATCTGGATTATCCTTTATATCAGTATTTGCATCTTTATTAATAGGATCTGCTAATTGTACACCATCAGCAGCATTTGTTTCTTCAGTGTTTTTATAATCTATAGAAACAAATTGATCTTCATCTTCAAATAATATATAATCTTTTAATGACTTCATAAATTAACTTATTAAATTATATATAAAAATAAAGTTTTAATATTAATCATTTGATGAATCATTGCTTGATGAATCATAATCATCATTATCATCATAATTATCTGCTATATCACCACTACCAAGATTTAATTGATGAGCACCATTACCAATACCAAATTCAATATTACCATCTCCTTTTTCTACAGCATCTTTACCCCAAATAGTTACTGAATTAATACTTATTTGATCATTAGCTGCAGCAGTATTTCTTTCTTTTTTACTATTAAATATCTTTAAATATCTCATAATTCTAAATCAATATTTTTTAATTTGATGAATATGTTTCCCACATTTGAATAGCATTAATAGTATCTCTAAGATTTTCACCAGTTACAAGATGAGAATCATTACTATTATCAAATTCAAGTGTTCTTGAAGGATCTGTACTTACTGAAAGAGTACCACGGCGATTTAATAAATCAACTCTAGCACGAACACCAGTTATTGTCATTGAATCTGTTGTATCAGATGCTCCACCATAAAGAACATCATATGCTTTCTTAGCAGCACCAGCAGCATCAGCCTGAAGAACCACTTTAGCAGATTTACCAGCTGCTTCTGTGTCAATAATACCATCAGTTTCTGAGATTGTTACTGAACCAAGAACATCAATACTTGTTTCAATATCAACATTTTGTGGTTGAGCTACAGTACTTCCACCAAGAGTAATCTTAGAATCAAGACTTTCAATCTTAGTATTAATTTGTTGTGAGATTGAACCAGCACCACCAGTCATTTCATTAATTTGATTCTGTAAATCAATAAGACCAGCAGCAGTTACTTGTTCATTTTCTTCAACTTGTGCTTCAATTTCTTCCATTCTTGTAATAAGATTAGCAGCATCAGCACCATCACGTGAAATCCAATCAGCAATTTCTTTAAGAGTATCTAATGCATCTGGAGCATTAGCAATAAGATTAGTAATTGCAGTATTAACAGCTTCTTTAATAGAACCAACAGTATTTTCATCTCCTTCAATAACATCTAATCTATCTTCAATTGATTCAGTATTTGTATTAACAAGAGTATATACATAATTAATAGCACCTACTATAGTTGAAGCATTAAAACCAAGATCTGTTACTAATGAACTAGAGTTTGTTCCAAGTAAATCTTCAAGAGCTTGAATATCTGCATCTCTATTCATTGCAAATATTTCTCCATTTGTCATGATTTCACCAGTACCTGCAAGGAAAGAAATTTTACCTTTATATGCATTAGTTAAACCAGCACCAGTTTTAAATCCTGCTACTTCTGCTGAAGGAACATAAACAAAAATCTTATTTAAATTTGAATTTGTTGGCATATATTTAATCTATATTTTTCATTATATATAAAAATAATAATATATTGAAGTATTAGTATTAGATAGTTTTATTTTTAAATATATAAAGTGTAAGTTTGAAACATGTTCAATAAACCATTAAAATATATAGATTCTAAGGCAAAATTTGATACCTTGAAAATATCTACTAGTGAACTAAATGCTGGTTATACTATAGGTGATTCAACTGAACAGATTGGTACTCCTGATATTCTATGGGAAAATATATGTTTTATAGAAGATGAACATCTTATATGGACTCATGGTATCTTTTATAATAAAGATGAATATGAAAGACTTGATGTTGTAGAAGAAAAAGTTGAAGAACATGAAAATGAAATAAAGAGTTTTAAAGATGTATATGCTGCAACAGTAGCAATGATAATGAATAAAATTACATCTAATACTCAACAAGAAACTGATTTAAAAGATTTAGTACTTGCAAATACTATGATTCTTCAAGATCAAATTTCAGAAAATAGAGATGATCTTGATACTCTTGATAAAACTGTTTCTTATTCCTTAGCTTCTCATGAACAAAGTATAAATACTCTTGATAAATTAGTATCTTATTCTATAAGTGATCATGAAAAATCTATTAAAACATTAGATGAGATTGTTTCATATTCACTTAATAAACATGAAGAAAGACTTAATGAACAAGAATATACTATAGGTTTTGCTCTTAATGATTTACATAATGATATAGTTACTCTTGATACAATGGTATCATATTCATTATCTACTCATGAACAAAGTATAAATACTCTTGATACAGTAATAGCATATTCATTAAATGAACATGAAAATGAAATAAATACTCTTGATAAAGCAGTAGCTTATTCACTTACTGACCATGAAGAAAGAATCAAATCTATAGAAAATATTTCTACAGTTAATGATATGATTCTTTTTAATGATGTATCTAAAAATACTGAAGAAATCCAATCTGTAAAAAGTACACTTTTTGCAAACACAGGTATAATTCTTGATAAGATTAATGACTTATCACTTTTAAATGAAGATGAATTAAATTATATAACAGAATAATATGAAAACAAGTGAAATTTTAGATAAAGTTACATTAGAATTTGCAGGTGGTGGTAAACTTGCATTAAGTGATTATGCTCCATATATTTCAAATGGTGAAGTTGAAGTTAAAGAATTAGGTGGAGGAATAAAAGATTTATTTAAATTATTTTATAATATTTCTCCAGATGGATTATGTTCAAGAGAATGGAAAGGAAATGAATATGAAAATACATTTATTTCATTAGATAGTATTAAAAATATAAATTTATCTATTTATACTAATAATTATGACTCATGCTTATATTTTTTATATAAATTAGATAATCCTGATATAAATAATGTAACAGATAATGAAATAGATAATACATTTAATTATCCAGTACCTGATAATATAGAAATTAGTTACAATGGACAAGATTATTATTTAGGTAATATAGTTACAAGATGGACTGATTATGGATGGGAAGAAGTAAATGTTTTAAATGAAGGAAATACTGAAACATATTATATATGTACACTTAAACAGAAATAAAAAATATTAATATAGATTATGCCAACAATTAATAATGTAAGAGAATTTGTTATAAATGCACTTAGACAGTATCACTTACTTCAAGTAGAAGCTGAAAATACTGCAGTTACTACATTACTAAGTGATTATGTATCATATACTAATGCTAATACATATTATGTAACAAAAGAAACTGGTAAAGGCCTTTCAACAGAAGATTTTACTACTGCTTATATGACTAAACTTGATGGTATTGCTGCTGGTGCTGAAGTTAATGTAAATGCTGACTGGTCAGCATCATCTGGAGATGCAGAAATTCTTAATAAACCTGATATTGCATCTCTTTTTGGTTATGCATATTATGATTCAACAAGTAAACATATTAGTTTCAGTTATTCATCAACTAGTTCTGAATTAATGCATATTGATTGTGCAAACTTTATAATTGATGGTCTTGTAAATAATGTATCTATTGAAGATTATGATTCAACAGATTCACAAACATTAGGTACATCATATTTATTCATTGATTTTAATACAGTATCAGGAGATGGACATACAGATATTAAGATTCCTCTTCAGAGTATTTTTAATCCTAGTAATTATTATACAAAAAGTCAAGTTGATTCAACATTTGCAACTAGTGCTTATGTAACAAGTTCTTATGAATATCTTAAGAATGTAATTATTGATAATGAAGAAGTAACTGCTACAGCGATTCTTGATCTTAATACTAATAAGGTTGATAAAATAACTGGTAAAGGTCTTTCAACAAATGACTTTACTACAGCTTATATGACAAAACTTGATGGTATTGCTGCTGGTGCACAAGTAAATGTCCTTGAAACAATTTCTGTAAATGGTGGTACACCTATAACAGCTGATTCTAATAAGAATATTGATATTACAATCCCTTCTGGTACTCAATTATCTCTTGGTAATAATGCAAAGACTGCTGATGATGGAGATTTTACTTATGTAATTAATGATCTTGCAGTTAATGATCATGCTATTACTGCTTCATATGTAGGTGTTCTTAAACAACACCAAGATATTTCTGGTAAAGAAGATTCTTCAAATAAGAAAACTAGTTTAAGTGTAGCTGCTAATATTTCTGATAATTATTATCCATCTACAAGTGCAGTTTCTTCTTATATTGGAAGTCTTGCAGAATTAACATCTAGTGAATTAGCAAGTATATTTGCTCCTGCTTCTGGAGATTAATAAAGAAGAATAAAGATATTTTAAAATCTCTCATTTATAATGAGAGATTTTTTATTTTTATATATAATAGATTAATTAGAAATAGTATATGGCAGATAATGTAAGAGAATTTGTTGTAAGTTCTTTAAATCAATTCAATACATATTTAAATGAAAATATTTTATCACAATATGCAGGATATTCATATGTATATGATGCATATTCATATGTATTACAAGCAATTGAAGATAATGAATATGTAACTGCCTATGGCTTTATTCAATTAAATGATAAAATAAATAACATAGGAGGAGGTAATCTTAATATTGATTTATCTACTTATGTATCAAAAGATGAATTAACTTCTCAAAGTTATGTAAAATCCTCTACATTAAATAATTATGTAACTAAGACTATTTTAAGTAATCAAAGTTATGTTACAACAACAGCATTAAGTGAACAAGGATATTTAACTTCTCATCAAGATTTAAGTACTTATGTATCTAAAACTGAATTATCAAATCAAGGATATTTAACAAGTCATCAAGATTTAAGTACTTATGTAAGTAAAACTGAATTAGAAGGACAAAGTTATATAACCCAAACCCAATTAGATAATGCTAGTTATATTACAAATCATCAAGATTTAAGTACTTATGTAAGTAAAACTGAATTAGAAGGACAAAGTTATGTAACACAAACTATATTATCTAATCAATCATATGCTGGTTATGCATATATATATGATTCATATGCATATATAATGACAAAAATTAATGCTCTTGAACTTGCTAGTGGAGGTGGTGGAAGTGGTACAAGTGCTGAAGGTGGTATTACAG
>Ga0247611_10009861_pt1 | contig 11363 bp, 7 predicted proteins | sample 177DNAGHGhighgp2_FD_192422 | JGI IMG/M metagenome (GOLD analysis project Ga0247611, IMG submission 192422) | Sheep rumen microbial communities from Palmerston North, Manawatu-Wanganui, New Zealand - 1770 DNA GHGhigh gp2 | ecosystem: Host-associated > Mammals > Digestive system > Stomach > Rumen ... | reverse complement strand
ACGTCCCGAACGTGGCGCGCTAGCCAACTGCGCTACACCCCGCAGTAGTGTCCTGGCAGGGACTCGAACCCTGGACCCATTGATTAAGAGTCAATTGCTCTACCAACTGAGCTACCAAGACAACTTATATGCTTCGAGCTACGAGTAATGTCTACTCGGTGCTTTTGGCTTATTACTATTTCAAATTACTCTTCTTTTGTACTCCGGGTGGGACTTGAACCCACACGCCCTTGCGGGCAAGGGATTTTAAGTCCCTCGTGTCTACCATTCCACCACCAGAGCGCTCTAACTACTCTATGAGTTACCAGAATGACTAGTTAGGTTTGGTGACCTCTGGAGCGGAAAACGAGACTCGAACTCGCGACCCCGACCTTGGCAAGGTCGTGCTCTACCAACTGAGCTATTTCCGCTTACAACCAATTATTACACTTCTTTGAGCGGAAAACGAGACTCGAACTCGCGACCCCGACCTTGGCAAGGTCGTGCTCTACCAACTGAGCTATTTCCGCGTTCTGTTTTGTCACTATTTCAAGTGCCTCTCTGCCTTCAAAAGCGGGTGCAAAAGTACGAACTTTTTTCCATTCAGCAAAACTTTTTTTGAAGAAAAGTTACAACACCCTCATTTTCACTAGCTATTTTTTCTAACATACCTTCTTTTCTGTGCCGCAAAACCTCCCTTTCCTACCCCGCCGGAGGCTATTTTTCACATAAATCGACGCCTCTTTTTTACACGTTTTTGGATGCTAAATTATCCTATTGATAGGGCTGTCCGAAAAGGTGGGTGAAGACGCCCTGCGATGGGGGAACCAATCACCTCTTTCTCGACTCACTTTACCCGATGTCACTTCTTGGCAACAAGTTTCTTAATCTCATTCAGCTTCAGCAGCGCCTCGAGGGGGGTGAGGGAATCAATATCTATATCCAGCAGTTTGTCGCGGATTTCCAACAGGGTTGGGTCGTCCAGTTGGATAAAACTGAGCTGATAGCCTGCTCCGGGCTTTTCCTCTACTACCTTTTTCTTCGGTTTGGTGCCCTTGGGGTGCTGGTCGGATATCTTCTCGTTTTTCGATTCCAGCAGTTCCAGCATGCTGTTGGCGCGTTTCAGCACCTGTGCCGGCATGCCTGCCATCCGGGCCACATGGATACCAAAGCTGTGCTCGCTGCCGCCCGGCTCCAGCTTGCGCATGAAGATAACCTTGTTGGCCACCTCGCGCACCGAGATATGGTAGTTCTGGATACGCTCGTACTGGTCGGCCATCTCAATCAGTTCGTGGTAGTGGGTGGCGAACATCACCTTGGCGCGTGCCTTGGGATAATTGTGCAGATATTCGGTGATGGCCCAGGCGATAGAGATGCCGTCGTAGGTGGAGGTGCCGCGGCCTATCTCGTCCAGCAGCACCAGGCTGCGGTCCGAGACGTTGTTGAGGATGCTGGCGGTCTCGTTCATCTCGACCATGAAGGTGGACTCGCCGGAGGAGATATTGTCCGATGCTCCCACACGGGTGAAGATTTTGTCCACAATGCCGATCTTTGCCTCCTGGGCGGGACAGTAGCAACCCATCTGGGCCATGAGCACTATCAGGGCGGTCTGCCGCAACAGGGCCGATTTACCCGACATGTTGGGGCCTGTGATGATGATGATCTGCTGCGTATCGTTGTTGAGGAGTACGTTGTTGCTTACATACTGCTCCCCGAGCGGCAGCTGGGTCTCGATGACGGGATGCCGTCCTTCTTTTATTTCGATAGTTGTGTCGTCGTTGACTTCCGGACGGCAGTAGTTGTTGGCCAGCGCCACCTCGGCAAAACACTGCAGACAATCCAGCCTTGCAATAATCTGTGCGTCGTATTGGATAGGCTCGAGATAGGCCATCAAAGCCTGCAGCAGTTGCTCGTACAGTTGCGCCTCAAGCACCAGGATGCGCTCCTCAGCCCCAAGTATCTTCTCTTCGTATTCCTTCAGTTCGGGCGTGATGTATCGTTCGGCATTGGTAAGGGTCTGCTTGCGTGTCCATTCGGGCGGGACTTTGTCCTTGTGGGTGTTGGTCACCTCAAGATAATAACCGAAGATATTGTTGAAACCGACTTTCAGCGACGGGATTCCCGTGCGCTCGCTCTCGCGTTGCTGGATGGACATGAGATACTCCTTCCCCGTGCCGGCCATCGAATGCAGCTCGTCGAGTTCGGCATTCACCCCGTTGTTGATGACGCCACCCTTGTCCAGTTTCACCGGCGGCTCTTCCTGAATCTCTCGGCCGATACGCTCGGAGATGTTCTGGCAGGGATTGAGCTGTTCCGACATCCGTTTGAACGACTCGTCGCCCACCTGTTGGCACAACTGCTGTATTTGGGCGATGGCCCCGAGCGAACGCTTCAGCTGCTGCAACTCGCGGGGATTGATACGTCCCACCGACACCTTCGAGATAAGGCGTTCCAGGTCACCCACAGCCTGAATCTGGGGCAGCAATCGGGTGGCCAGCTCCCTGTTGCGCACAAGGACGTCCACCACATGGAGACGTTCTTCAATGGCCGAGCGCTCCTTCAGTGGCATCACAATCCATCTGCGCAAGAGGCGGGAGCCCATGGGGGTGACGGCCTGGTCCAGCACGTCGAGCAGGGTGCGGGCATTCTCGTGAGGGGAATAGACCAGCTCGAGATTGCGCACCGTGAACTTGTCCAGCCACACATACCGGTCCTCTTCGATACGGTTGATTCGGCATATATGCTGCGTCCGGTCGTGCTGGGTGTCCTGCAGGTAATAGAGCGCCGCCCCTGCGGCAATCACACCCTCAGTCAGCTCCTCGACGCCGAAACCTTTCAGCGAGGTGGTGCCGAATTGCTTCATCAGCAGCTCGTTGGCAAAGTCTGCTGTGAAAACCCAGTCGTCAAACGTGTTGGTGTAGTATTTCTCGGTGAAATGGTCCAGAAACCAGTGCAGCTTTTTACGCTGCAGCACCACCTCCGAGGGGTGGAAGTTCTGCATCAGCTTGTCGATATAGGCGATGTCGCCCTGTGCCACATAGAACTCGCCGGTAGAAACATCGAGGAACGAAATGCCGTGAATCTTGTCCCCGAGATGCAGGCCGCAAAGGAAATTGTTCTCTTTCACGTCCAGCACCATGTCGTTGTACGACACTCCGGGTGTCACCAGCTCGGTGATGCCGCGTTTCACCAGCCCCTTCACCGTCTTGGGGTCTTCCAGCTGCTCGCAGATGGCCACACGCAGCCCTGCCCGCACCAACCTTGGCAGATATTGGTCCACAGCATGGTATGGAATGCCCGCCAAATCGGTATAGCCGCCACCGCCGCTGGCTTTGCGTGTAAGGGTTATCCCCAATATCTGCGACGCCTTGCGGGCATCCTCTCCAAAAGTCTCGTAAAAGTCACCCACACGGAACAACAGCATTGCATCCGGAAACTTGCGTTTCATCTCTGCATGCTGCCTCATCAGGGGGGAATCGTTCTCTGCGTTTTTAGCCATAAATCACTTCTTCCGCATTTCAGATACGGATACTTTGTAACGGCCCCGACCCTGTTTTATTGTGACAACCCCAAAATAAAACCGCACGTCAGCACTTCCCTCCGACTGCCCACCAGCCCTGTCAAACCAAAACACAAAAATGTCAAAGAACTCTTGTTGCTTCAGCAACGCTGTGACCGAGCCGAGTCTCGTGCCTTTCTTCTGCCAAACGCCGCCCCGGGAAATGGCGTCTGAGCGAAGCATCGGTGGAGTTACACTGGAGATACAGCGAAGAAACCCATGCGTTTCCGCGTAGTCCGTCCCGACTCAATCACAATGCAAAGATACGACACTTGCGTTGCGGTCTACGAATAAACCCGAAAAAAAATTTCAAAATTCATCTCGCCCCCCCCATATCTGAGGCGATAGTCTCCCCCGGCAAGCAACAAGCCGGACGCCTTCAGCATTGCTACCCACGGCGGGTTAATGTCAGCCCCGACTTCGAGGCGTTACACCGTTACAGCGTTACAGTACAAAACACATGACCCAATAGGTCAAAAGAAAATTTTATACTATATATTTATATATATATAAATATATAGTATAATTTATTTTTCGAAGGTGAGGGGTATCCCTCACGGCACTGTAACGCTGTAACGCTGTAACGGTCGGTTGAGCCAGCCAAAACCATGCAACAACTTGTAACAGAACAGCGTAAGACAAAACAATACATCCCCCCCCACTCTCAACAACCCCGAAGAGGCCGAAACTCGATTCCATTGCCGAGATAATCATTATTGGTTCTTTAACACGAATTGCCGTGTAATGACCATGAATTAACGACAATCAGATGGCAATTCGTGTTCAAATCATAACATGAATTATCATGTAATAACCACAAATTAATAGCAATTCGTGTTAAAGAAAGTGCATCATCACGACAAAAATTAATGGCAATTGATGGAAATTCGTGTTAAAATCATAACATGAATTATCATGTAATAACCATAAATTGATGGCAATTCGTGTTCAAGAAAGAGCCTTATCGTGAATCCATGGTGGAGAATAATTCGAAAAACAGCGTATTCGACGTTCAAAAGGCAAAAAAACACTCATACACCAACCACCGTCGCGTTTCGCGACGGTAATAGCCATATAACATTGGAAATAAAACACTTCCGTCATCAGTCAGAGGGTATCGTTTCGTTACCCCTCCCACAGTTTCCTCGTCAGTGAAAACAACAAGAACAACAAACCAGTACCCCAAAACGGGGGAGTGGTTTGAACCCTACAATAAAGAAACCCGCGTATCTCCGCCTTTGCACAAAGAAAAAGGCAAAACCATCAACCAAATCAGGAAAAGACACCTTTAATCATAACATGAATTATCATGTAATAACCATAATTAATGGCAATTAAATAGCAATTCGTGTTAAATATTCAATAATGTCTATGATGAATGCGCCCCTTTTAGGGGCAATTTTTGGAGGTTACCTAGAGATGGTGTTTGGCCATGTAAAAATGCTATTGGCTTGACTTTTTCGCCATAAAAGTGACGTTCACAGCGTCACTATTTGACATTTTACCTTGCTATAAATGAGCCGGTTTAGCAATTTAGTATTGGCTGATTCAAATATTCTTTGTATTTTTGCATCCGGTTTGGTCGCCATCAAGGCGTGAAAAGGGAATGCCGTGAGAGTCGGCAACAGTCCCGCTGCTGTAAGTCTGTTATGACGGAGTTTCCACCCATGTGTCACTGTGCTGCCCTGCAGCATGGGAAGGCCCGAAACCCGCAAGACAAGTCAGAAGACCTGCCAAGCCACAATTTAGCCAACCTCGAGGATAGGTTTGTAAATTACAAATGAAACAACGCTATATAATACTGGTATTACTCTACCTCTGTTGCAGCTCCGCTGCCGCCGCGCAGGACACTACGAGGCGAGCTGTCACCTTGCCTGTAATCACTGTAATACAGACCAACAGCCGCCCAGAATCTTTCAAAGCCCAAACGCCCACCCAGGTGACCCCTTCGGAGAAGATGGAGCAACTGGGCGACGCACAACTCAGCGACGTGCTGCGTCGCATGGTGGGGGTATCGCTCAAGGACTACGGTGGCATCGGTGGCATCAAGACCGTCTCGGCCCGCGGCCTTGGCAGCCAGTTCAGCACCCTCACTATCGATGGCGTGGCTGTCACCGATTGCCAAAACGGACAGGTCGACCTGGGACGCTACATGCTTGGAAACAGCAGCTACATCTCTCTCGCCAACGGCCAGATGGACAACACGCTCAACTCCGCAAAGGCCTATGCCGCCGGGAGCATCATCAACATGGAAACCCACGAACCCGAGTTCGGCGCACGGCCGTTCAACTTGCGCCTGGGTGCGGAAGGCGGCTCCTACGGCCTGCTGTCGCCTACGCTCTCCTACGAGCAACGGATTGGGCAGCGCATGTCCCTCTCGTTCTGGGGCAACTATCTCCAATCCAATGGCGACTACCCATTCACCCTTTATTACACACCGGGACGCACCGACAGCTGCTCGCGCGAGCGGCGGACAAACTCCCAAATCCATATCGGCACCGCCGACCTGAACTACTTCTTCCGCATCAACAGCCGAAACCGTCTACATGTCAAAGCCCACTACATGAATGGCTACCATGCCCTGCCTGGACCCGTCATCTACTACTCGGTGAGGGGGTCGGAACATAGCGAAGAGCAACTCTTTTTCACCCAAACACGTTTCCGCTACACGGGCCAGAACTGGGACCTGCAGCTGCTGGGCAAATACCAACATTCCGAGGATATCTATGTCGACACGGCCGTCCATTCCATTGGCACGCTCCGCAACCTATATCGACAGCAAGAGGGGTACCTCTCGCAAACCCTGCGCTACCACAACGAGCACCTCTCCGTCAGCCTCTCCGCCGACCAGTCTGCCAACCACCTCCGCAGCAACCTTGCCCAACACAACGACGTTCAACGGCTCTCTGCCCTGGGAGCGCTATCTGTTGAATACAAAGCACATCTCGCCTGGCTGAGAGGCGACCTTCGTGCCGATGCCAACCTCCTCGGCACCTGGATTCACGACTACGAGCCCGCCGTCGCCTCTTCCCCCTATAAACGGCTCTCTCCCTATCTTGGCCTTACCTACTCCATCGACCGACTCACTTTCCGCTATTTCTTCAAGGAGAACTACCGTGTCCCCAATTTCAACGAACTCTACTACTACACAGTAGGGCACCAACTCCGCCCGGAGAAAGCCCTGCAACACAATATCGGAGCCACTTACCGCAGCCACACCATTCCCTTCGCCAAAGTGGCTGCCGCCTACACAGCCACTGCCGACTTCTACTACAACCAAGTGAACGACAAAATCATTGCCGTACCCATGCAAAGCATGTATCTATGGTCCATGATGAACCTCGGCAAAGTGGAGGTGACCGGTCTTGACCTTACGGCCAATGCCACCATACAAAATTACGCCTTCCCGCGCACACGCATCGACATCAGTCTCGGCTACTCTTTCCAGCATGCCGTCGACCGCACCGACCCCCACAGCAAGTTCTATGGCCACCAGATTCCCTACACCCCACGCCACAGCGGCAACGCCACGCTCACCGCCTCCACTCCTTGGGTCGACATCGGACTTTCGCTCATGCTTGTGGGCCCACGCTACGCCAAACAGCAAAACACCCCCGACTACCGTGTGGCTGGCTACACCGACCAAGGCATCACCATCAGCCGCTCTTTCGACATCGGAAACACCAGCCTTAAGGCAAAATTGCAAGTTCTCAACCTCTTCAATGTACAATACGAAGTAGTCAAAAGCTACCCCATGATGGGACGCAACTACCGTTTTGGCTTGACATGGATTATCTAACATCAAACAATATTCATCATGAAGAACAACATCATCACAATGTTTTTGCTTGCTGCAACACTTTTTGCAGCATGCAAAAAGGAGCCCGTTCCCGACACTCCTTCAACCTCGACTGCACCCGCCTACCTGCTCAACGAAGGCTCCTGGGGCGGGAACGATGCCGGCATCAGCCTCCTCGACCTAAACAGCGACAAAGTCGAAATCAACTGGTTCCGCAACAACAACGGCCGTGGTATCGGCGACCTTGCCCAAGACCTCATCCATTACGGCGGAAAACTCTATGCCTCCGTGCATACATCCAACACTATCGAGGTAATCAACCCTGCAACCGGGAAAAGCCTCAAACAGATTGACATGGGGACACGCGGCCCACGCTACCTCGCATCCCACAACGGCAAGGTATACGTCTCCTGCTACGACAAAACCATTGTCCGCATCGACACCGCCACCCTCGCCATCGAAGCCTCCTGCCCCCTCAGTGGCATGCAGCCCGAACAGCTCTGCATCATCGGCGACACCCTCTACGTCTGCAACTGCTGGCAATACGATGCCAATGGCACCTCCGTATTCGACAGTACCGTGTCCGTGGTCGACATCAACACCTTCTCCGAGACCCGTAAAATCACCGTTGCCAAGAACCCAGGCAGAATCAAGGCCATTGACAACCACCGTTTCATTGTCGCCTGTGCCGGCGATTACGGCAATTCCCCTGCCCAGACCCTCATTGTCGACCTCTCCAACGGCCGGCAACAGCCGCTGTCGGTCCCTGCCACCAGTTTCGACATAGCAAACAACACCCTCTACCTCTATCAAACCACCTACGACGCCCAGGGACGCCCCGCAGCCGTATTCTACAAAGTCGACCTCGCCACGCTCCAAGCCACACCCATCCTGCAGCAACACGCTACCGACCTCCAGTACGCCTACGGCATCAACATCGACCCTGCCTCGGGCAACCTCTACATCTGCAACAGCCCATACAACGCCAATGCCGACCTCTACACCTTCCAGCCCGACGGCACCCTAGTCCGCAAAGTGGAAGGCGGCATCCTCGCCTCGAAGGTAGTCTTCTGAAAACTTTTTTTGTATTTTAAAAAAAAGTCGTATCTTTGCATGTTCAAAACTATGTCAAAAAACATAGTCCGAACATGCAAAGATTATTCATTTTGAAACATTAATACATTATAAATGAAACGGATATTTCTCGCTTTAGCCCTCGCGGCTTTCGCCTTTACAGCCAACGCACAGTTTATTATTAGCGCCAACATCAGTGGCGGCAAGTTCTCTGGCGACACCAGCATCCACACCCAAGTCTCTGTCGCTACAAGCAGCGAAAACGACACTGTCATCTACCCTCCCACCACCGTCAACTACAGTGCCGGCCTCAAGCTTGGTTACAAATTCGGCAAAGCCCAGGCGGGTATCTCTGGATCCTACTCCTCCTATAGCTTCCAGAACCAACCCCTCGACCCGACCATCATCCCCATGCTCAGTTCACAATTCCCCGACCGTTGGGCCTCCAACGGCACCATGAACTCCCACTACGCCTCCTACACCGTAGCCCCCTATTTCCGCTACGATGTCCTCACTGCCGGCGATGTGGCGCTCTTTGTCGAACTGAACCTCTTCTACACCGCCACCCTGGCTCCTGTCATTGACGAGGCGCATGTATACAACTACCTCATTACCAACCCTGCACTCAATATCAGTCTGGACACCTTCGCAGTCCCCATGCCCCGCACCGTCACAACGCTTGGTGCCCGCATCCTTCCCGGACTCACTTGGCAGCTGAACAAAAACTGCGGTTTCGAGCTTTATCTCGACTTCCTCTCCCTCGCATACACACAGACCAAATCCTCTCGCGTCGACCTCAAATACTCATTCGATGTCAGCGGTATGGGTGAGCTTCAGGGCGTCCATTACACCGCTACCACCACCACCACCAAGACTACCGACATCAAAGGTGGAGTCACCGGCACCCCGCTCCTTACCGAACAAGGCATAAACAACTGGGTGCGTGCAGGTTTCTATCTCACTTTCTAAGACCTCATAGATTATGAAAAAGATACTCCTCACCATCTCCGTGCTCCTCCTTGCCCATCTGGCCAACGCCCAGTTCGTTGTCAGTGCCCAGTTAGGCGGAGCCTTCTCTCGTGGCTCTTCTGCCTTCGAATCGGTTTACACAGGTCCTAGCCCCGTCACCGGCCTCGACACCGTCATCACCGATACTGGCAGCCACAAGTTCGACAAACCCATCTCCGCCTCCATTGGCCTCAAATTCGGATACCAGATGGGCAAGCTCCAATTCGGCATCGCCGGCATGTTTGCCTACTCCCGCATCTCTGGCAACTTCTCCGTCGAAGAGTTCACACGTCGCCACCCCACTATTGAGGCAGTCCGAGTCAAACCTCCTCACGACAGCCTCGTCGCCAACTACTCGCAATACCAGACGGCCTTCTCCGTCTCTCCCTACCTGCGCTACGAACTCATCCAGATGGGCGACCTCGCCTTCTTCGCCGAACTCAATGCCTACTATAGCAAGACCAACTACTCCCACCGCCACGAGTTCCTCGACTGGTACCGCCTCGAGATGCACCACACCATCGACACCTCCTACACCATTCCCGAATCCACCGTGTCCATCGGAGCCAAGATTACTCCCGGTCTCAGCTGGCAGCTCTCTCCCAAGTGCTGCATCGACCTCTATCTCGACGTCATCGCCTTCTCCTTCGACAAATCGGTCTACACCAAGACCACTGTCGTCGAGGAATACGACTACACCACTACCCCGCGCGTCCTTTCCCGCGTCACCACTACCGACCTCACTGCCACCACTCGACAGATAGGATTCGGCATTGCGGGTTCATCACTGTTCTCCGAGCGCAACTGGATTAGAGTCGGATTCAACTACACCTTTTAATCCTCCGTCTGCCCTATTAAGCGTCTACCGCTCACAGCAGCCCTGTTGCTCTTTCCCATGCTCATCACAGCCCAAGAGCCTGTGATGGAGTCTCTTTCCCAATGGTTCACCCAAACCGTCGACCTTCGTGGCAGCGCCCAGGGGCTGGCTCTCTATAAGCGTTATGCCGTGATGCTGCGCCACGGCGGGCAATGCACCCTCCTCGACCTCTGTCAGCAACAAGCCCTTGCCACTTTTCAACTTGAAGGCAACAACACCCATTGCAACAACGCCTCCTTCTCCCGCCTCCGACCCTATGGCGACCTGCTTCCCCTCCTCTACGTCTCCAGCTGTTATGGCGACAAGGCATGTCTTGTCACCCGCATCACCCCCCACGGAAGCACCATCCTCCAACGCATCTACTACCATACCGACCTATTCCCTGTTGCCCAGGACTGGTGTCTCGACCCCGACAGCAACCACCTCTATGCCTATGGCGGCCGCCGTGGCGGCACCATGTACCTCAAGCGTTTCCGCCTTCCGGGACTGCAGCACAGCGAAGTCCACCTCACCGATGCCGATGTACTTCACTCCATCCCCATCCATTGCGTCAAAGTGGCCCAAGGCAGCAAAATCAAAGGTGGCTATGCCTACCTGCCCGATGGCGACAGCCCAGGCAACTATTGGCTTCACATCATCCACCTCGCCACAGGCCGCGAAGTCCACACCATCGACCTCAACCCTATCGGACTCGAACCTGAAGGCATCGACATCCAGGGCGACTGGATATACATCAGTTTCCACACCCCCGACCCTGCCAACAACAAAATCTACCGTTTCCGCAACCCCCTCTAGTCCCTCTCCTCCGCCTTCAAATGGCGTAAAGAAGAATTGAGGAAGTCTCAACTCTCAATTCTCAATTCTGGCGTAATGGACAAAAAGTAGGCTGTTTTTGAGACGAAGAGTCCGAGTGGACAAAAAGTAGGCTGTTTTTTCAGTTGAAATTTGGTGGGGACAAAAACAAGTCGTATCTTTGCACCGTCGACGAAGCGGAGAGGAGCTCTGCTGGGGAGCAACTCCTCAAGGAATAGTCGACGAGGTTTTAAACCAAAGCAAGGGCTGCCAAT
>Ga0247611_10009860_pt1 | contig 11364 bp, 5 predicted proteins | sample 177DNAGHGhighgp2_FD_192422 | JGI IMG/M metagenome (GOLD analysis project Ga0247611, IMG submission 192422) | Sheep rumen microbial communities from Palmerston North, Manawatu-Wanganui, New Zealand - 1770 DNA GHGhigh gp2 | ecosystem: Host-associated > Mammals > Digestive system > Stomach > Rumen ... | reverse complement strand
ATTAACCAGCTGAAATATAAAATATTATTAAATGTAAGCGGATAATGAAATTATTTTTTATAATTTGTTGAACCGCAAAAATTAAAATTTAATATTAAATGTAAGCGGATAATGAAATTATTTTTTATAATTTATTGAACCGCAGAAATATAATAAAATTTAATATTAAATATAAGCGGATAATGAAATTATTTTTTATAATTTATTGACCCGCAGAAATATAATAAAATTTAATATTAAATATAAGCGGATAATGAAATTATTTTTTATAATTTATTGAACCGCAGAAACTAAAATAAAATTTAATATTAAATATAAGCGGATAATGAAATTATTTTTTATAATTTATTGAACCGCAGAAACTAAAATAAAAAATAATATTAAATATAAGCGGATAATGATATTATTCTTTATAATTTATTGAACCGCAAAAACTAAAATAAAAAATATTATTAAATATAAGCGGATAATGATATTATTCTTTATAATTTATTGAACCGCAGAAATATAATAAAAAATATTATTAAATATAAGCGGATAATGATATTATTCTTTATAATTTATTGAACCGCAGAAACTAAAATAAAAAATAATATTAAATATAAGCGGATAATGATATTATTTTTTATAATTTATTGAACCGCAGAAATATAATAAAAAATATTATTAAATATAAGCGGATAATGATATTATTCTTTATAATTTATTGAACCGCAAAAACTAAAATAAAAAATATTATTAAATATAAGCGGATAATGATATTATTCTTTATAATTTATTGAACCGCAGAAATATAATAAAAAATATTATTAAATATAAGCGGATAATGAAATTATTTTTTATAATTTATTGAACCGCAGAAATATAATAAAAAATATTATTAAATATAAGCGGATAATGATATTATTCTTTATAATTTATTGAACCGCAAAAACTAAAATAAAAAATAATATTAAATATAAGCGGATAATGATATTATTCTTTATAATTTATTGAACCGCAAAAACTAAAATAAAAAATATTATTAAATGTAAGCGGATAATGATATTATTCTTTATAATTTATTGAACCGCAAAAATATAATATTAATTAAAAATTTTTAAACCATTTTATGAAAATAATTAAATTTTTATTTTAAGTAAATGAATAATTGAAATTTTTTAAACCATTTTATGAAAATGTTTATGTTTTATTTTAAATAAATATATACTTAAAATTTTTTAAAACCATTTTTAAAAGCAGTTTAAAATTAAGTTTAATTATTCAATAAATTAATTTATTAAAAATTTTAATTTAAAAAATAACTTATTTTAATTACCTGTTAATTTATTTTATTCTAAAAATTTTTACTTAAAATATTTTAAGATTTATAATAAATTAATATTGTAAATAATAATGACATAGAAATAATTAAACTTATTAGAAATATTGTAATATTTATATAACATTGACAATTAAGATCTTTTTTAAATATATTAACCATATTTTTATAATTATTTAAAAATTCTGTATACAATAAATTGTTTTCTTTAAAATACTTATCATTATTTTCATTATATTCTTTTAATTCTTTCTTTAATTCTATAATAATACTTTTAATATCATTATTTTGTTTAAATTTATTATTATGTTTATAATTATTTCTTTTTGGCATTATTATTTTATATTGAGTTTTATATTAAATATTTGAGTTTTATATTAAATATAATATAAATTATAATTCAATTTTTATTAATTATTATTAAAAAATAAATTATATAATAAAAATAAGAATAACATCTAGCCTGTAAATATAAATATTTTTAAAAACTTCTTTAAAAAGTATTTATATTATAAAAATTTGAAAAATTTTTAACTATATTTTAAACAAAGTTAACTTTGTTTAAAACTTTAAAGCTATTTACAAAATAAAAAGTTTTAAATCATTAAATTCCTATTTTTTATAACAGATTAAAAAAAATATTATTAATTTTATGATTTTTTAGGCAGATAACGTTTATAAAAACGAACATTATATTATTATAAGAATTGTTTATAAAACTGATATAAATAAAAGTTGTAATCTTACTATTTAAATTAATAATAACATATATAATATTAAAACTATTATTAGATGTATATATATTTTAAATTGTTGTGTGTAAAAAAATTAATTATGATTGGATTAAAAAGTAATTTTATAAAAATAAATATTTTTATTAATTTTACTTTAAAAAATAATTCCATAAAAACAAATATTTTATCAATATTACTTTAAAAAAGTAAAATTGATAAAAAACAAATATTTTGTCAATTTTACTTTAAAAAGTAATTTTCTAAAAATATATTTTTATCCTTAAGCCGTAAAATATAATATTCAAGATTATTATATATTAACGGCAAAATATTAAAATTCTGTTTTTCTAAAAATAAATTTTTATCCTTAAGCCGTAAAGTATAATATTCAATATTATTATATGTTATCGGCCAATTTATAAAATTATATTTTTCTAAAAATATTTTTATTTTTAAGCCGTAAAATATAATATTCAAGATTATTATATGTTATCGGCAGAATGTTAAAATTCTGTTTTTCTAAAAATATTTTTATTTTTAAGCCGTAAAATATAATATTCAAGATTATTATATATTAACGGCAGAATGTTAAAATTCTATTTTTCTAAAAATATATTTTTATTCTTAAGCCGTAAAATATAATATTCAAGATTATTATATATTATCGGCAAAATATTAAAATTCTGTTTTTCTAAAAATATATTTTATCCTTAAGCCGTAAAGTATAATATTCAATATTATTATATGTTATCGGCCAATTTATAAAATTATATTTTTCTAAAAATAAATTTTTATCCTTAAGCCGTAAAATATAATATTCAAGATTATTATATATTATCGGCAAAATATTAAAATTCTGTTTTTCTAAAAATATATTTTTATCCTTAAGCCGTAAAGTATAATATTCAATATTATTATATGTTATCGGCCAATTTATAAAAATTCTGTTTTTTAAAAATATTTTTTATAAACATTTTATTTAAAAGTTAAATTTTAATAAAATTAAACTTTATTAAAATTAGTTTATTTAAAAAGTTTTTTTATTTAAAAACAATAATTAAAATATTTATTTCTATTTATCATCAATATTATAAGGTTCCATATCTTTTATTCTCATATTAGGGTCCATAGTATTTCTTAAAGAAAACATTATTTTTATTACAGCATCTCCAATTCCAACAACTGGACGAATAACTAAACCTGGAATATTTCTTGTTAAAGTATTTAATCCACTTACTAAACCTTTTTTGTTATATTTATCAATCGGTAATTTAATTACTCCTTCAATAGCAGAAGTTATTCCATTATAAATAGAAAATCCTGCATCTTTTAATCCATTAATAATATTTTCAGGTGTATTATTTAAAGAAGTTATTTTTTGAACTTCATTTTTTGAAATTGACTTATCAGCCCAATGTAAAAATTTAACTACACCTAAAAACGATTTACTACTTAAATTCATTGTTTGAACAGCAACAACGTTTAAACTATTTGATAATACGTTTAATGACGTCAAATCTTTATCATTTATATCAGTATGTATAACTTTTATTGTTTCTTTAAAGAATTTCATAACTAATTGAACTGGACCTAATGATCCGGCAATATCCATTATATTTATTAAGGATGGGTAATAAAAGTATATTAAACTGTCTTTAACTGTTAAAAATGAACCTAAATTATCTTCTGGAGCAATATAATGAAATTCATCACTATTAATTAATATATTATGAATTGATGGAATTGATATAAAAATCCATTTATAATCACTTGAATCGTTAAAAATAGGAATTGGAGCATCAGATTGAGGTTGATAACTAAACCTAATTTTAATAGGCATAATATTAATTTCATCAAATAAATATTTATTTTGTTCTGTAATTTTAGGAATAGAAAAAGAACTTGTATTAATAATAGTTGGTAATCCTAATCTTTTAAATTCAAATAAAAATGATAAGGCTTTTTGTTTTAAATAAATACAAATCGGCTGCATACGCGCTTTAACGTTTAATATTAATGATTTATTATTTTTACTTTTTCTTGATGAAACTTGTATTTTTAAAATACAACTATTTTTATCAAAAAAATTGGTTGATAACTTATTTATTTGAGTTTCATTCATATTAATTTCAGTTGATTTATCAAAAGGCTTATTAATACTTGTTATTAAAGAAGAATTTAACGTAGATGAATTTATTACAGATGTATTAAGATTATTTTTAAATATATTTGATTGATTTAAAGGTGTTTGATTTAAAGAAAAATTAGAATTTAAAAAATTAGAATTTAAAGAAGTATTTATATCTTGATTAAAATTAGGATTAAAATTATTTTGACAATCTGAATTATTATATTTGTTAAATTTACATTTATTTACTTGATTAAAACTATTATTATAATCAATGTTAATATCATTTATTTTGTTAATTTTATTTTTATGGTTAAATTTAGAATTATTTTCTGGTTTTAATTTATTTTTTTCTTGACAAATTTTATGTAAACTATTATTTTTATTTATCTGGTTAAATTCAGGTTTATTTCCTTGATTAAAATTATTATTATAATTAGTATTAAAACTATTTAAATTATTATTTTTATTTTTTTGGTTAAATTCAGGTTTATTTCCTTGATTAAAATTATTATTATAATTAGTATTAAAACTATTTAAATTATTATTATTTTTTTGGTTAAATTCTGATTTATTTTCTTGATTTAATTTATTATTATAATTAGTATTAAAACTATTTAAATTATTATTATTTTTTTGGTTAAATTCAGGTTTATTTTCTTGATTTAATTTATTATTATAATCAGTATTTAAAACGTTTAATTTATTAATTATATTTTGATTATTTTTATTTAACTGGTTAAATTCAGTTTTATTTTCTTCAAATTTATTTTCTTCAAGTTTATTTTCTTCAGGTTTATTTCTTTCTTTTTTACATTTATTTAAACTTTGATTATTAATGTATCCTAAATCTTTTAATTCATTAATATCAATCATAATCGCAGAAGTATCTAACTTAATATTTTTTGTTTCTTGTTTTGTATCATTTTTATTTTGTAAGTCTGTTTCTATTTTACTTTTCCATTTTTCTAATCTTTCTACATCTTTATATAATATTTTTTTCCAATTACAATTATTTAAATTACAATTAACATAAACATCATTAACTAACAAGTTAACATTAAATGGTTTAAGTTGTTTATCATCTAAAGTATAATATTGAAATTTGTCTATTGTTAAATTAACTTGGATATATTCTTGTGTTGTATAATAATTATGATTATCAAAATATAATAATGTATTTAATGTAAAGTTAGAAACAAAAATATACATATAAATATTATTTTCTTTTATCATTTTATCGTTAAAATCATCATAATAATAGTCATAACTATTTTGGTATATTTCAATGTTATCATAAGTTTCATTATCTTCTGGTTCTTTATTATTAGTTTCATCTAAAATAATAATTGATTTTGAAATATAATCTTTATAATCGTTTGAATTTATATTATTATTAGTATAATTATCAACAATTAAAGAATTAATCAAAATCTTAGGCTCAGGTATATGTCCAAATATAAATTCTTTTAATTTATCAATATTATTAACGAACGAATATAAATTAAACGTTATATCAGGTGTAAAAAACGTTTTAATAATAGTATTACTAAAATCAAAATTAAGTTGATTTATTATTAATTGATTATCCTTTTTATTTTTATTATTTAATATAAATTGTATATTACAAAAACTTGGAAAATCTGAATTTTTATTTTTATATTCGTTTTTTAAAAATTGTATAAATCCTTCTTTTTCAGTTATATATTTATTAAAATTATTATAATCCAATCTACTATGGCTTATTAAATTTATACAAGTTTTATTGTTAGTATGATATCCTTGAATAGACTCTATATAAATGTTAAGATTATTATTTAATTCAGTTAATAAATCTTTAATATAAATATTATGAAAATGTATAATAATAAAATTTTCTTTAAAATTACAATAAGATTTTAAATAAAATATTACTTGATTTATTTTAAAATGTAAAATTGATTTATTAATTAATGATTGGTTATTTTCAAAATAAAAATTAAATATATTATACATAAAACTAATAATTTCAAATGAAGGAATAAGTATTAATGGTTTTAAAAGTAATTTTTGATTAATATAAGATAACTTTAATTCTCCTGTTAATATAGAAATTAAAGGTAAATTAGTAGTATACACGTTATAATCGTTATAATCTCTCATCCTTAATAAAGTTATTGGTTCATTTAAAAAATTAATTCCTATACAATAAAAATTATTTAATACAATACTTAATATTAACCCTTTTAAAAAGTTTTGTTTATCATTTTTATTTTCAGTTGATAAACCTGATATTAAAACAGTCGCAAAATCATCTGATTTAATTTGAATATATTTTGTTTTTTGTCTTAATAATATAAACTGTTTTTGTTCAATATTTTTAAAATATTCTAATACATAATTATTATTTTGGAATAATTCATTATTATAATTATTTTCTTTTAATTTAATTTCTTCTTTTTCATCACGAATTATAACGTTTAAATTGGCATTAAATATTAAACTCATTAAACCATCAGATGGATTAAATAATTGTAATATATAGTTTAAAAACAATATTTCAAAATTATAAATATCAATATCAAGTTTTGGTAAAATAATGTTATAATTTAAATCACAAGATAAAAAATTATTATCCCAATCAAAATTAAAATATTCATTAGTTGTCATATTTGGAATAGAACTATATAATAAAAATGGATTACTAAGAATATTATTTAAACCATCTTTTATTTTATCTAAAAACCTTTTATTATTCTGATAAGTTATATTTTTTTTAGTTGTAATTGTAAATATTTTTGGATTTAAATTTAATTTTGTTTTACTTATTATATTAATTGTTGGAATTCTTAAATTTGCTTCATTAACAGTTATTAATCTATGTATAATATTATTAATATTTTCATCTAAGTATCCTTTTGTAAATTGATAACAAATATTACTAATATTATCTTTTTTTAATATTATTAATTTTGAATTAGTTAAATTAACGTTTAATAAATAGGCATAATTAATATTATTTTTTATAAATTCTTGATAAATATCGTTAATATTAAGCGTTAAATCAATTATTGGAATTTTAACAATATAATTAATTTTTGTAGTTTTAGAATTAATATTTAAATCGTTAAAATTTAAATCGTTAAAATTTAACTCATTAAAATTTAAATCGTTAATAAAAGTAATAATAGTATTTATACAATATTTATCATATTTAATAAAAATTGGTGATAAATTTAATTTAATTTTATTATCATTATAATTTATTTCTATTTTATTTTTATTATTTAATACATTTATTTTGTTATTTTTATTAATTTCTTTTTCAATATTAATTTTTTCTAAAATAATGTTAAAATGATTAATAGAATTTAAAGAATAATTTAATTGTAAATTATTAAATATTAAATTTATTGATTTATTAAAACATTTTTTATTAAAACTTTGTTTTATTTCCTGATTAAAATTTTGTTTTAAATTATTAATAAATATAGGATTATTAACTTTATTTAACTCAGTATCATTTTCAATATAATCTTTTTGTTTAATTTTAGTATTTTTTAATTTATTATTTTTATATTGGTTTAATTTAGTGTTATTATCAGCGCCGTTATCAGTGTTAATATCAGTGTTATTATCAATATTAATATCAGAGTTATTATCAGAGTTATTATCAGTGTCGTTATCAGTGTCGTTATCAGTGTCGTTATCAGTATTATCATCAGTGTCGTTATCAGTATTATCATCAATGCCATTTTTTTGATTAATTTTAGTATTTTTAAATTTATTAATCTTATATTGGTTTAATTCAGTATTATTATCAGTGTTATTAACAGTGTTATTATCAGTGTTATTAACAGTGTTATTATCAATGTTATTAACAGTGTTATTATCAGTGTCGTTATCAGTATCATTCTCGGTTTCATTATCAGTATTATCATCAGTGTCGTTATCAGTATCATTCTCGGTTTCCTTATCTGTGTTATCATCAGTATCATCAGTATAATTATCAGTTTCATCATCAGATTCATATTCATAATTTTCTTTATTAATTTTAGATTTTTTAAATTTATTTATATTAAATTGGTTTAATTCAGTATCATTATCTTTATCTTTTTCATTTTCTTCACATAATTTTAATAAAATTTGATTAATAATAAAATGAACATTTAATTTTATATTTTCAGGATTTCCATTCCAAAAAAATATATTTATTATTTTTAATATTTCTTCATAAAATGATAATATTTTTTGTATCAAATAACTATTAATTGTAAAGTTTATTTTTAATTTTGTTAATTCAGCAAATATATCAACTATATTACTTAATTTTATTTTTATTATTTCTTTTTCTTTATTATTAATATTAACAATATCATATAAATTATTATTAAAATCAATAAATGATATATTAACTTTATCAAACATTATTTTTTTAATATTTTCATCTTCATTTTCAATTTCAGATTTTAAATTTAAATATTTTAAGTTTAATAATAGTTTATTATTATTTTTATCATTTAAAATAATATTAATATCTTCTAATAATAAATTACATTTATTAATATCAATTTTATAAAAATTATTAGATGAACTTGATAATTCTTTTTTTTCTAAATATTGTTTAATAATATTTTCAAAATTAGTATTAGTATTATCTTCATCTATAGCATCCATAAAATCAGCATCTTCATCTAATACTTGTGAGGTTGTTAAATTTAATTCTTTTTGTTTTACTGTTAAATTAGATATACTAATATTAAGATTTAAACCTTTTAATATTATAGAATTTTCTGAAAATGAAATTGATATTTCTTTAAGAAATAATTGATTAATATAAATATTATTAATGTTTTTATTAAAATCTTTATTATTATTTATACGGCAATATTCTATATAATTACTATTAATTAATTCTGTTATTTTATTATTAATATTATCAATATTAAACGTTATATTTTTAAAATTTATACCATTATTATGAAATAAATCAATTATATCAGAATTTTTAATATATTTATTTAAAAGTGTTAATATAATTTTTTGAGTTATTCCATTAATCATCCATTTAGCAATATCTTTAAACATCAATATTTTTATATATAATCATAAAATCATTATTTTTAATATTAAAAAATGAAATTAATTAAAATATCTCTAATAAAAATAATTAATTTTATAATGAATATTATTAATTTATATTTGTTAGGCGAAACTTATAAAAATACTTATTTTATATTAGACCACCTTAAAGATTAATAAAAAGTATATTATTATTAAAGGCGAAACTTATAAAAATATTTATTTTTAACTTGACTGCCTTAATGAATAATAAAAAGTATATTATTATTGGAGGCGAAACTTATAAAAAATTGTATTTTTAACTTGACAACCTTAAAGATTAATAAAATGTATATTAATATTGAAGGCGGAATTTATAAAAATATTTAATTTTAACTTGACCGCCTTAATGAATAATAAAAAGTATATTATTATTGGAGGCGAAACTTATAAAAATATTTATTTTATATTAGACCGCCTTAAAGATTAATAAAAAGTATATTATTATTAAAGGCGAAACTTATAAAAATATTTATTTTATATTAGACTGCCTTAAAGATTAATAAAAAGTATATTAATATTGAAGGCGAAACTTATAAAAATATTTATTTTATATTAGACCGCCTTAAAGATTAATAAAAAGTATATTAATATTGAAGGCGAAACTTATAAAAATATTTATTTTTAACTTGACCGCCTTAATGAATAATAAAAAGTATATTAATATTGAAGGTGAAACTTATAAAAATATTTATTTTTAACTTGACCGCCTTAATGAATAATAAAAAGTATATTAATATTGAAGGCGAAACTTATAAAAATATTTATTTTTAACTTGACTGCCTTAAAGAATAATAAAAAGTATATTAATAATAAAGGCAAAACTTATAAAAATATTTATTTTTAACTTGACCGCCTTAATGAATAATAAAAAGTATATTAATATTGAAGGCGAAACTTATAAAAAAATTGTATTTTTAACTTGACCGCCTTAAAGAATAATAAAAAGTATATTAATAATAAAGGCAAAACTTATAAAAATATTTATTTTTAACTTGACCGCCTTAATAAATAATAAAAAGTATATTATTATTAAAGGCGAAACTTATAAAAAATATTTATTTTTAGTCCTTTTTAGGGCCTAAAAAAGTTTTAAATAACCCATTTTTAAAGTATGTATAATAATAATTTAAATAAAAAATGAAATTTATTTATTTAAATAGATATTTTATATAAAAATATTATTATATTATGTGTTAATTATACTTAAAAATGGAGCCTATTCCACTTGATTTTAACAAATTATTTGAATTATATAATTCATTTGAAATATCTAAAAATACTGAAAAATCAACAATAGTAGATATAGTAAATGGTTTAATTTATAGTAATAAAATTTTAAATGGAAAAGATTTAAATAAATTAAAACAAATTAAATCTTTAACTTATGATAGTGAAGAATTAAAAAAATTATTTGTTTCTCAACAAATTAAAAATTATTTAATTCAAGAATTATTAAAAATATTTTTAGAAAAACAAAACAAAGAACAAGATACAGAAAATAAAGAACAAAATATAAAATTAACAAACACAACTTATTCAAAATCATCTATAGATTTAATTAAATTGGCACAACAATCTTTTGATAAGCATATTGAACATTTAAATAAACAAGATGATTTTTATGATAAAATTGAACAAATAATTTCTTCATTCAATCAACTTAAAATTAAATATAATTTATAATAAAATTTTATTAGAATTATTTTTTTTTAATTATACAAAAAAATAGAATTTTAATAAAAATATTTTTTTTTAAAAATGATAAAAATATTTTTTTTTAAAATGATAAAAATATTTTTTTTTAAAATGATAAAAATATTTTTTTTTAAAAATGATAAAAATATTTTTTTTTAAAATGATAAAAATATTTTTTTTTAAAATGATAAAAATATTTTTTTTTAAAAATGATAAAAATATTTTTTTTTAAAAATGATAAAAATATTTTTTCAGATTTCGCCCTAAATAAAAATTTAATAAAAACCCTTAACGCCTTCAAGAATAAAATACTTAATAAAATAAATTTTTTGTAAAAATTAATATTTTAATCTTTATTTTATACTATAAGGCGTCAATCGTTT
>Ga0247611_10009859_pt1 | contig 11364 bp, 8 predicted proteins | sample 177DNAGHGhighgp2_FD_192422 | JGI IMG/M metagenome (GOLD analysis project Ga0247611, IMG submission 192422) | Sheep rumen microbial communities from Palmerston North, Manawatu-Wanganui, New Zealand - 1770 DNA GHGhigh gp2 | ecosystem: Host-associated > Mammals > Digestive system > Stomach > Rumen ... | reverse complement strand
CCAGTTAAAAATCCTTCAACGAGTCAATAAAGATACCTATTTTTGTAGATTGACCTGATAGTCTTGTCTGCTTATAAGTTGTAAGTAAATTTTCTTCATAAAGCTTGTTCAGGAATTTTCTAATCATATAATAAATATCTCCCCTTAGGAGCTTATCTATTTCTTTCGCATTGAAAATTATGTTTTTGTAATCCTTTTGGACAACAAGAACACCATCGGCATTTCTTACTGAAAGCGGCCAATCTTCAATCTTCTTTACCTTAAGATCAACATCTTCTATATTATCATTATTAAATGAATATCTCGATACTGACGTATTCTTATAAAACGCTTTTTTCATTTCCTCTGCTAGATTCCACAAGAAATAAAAATTATTTTTCACTTTTTCTCTTTCTGAAACTGACTGATTTTCATATTCTTTAAATCGCGTTGGTATTATCCCCTCTGATGCCGCGTACTCTGTCTCCACTTTATTATAAAGTTCCTTATATCTATTTTGAACTTCTTCGTCAGTTTCTAGATTATCTCCTTCTATCTGCATAAAAATACTATTATTATCCACAGGTATAAGCTCATCTATGTCAATCCTACGTCCTGTGAATAGATGTGTAGCATATACTATTTTCATAAACTGCATTATTCTAAAGGTAAGATTATTGCCTCCAAAATTAACATCGCCATTCATATATTCTGTATTGATTTTAAGGTCAGAAATACCTTCCTCTTTTTCTATTTTATAAGTACATGATGCAAGATCAGAAGTTCCACCACCACAATCAATAATCAAAGCCTTTCCTGAATCCTGTCCATCACTGCCTAAGTTATTCATTTTTTTATCAATGATATTATAAAGAACACATATACCTTCATCTATTGCTCTATCAGTTTCAACTATATAACCATAAGGCTCTAAAATCGCATGTAGAATATTAAGCATTTGCTTTTTCATTTTTACTGGTGTGGATATGTGTAAATACTCAAATTTGCACTTAAACTGATTTTCCGCTTCTTTTATTACATGCAATAAAAATTTAATCAGTATTTTTTTTCTGCTAAATTCTATAACATCCCCATCAATATCCTGCACCATTTCTGTTTTATCTAAATTTTGAACCCATCTTTTTATTTCCATAAAGCAGGTAGCCTTCGGACAATAATTATCTTCCTTAATTCTCCTTGCCGCATCATAACCAAATTCAAAAGTCGCATTTTTTTCATCCACCAGAACATCCTTAGTATAAACCTGCGTCGGAAACAACTTCTTATAGGTTATTTTTTTAAGTTTTTTACCCTTATCAAAATATCCATCCTCAAACGTAACTATATTATTTTTTTCTAATTCTATAGTTCCATTTAGTTTTGCTATATTAGAGACATTCTTTACATAATTACTGGAAAGATAGCAACCCACCGTTGTATTTGTAGTTCCAAAGTCAATGCACAAATGAGTCTTGGTTTTTTCCAGTTTTTTCATTTCTATTTCTACTTCAGTAGAATAATACTTTCCATCTACTCCTGTAAATATCAAATAGAATTTTGCATTATTATATTCATCAAAAATAATGGATTCTTTACGCGCAGTTAGATAATACCCCTCTTTCCCTTCTTTTTCGACATATACAAGTTCCATAAAACCTATTACTCTGGAATTCCCATTTATTATAAATACTTCTCCGTTAACACCCGTTTCCTTGATTGCTTCATCTGTAAATGATACGAAAACATTATCTTTTACCGTTATATCTAAATCTTCATATATTTCGATTTTACTTGGTAATTCAACTCCTATTTTATAAAATGTAGTATTTCCAATTAAATTCTCTAACGCTTCTTTCTCTTTTTCATTTAATTCACCCCTTATATATCTAATTGCATTCGTGAAGAGAAAGCCTGTATCTTGTTCATAAGTCTTTACGTGTTCCTGTTCACGTCCATTTTCAATCTCTTTTACAAGTTCCTCAACACCTGCCTTTTTTTTCTTTCCAAAGATAATATCCATTATAGAACCTGCAGTCATTTTCTTTTTCTCCTTTTCTCTCTCTATCTGTTCTGCGATTTCTTTTTCAATTCTCGCTTTTTCTTGTCTTTCTCTTATCCTACTCAAATTCACTGTATTATAGTTCTTGTCAAAATAGCTAGCAATATCATTAGCTTCGGTCCAATAATTATTTACTTCTAATCCTTTTTCTTTTATGTATTCGGCAAGTAACAAATCAAAATTTCCACGATCTAATTTAATTCCATTCCTGTATTCAATGTAATTTTTTAAATATTCATAGTGCTGTTTATCTCCTTGAAATGATTCCTTAAAGTCCTCGAACATAATTCTTCCTCCTAACATTACATATTAACTGAAATCAGTCCAATCTTCATCGTCTTTTCTATTTCTATTATCCCAGGATGCTGATTCTTCCACATCACATAATCTTGTACGAACATATCCTTAAACAAGGTCTTTATCAGCTCATACATCTTCTGGTTATACTCATTTTCTTCAGCATCTACATAAATATATATAATTTCATCATAAGAATCATCATATATCTGCACAGTTCCAAATAGTTCCTTTAAAGCCGTATCGAATAAGCTCACTCTGTTTTCCCTTTTTTCCTTTTCGACCAAAAGATTTAAAATTTTATACTGATTTTCTTGATTAAGCCTTAAAAAAAAAGAATTTAATTCATCATTCAGGTATTTATGAACTTCCTTATTCTTCATCTGAATCATTTCTTCTTTTCTTGTAATTCCCTTTAAAAGATCGAGCTGAGCCAAATAATGTAAAAGAATATTGCTTATCCATTTATATTTGTCAATATTTCTATATTTATACTCTAGCTCTTTGAAGTCTTCAGAATCTTTTATTATCCCTTCAGGAAAGAATATGTTTTCAAATCTTTTAAGCACATTAACCTTAATAGACTCACCCCCATCATCCCATATTTCCACATAAGATGATGTGTTTTCTATATCTACTTCAAAGCGCCTTTCATAATTATAATTTTCCCATATATATGCCATTATTCAATACCTACCCATGTATATTCAGGATAATAGTAATTCATAAAATCCATTATATAGCTTACTTTATCCTCAAATTGTTTAGAGTCACCATTAGTAAATTTCAGATAAACTATGCTGCTGCTTTTTAGTTTTTCTTTAACGGGATAGTAATACTTTCTTCTAGTTTCATAGGTTTTAATTGATTTTCCCTCTTTATAACCGATACTATCAATATTCAGATCAGGCCCTAGAATATTTAATACCTTTCTTACGTCTCCCTCAGTTCTGATTCTATCCATCAGCTTTTCTGGTGTTTTTTCATTTTTCCATATATAATTATTAGTAACTATGTTATTAATACCTTCCAGCACTTCATTCATTTTAACTTTGTAATAAGTTAAATCTTTCAACAACTTTCCTTCTACTCCAAGATATATATTTCCTTTTATCCTTTTCACTAAAGTCGAAGGATCGTCTATAAATACATATTCATTTTCATCGCATTCACAGTCATATATTACGTATTTAAGTCCGAAGTATGGTATTATCTTTTTTTCCGTGTTTTCTTTGAATCGTCCTATTAAATCGTTTGAAAGAACACTTAAATTCCACATAAGCTTATTTCCTGCCATAAGAACTCCTCCAAGACCATTTTGATCTAATTCAAGCTCTATTCTTTCAAAGTCTTTTTTTAGATTTTGTGCTGTTTCTATATATACAACTACTGCTCGTCTTGAAAACGGCGAGTATATGTAAGGTCTTTCTATTTCATTTTGGGCTGCAGTTCTTTCTAGCACTCTCTCCTGATTAATATAGATATCAGTTAATTCCAAACGATATCTAATTTCTTCCCTTTTACCCTCTCTTGTTACAGCATACCCGCAGTAATCTTTATCAAGATACACATCTAATTCGGAGTATTTACAATCCAGATATGTCACTCCCGCACTAAAAAGCCCTTCTTCATTTTCTATAAGGCTACTAGTTTTCATGTCTTCCAATACGTATAACAGATAATCTTCTTTTACAGGTCTATCTAGCATTCTTTCATCTACATTAAAGATGAAATATGGACAAAGGCCATAATTAACTGCCTCTTTTTCTCTTTCAACTGGCACTAATGCTGTCACTATATTCCATATATTTTTTTCGCTATATTCGTTTTCCCCTATTATCCTATCTCTTAGCTTGTCTAACGTAGACTTCTGTTCTTCTTTTAAATTCAACAATACTTCTTTAAATAATTTCTTTTCATATGCATCAAGATTATTATCATTTTCAATTATATTTTGAATGTCATATTCCTGACTCATTACTTTCTTATCATTCATATTATCCATAAAGCACCATCAGATTTTCACTTAACATCAACCCTTTTTGCAGATAATGTTATATTGCCGTTACTAATATCTAATTCAGCTTTCCCCTTAACATTAAATTTTTCTTCATCTACCAATATCTCAAAAGCTTTATTTTTTATTTTTAATCTGTCATTTAATAATTCTACCAGCACACCATTACTAGCTATTACCCTTGCATTTGCATTCTCACATTTTTTTCCATATTTTACTTCTCTATTACATCCTATTGCTATACATTTTCCTTTTACGTAAATGCACTCTACTATTTCATCCTGCCCCGGAATAAGAACTATTCCCTCATTCTTATCTGTAAATGTATTAATATATGAAATCCATTCACGATTCCCATCTAGACTATCTTCAAAATCCAAATATTCCACCTGGATACGTCCTAGTTTTTCCGGATCATCATTATTTACTACTTTGCCTCTTCCTAGCGGAACTATTTCATTAGAAAACTCTTCCTTTTTATCCTTTAAAAGCCTTCTCCTAAAAGCATAATGGTATTCTTCAATATCATTATTTTTCTTAACATCTACTTTCTCCACTACATAACTAAAACCTCTATAATCCACAGTCGTTCCAAGGTCTATGAAGCTATTAGTCTGACAATTAATCATTTCACTCGCTTCACTTATCTCATAATCAATGGTTATAACATTTTCTTCAGCAATGCTCTGCTCCTTACTATTTAGGTTTTCATCTATGCATATTGTTATATCATTTTTATTTGTATCATTTACAAATACCTTTAAATCCAATTTTTTAGCTAGTTTTTTCAGAAAAGAAAAATCTGTTTCATTATTTTGTATAACGGTATTTACAGCTTTCTTTTCTGAAAAATCCGAGCCGATCTGATAATGCTTATTTCCTTCTTCAATGTTCTTTAGGATATCTTTATATGTTTTTTCTGTTAACTGAAAAATTCTGCTTTTTTTATTTTTATCGCATTCAATTGATTTAGAGCTTGCCTCCACTGTCACAATTAGCGCCGCAAACGCTTTACTTATTTTTACATTAGTGATAATGCCGACAAATATCAGTCTTTCTGTATTTTCTACTTCAAGAGTTTCTCCGACATATTTACTATACTTAGCATAATAATTATCATTTTGCTCCTTAATATAAAAGCTTACACTGCAGCCGCTATGTTCGTTTACACTTTTCTTAAGCTCCGCTGCATATAATATTCCTAAATCATCAATATTGGTTTTTAACATATCATCTTCCTATTTTATGTTGAAAATACATCCTTTTGTTTCGAGCCAACCTTCTGTGCAATAAATAATTCAAATTTACCGCTTTCTGTATCTTTGCCAGCATCATTTATATCATTAAACTTTTCTACATAATCAACTACAAACATACCAGTTGCTTGGTATCTTCTCAGCGTTTCACCGCTGAAATTACTTTGTGTGTTTATTACTACTTCCACAGTACGATACATAGATTTTTCATTTGCATCAATTGCCCAATTCGCCAACATCTTTGTCTGATCCTTATTAGCAGAATTAATATTTCCCTTAATTACTAACTCATATCTAATCGAATCTGATTTTGATTTTGAGTTATCATCTAAGGTATTCATTTTAAATTGAACATCTGTAATACTCTTATCAGCTTCTCTTTCCGAGTCTTCCACAGTAAACTTGATTGGCTCAACATTTTCATTCTCAATTGTTAATGTATAACCATGCATATATTATTCCTCCTTGTTATTAAGTAATATTTCCACGTCTATTGGCGAACCACCATTGATAAAGTCAACATAAAGTTTATTATCGTTTGCATCTAGCCTAATATCTTCGTTTGCCTTCAGTATCGCATTGTCATATTTCGCCGCAGTACCTTCAGCTTCTCTCTTCCACTGAGCAACTTCTTTCTTGATAAATCCATCGATCTTATCTTTCTTAAATTTATTTTCGCCGCCCATGGTCATTGCATCAAGTCTTAAATACTGCATTACAAAATCCATTGTCAGACGTTTATAGAGCGGTTCATAGTAGCCCTCTGGACTCTTGTTCATATTTCTAGCTAGATATACATATGTATTTTTTATTCTTTTTCCTTCAAAATACTGTGTATTACTGCAGAAGCAAAATCCAAACATATCCTTACATATTTCTTCTTCCGCATCAGAAGGCCACATCACGCTTCCTTCTCTATTCATTTTTGTCAGAAGCTTAAATCTATTATCTCCATCTTCTATATCCATTCTTACATCCGGATTATTAGGCTTTATCTTGAATCCCTTCTTCTCTAAATATTTAGGTGTCTGTATTCCAATCATCAATCCCGCCGCTACATAGGAGGAGTCAACGTAAATACCAGGTATATCCATATACTCCTTTGTATCTTCACCAGTATTCATATCTGTTATATTGGATATTGGAATATAGGTTTCCTTTTTAGGTAGTATCGTAAAGTTAGGGTATGTAAATACTGCATATTCATTTCCCTCAAGCGACTGTAATTTTGAACGATAATTCTCAACAATAGCTTTATTAAATTTACTAAAACCGGTAGTTTCATTTGCCCTAAAATTGAAGAAGGTCGTTATTTTTCCATTCTTCAATATTTCCAAAAGAACTTTTACGTTATTAAGATTAACAAGCACATCACCATCGGTTGTCTTTATATCCTCTGCTTCATCTTCCGCATTCAAATCAAGATCATCTAGACTTTCTTCTACATCAGGATTATCTATGAAGTCAATATCACCTATTGCTGGAATAACTGCAAACCAGATTTTTTTATCGTCCTTTTCCATCTTGTTTTCTCTTATAAAGACATCAAACTTATCTTTAACCTCTGGTTCGCATAGTTTGCTTGCTTTGCAATTTGTTACAATTATCGGTGCTACTAACTCCTCACCGCTTATAGTAGCGTTCTCAAATAGAACTTTAACATTCAGTATTTTTTCTATTGCCGTGCTCACCGCTCTTATATACTCTTCCATGCACTGTTTATATACTGCTGCATACCTATCTCTTCTTTGTGTCAGTTCTTCCTTATTTAGCCTCAGTTCTCCTTTTTGTCCCGCATAATTCGATACAATTATATTTCTTAAATACTCGCTCTTATTTTCATTATTCTTTTCATAATCATCTGTCAAATACCCGGCTATTTTATCTTCTATCAGTGCATTTCCTGATTCGTCTACAACCTCAACAGCATTATTCTCTATTGGAACCACCTGTAGTTCACCTTTATCATCAAATTCCACTTTGCAAGGTAAAAGCAAAGTATCTTCCTGAGTTCCAATTAAAAGCTTATCTTCGTTTTTCTTAAAGCCTTCTAACTTTTTTTCAGTATCAGCAAGGGCTAGTTTTATTATTGCACTAAAACTATTCTTGTACTGAGATACTATATCCTTTCTTATCTGATTAATCTTTCTAATGCATTCATTCTTTTCTGTCTTTGCTGTCGGCTTTATTTCATCTAGCTTCTTAAAATTATACTCTAAATCCTTTCTCATCTGTTTCGCATTTTCCATTACCTTTTGTGGTGATAATAGTTCTGCTACTTCAGAATAATCAAATTCAAAATTTGATTCTCCACTAACCGATTTCTTTGAGTATAGATTCATTACCATCTTATAAAATTCATTTTGATCTATTTTTAATTCATGAGCTCCCTGAACCTGTTCAGGCTTTTCTAATGAATATCTAAAATTAAATCCCAAACCAGAATTAGGATCTTGTTCCATCCATTCCCATACAGAAGGCATAAATTTTTCTGTAAATTCCTTAAAGCTTTTTACTTCAAGCTTATTCTTGATTATTGAATAGAAGTTTTCTTTTTCATCTACATTTTCATTTCTTAAAAGAGTATACAGGTCATCTGTTTCCCCTCCTTTGTTAAACTCCTCAATTAATAAAGTCCTGCTTGTCTGTTTAATCTTGCTTAATGGCATATCCTAGCCTCCTTCATATTTTTGTATATGTAATATCTTCTATTTTCTTTTGAATCAACTTATTGTAAAGACCTCCAGTAATATATATATTATTATCATCAACTCCAAATATCCTGAACATCTTATACCTGCCAACCATTTTAGATATTATTTCAATTCTCTCCGCCCGCAATACCGGAACTAATCCATCTTCAAAGTCCCATTCACATTTCACTTCTGATTTCTTAATATCTAGACAGTCAATTCTTGGAACTACTGTAATCCAGAATTTTTCATGTATCCCGTACTTCTCATCTATAAGATTTATTTTTTTGTAAAAAATATAATCAAGCATTTCTTTTTCAAGAATCTGTTTTAAATAATCAGAAATAATATGAATACCATTAATTGTCACGAAATCCGGTATTTCAAAGCCACTATCTTTTGATAAACCCGCTGTTATTTCACTTTTATCTAAAAACTGATATTCTGCTTTAATCGCTGGAATCTTTATTTCACTTGTGTCAAATACAATTCTCATGTATTCTTCAGCATTGCAAAGAGATTGCATTATATAAAAATCATCCATCTATATTCATCCCTTTCATCCTCTCATCGCAAACAGCCTTCACTGATAAATTGGTGCCAGTATATTTTTGTAAAAATGCTGTTATAAGAGCACTTTCCCTATACAGCATTTTACAAGTTTCTTCTGACTTATCTTTCTTTTCTATTGTCAGTATAAAAGGTCCTATATCATCAGAATATTTAAAAGGTAATTCATAGGATAAATCCTCAGTCATAATAAAATGCTGAACATTTTCACAGTACTTCACAAATTCCATTCGCCTTTCATTTGAGACTTCAAATAACGGGAAATTATCATTGATTATCATATTACCTTTACGTTTCATTATTCTGTATTTTCTGGCAATAATATGATCATTTTCATTGGTAAGGAATATTACTTTTTTTGTATCTGGTATTTCAAATGCATATTTTGCAGATATTTTAGATACATAGTACGGATAACTGTATTTAGGATTTTCTTTGAATTTCAGTAATTCCTTTTCTACCCTTCTTGATAATCCGTTCATATCAGCAATAAATTTATTCCTGTACTTTTCCTTTTGTTCTTCCCAGCATATGACTTTCGAATATTTCATCAGCAGCTTATCTAGTTCCACCTGCATTATTTCCACGTAATTTGCCCATACTGAACCCGTTCTATTTTTTATTTTTAGCAGTGGATTTTTATCTAATTCCTGCTGCATACTGTTTAATTCATCCTTATCAAAACTATATTTATGCCCTCCAACATGCCATTGCCTCCTGCATAGCGACATTACTTCATACGCTATTGCGTTTTTTTCTAGCAATTCATTGTCACCAAAACCTTTTTCATTTGTAGGTAGCAGAATACAATTTTGGTCATTATTAACATCATAGCCAAAAAAATTTGCCAGTTTCACTAAACTACCATATATTAAATTGTCTTTTTCTTTTAAATCTTCGTTCTTCTTTAACAAAATCTGATTTCCTGAAATAATATGATGGGCAGCTGTATTCCAGCCTCCATTTTCGTAATTTTTTTCTGTTTTTTCTTTCTCGTTGAAATAGTCATCCCATTCTTTCAACCTATCTCTTTTAAAATTGTCTCTCAACTTTGCTGAATCATTATTAACTGTAAATACAGCGTTGTAATAACTACATTCACTACATTTACTACAATTTCTATAATCACATAAGGTATAGGATGAATATGGATTTTCATATCTATTACGCTTATCCTTTTTATTATCAGTTTTTTCTGTATCACTACTTAAATCTTTATTTTGAACTGCAACTGCTAACACTTCGTTTTTTTCTCTATCTTTACCAGTTGCATCAATTCTTTCTATAGAACTATTTTCCATGCCCACATTTACCTGAGGCATTTTAATTTCGTTTAATATATAGACATTAGAACTATTTTGAACTTTTTTTATTGTTCCCCCATGGATACAATGATTAACAGATCCATCTGTCAATATCTCAAGCCCATTAATTTTGATTTTATCATTTACCTTACTCCAACCTGTTAAGAGCATTTGACATGGCACAATTGTTCCTCCAGCCTCAGCCGTCAACCGCGGGCAAGGCATTGGATTCTTTACTGTACAAGTACTTTTTGTCGTAAGCACTGGTTTATTATTATCATATACTTTACTGCTGTCTTGTGCTTCTATCAGCACTTCAGGATTAGCGTCACAGCAAAATATACATTTATTATTTAATATACCTTTTCCCATATTTTGACCACCTTCACTTGAATCCCATTTTATGGTCACTTGCTAAACATTATAAAATAATTATATTCACTCGTTTTACATTACGTAACAGTTACTTCCGAGCATTTTAACCGAATATTCTCATTTCATTATTTTAACATATTTTTTACATTTTATCAACCTTTTTTACAGTTATATTATGTGTCAAGTATTAGCCCACATTTTTTTAGTTTTGGGTTCTTTCTGCTCTACCTCTTGGCTCTTTCCAGCCCCTCTAATGTAAAATTTGATGATTAAACCTAAAATTTTATCTATTTCTTCTTTCAGTTTTATTTCCAAATTATTAATCCGACTCTCTCTACACCTTTCAAAATAAGTGTTCTGCGATATAAAAAGAGTATATCGCAGAACACGTTTACATTTTTAAACTGATTTCCCTACTATTGTTATCTAACAATCACTACCTTTTGACTCCTTCTCTTCTCCCACCACGTTTCACAAATCTTAATACGACTCCTTATACTTCTTATTAATGTTATAAGTCTTAGTTGTTCCATCAAAATAATCTATTTTCATTGTCTTTACCTTCATATACGTAATTACATCACTTCGGAAAGAGTAATCGCCCTGATAATTCCCTATTCCTATATCGTATGGTTCAATTGGTCCTATAATCGTATATGTCTTTTCTTTGACACCATAATTTGAATCGTAATTACCTATCGCATCATCAACCGCATTAAGGTAGCTTACTGTAATATGCACATACTTTATTCTCTTGTTTGATGGATTAGCTATCTCAAATTTCGGCTCCGCATAACCGCCCGATGTCACCCTA
>Ga0247611_10009857_pt1 | contig 11364 bp, 11 predicted proteins | sample 177DNAGHGhighgp2_FD_192422 | JGI IMG/M metagenome (GOLD analysis project Ga0247611, IMG submission 192422) | Sheep rumen microbial communities from Palmerston North, Manawatu-Wanganui, New Zealand - 1770 DNA GHGhigh gp2 | ecosystem: Host-associated > Mammals > Digestive system > Stomach > Rumen... | reverse complement strand
CATAGTCTTGCATTATTTTTATTGGATAACTAAACCTAGTTAGATATTCATCTAGTGAACCTAAATTCTTTCCAATCATTGCTTTAGCGCAAGTATCATAATCGATATTTAAAAGTTCACTAACTGTTTTAATTCTAATGGAGCCATCAAGATGAACATGTAGCTCAACCTTTTTCATATATATCAGTCCTTTACTATATTATACACCCGTTTTATTAAATAATAAAGGATATAAATAAAACGGCTCAATTAAGCCGTTTTACTAATTATTATTTTTTATTTGTTTTCTTCTTTTTCTACAGTTTCAGATTTTTCTTCACACTTGCAATCTTTAGTTAATAAAGTATGAAGTACTGCAGCTAAAGCACCACCTGCAAGAGGAGCAATGATGAAAATCCATACTTGCTTTAAAGCTTCTGTACCTTGTCCATAAATTGCTGATGAGATTGCTGTAGCTAAGCTTCTAGCTGGGTTAACTGATGTACCTGTTAAAGCAATTCCTAATAGGTGTACTAAAGTTAATGTTAATCCAATAATAATACCAGCAAGTTTTCCACTAGATTTTTCGCTCTTTTCATCAGTAACATGTAGAATAACAAATACAAATACGCAAGTTAATACTACTTCTAATAAGATTGCTGAGAAGATTGGACCTGCTTTTAATTCACCAGTAGGTGTATAGTTACAAGCTGTTCCGATTCCTGTTAATGAACCTGTGTTCATCTTAATAATTCCAAATAATAATAGAGCACCAACTAATCCACCAAGTACTTGAGCTGCTACATATACTAAGAATTCTACAAGTGTCATTTTTTTCTTTATTAAGAAAGCTAATGATACAGCAGGGTTAATATGGCATCCAGAAATTCTACCAATTGAATATGCCATAGCCACAATTACTAGACCAAATGCAATAGCAGTTGCCACTAAATCTCCTGTCATAGCTGCTACGCCACATGCGAAGAATACTAGTACGAATGTACCAATAAATTCTGCAATACATTTTTTTAATAAATTATTCATTTTTAAATTACATCTCCTTTTCAATATAATTATAGTCTTTTTTTATAAAATAAAAAAGCATAATTTTCAATTATGCCTTTGTTTTTTTATTTTTTCTCAACCTTTAATTCATCTAAAAGTTCATCAATTCTTTTTCCTCTATCAAGCGAATCATCATATTTAAAAATATATTCAGGAATTTTTCTCATTTTTACTTTTTTAGCTATTTCATTCTTAATGAAACCTTCAGCTTGTTCTAAAGCTTCTTGAGTTACTTCTATTCTATCTTTATTACCTAAAACAGTGTAATAAACATATGCATATGATAAATCATTTGTTAGTCTTACTTCAGTTATTGTTACATAACCAATTTTTGTATTTTTAATTTCTCTTTGAAGAAGAATTGATAATTCACGTAAAATTTGAGATTGTAGTCTTTCAGTAGTTATACTCATATTATCTCTCCTTTAACTTATTTATAGATGCTTCAAAGACGTCTCCTTCTTTAATATCATTATAATTTTCAATAGTTATACCACATTCAAATCCTTGCTTAACTTCTTTAGCATCATCCTTGAAACGCTTTAATGAAGCCATTTTACCTTCATATACAACTATACCATCTCTTATAATTCTAACTAAAGAATCCTTTTGAATAACACCATCTGTTACATAGCATCCTGCGATAGTTCCAATCTTAGATACTTTAAAGATTGTTCTAACCTCAGCACTACCTGTGACAACTTCTTCGTATTCAGGATCTAGCATACCCTTTAAGGCATCTTCAATTTCTTCTAGTAATTTATAAATTATATTATATAATCTTATTTCTACACCTGCATTCTTAGCTGATTCTCTAACTAAGCCACTAGGTCTTACATTAAAGCCAATGATAATAGCATTAGAAGCATCTGCTAGAGTAACATCAGTATCAGTAATAGCACCTACTGATGCTCTAATAACATTAACCTTTATACCATCAACATCAAGTTTTTCTAATGATTGTCTAATTGCTTCAACTGATCCTTGCATATCTGCTTTAACAATTAAATTTAATTCTTTTGCTTCACCATCTTTATATGCTTTATTGATATCATCTAGTGAAGTAATTCTTGTCTTCTTATCTTTTGCTTCATTAGTTCTAGTAGTTCTTGCTTCACTAATTTTTCTAGCTTCATCTATTGAATAAACTACCATGAACTTATCTCCAGCTTGTGGAACTTCTTCTAAGCCAGTGATTTCTACTGGGGTAGAAGGTAGAGCAATTTCACGTTTTCTACCTAAATCATCAGTCATTGTTCTAATTTTACCCCAAGTATTACCAATAGCAATATTATCACCATTCTTTAGGGTACCATTTTCAACTATAACTGATGCAGTAGGTCCTGTTGATTTATCTAGTCTAGCCTCAATTACAGTACCTGTAGCAAGTCTCTTAGGATTTGCTCTTAAGTTTTGCATATCTGCAGTTAATTGAATCATATCTAATAATTCATCTAATCCCGTTCCTTTAAGTGCAGATACTTTAACAAAGATAGTATCTCCACCCCATTCTTCTGGGATTAAGTTATATTTTGTTAATCCTTGCATTACTTTATCTGGATTAGCGCCTGGCTTATCCATTTTATTAACAGCAACAATAATTGGAACATTAGCAGCTTGAGCATGGACAATTGCTTCTTCAGTTTGTGGCATTACACCATCATCAGCAGCAACAACTAATACAGTAATATCAGTTACTTTAGCTCCTCTTGCACGCATTTCAGTAAATGCTTCATGCCCTGGTGTATCAATAAAAGTAATATATTCATCATTTCTTTTAACTTGATAAGCACCAATTTTTTGAGTAATACCACCAGCTTCACCATCTGTTACTCTTGTATGTCTAATAGTATCAAGCAATGTTGTTTTACCATGGTCTACGTGACCCATAATTGTTACTACTGGAGGTCTCTTTACTAATGATTCTTCAGTATCTTCTACCTTTATTTCATCAAAACGAGTTGCATCAGTTACTACTTCATCTTTTAACTCATAACCAAAATCCATAGCAACAAGTTCATAAGTCTCTCTATCAACTACTTGATTAACTGAAGCCATAATGCCTGCCATCATAAGTTTTTTTATTACTTCACCTAAACTTACATGTAATTCACTTGCAAAATCACCAACAGTCATATCTTTCTTATAAACAACTATCTTTTCACCTTTATTTTCTTCTTTTTTCTTTACAGGTATATTACTAGTTCTTTCATCTTTATTCTTGAGTTTCTTTGCCATAACTATCACACCCTTTTTTTATACTTGTGGCAAAACCTAAATCTGTTATACCAATAACCATTCTTTTCTTACCAATTGCATTTGATAATTCAATTGATGTGTAAGTATCAATTAAAGGTACATTATAATATTTTGTTTTATCATGTATTTTTTTTGATGTATTAACTCCTGCATCAGATGCAAGAAATACGAAAAATACTTTCTTTTTTCTTATAGCATCAGTAACAAATTCTTCACCTGTTATAAGTTTATTAGCTTTTCTTATTAAACTTAATAATTGTAAGGTTTTATCCATTTATTAAACTTAATAACTCCTCATAAATCTCATCAGGTACTGTTACTTCTAATTTATTATCTAATGCCTTTGTTTTTTTAGCTTTTAAAATTACTTCTTTATCAAGTTTTAGGTAAGCTCCTCTACCAGGTGCTTTACCTGTTTGATCTACACTAACAATTCCTTCGTTATTTCTAACTACTCTAATTAATTCTTTTTTAGCGCATTGTTCATGAGTAACAACGCAAGTTCTCATAGGAATTTTTCTAACTTTCATTTAAATTCCTCCTTTTTTAATTAAAATGATCTACCTTCAGCCTTAGCTTCACTTTCTGATTTAATATCAATCTTCCAACCACATGATTGAACAGCAAGTCTAACGTTTTGTCCTGATTTACCAATAGCTAAACTTAATTGATCATCAGGTACAATAGCTAAGCTTGTCTTAGCTTTTGGATCTACATCGATAACAGCTAATACTGTAGCTGGTTGAAGGCTATTAGCAATTAATTCTTCTGGAACACTACTATACTTATATAAGTCAATCTTTTCGCCATTTAATGCAGCAACAATACTATTAATTCTCATACCTTTTTCACCAACGCATGAACCAATAGCATCAACATTTGGATCAACTGAACAGATAGCTACTTTACTTCTATCTCCAGCATCTCTAGCAATACCCATGATTTCGATTGTTCCATCTTGAATTTCTGGAATTGATTGTTCCATTAATCTAATAACTAAATTCTTATCACTTCTAGATACAGTAATTCTAGGTCCTTTTGGATTGTCTTCAACAGATACTAAATAAACTTTAATCTTATCACCAACAACAAAATTATCGTTAGCTAATATTTCTCTTGCTGGTAAGAATGTTGTATAATTATTTGCTAATTGAAGAGTTGCACCTTTTTCATCCTTTTTAATAACTACAGCATCAATCATTTCATTTTCACACTTTTTGAAGTATTCACTAATATTAGCTTTTTCACTATTTCTAATGTTTTGATTGAATGTTTGTTTACCTGTAGATACTGCTTGTCTACCGAAATCTTTCTTTGGATCAATCTTTTGTTCGATGACATCACCGATCTTACATCTAGTTTTAATCTTCTTAGCATCAGCTAATGTGATTTGAGTCATTTCAATTTCTGGATCATCTGTGATTTCATCAACTACAAGCATTTGTGAATACATTGTAATTTCATTCTTTTCAGGATCAAATTCAACTCTTGCTGAAATGTTTCCAGTTGCTTTCTTATAAGCTTTAATCATGCCTTCTCTTACAGCTTCTAAAGCTTGTTCAACTGAAATACCTCTTTCTTTAGCCATTAATTCTACGTTTTCGAAAAACTCTTTACTAATCATAATATCCTCCTAAAATTTAACGCTTAAACGCATTTTTGTTATTTCGTTTTTCATTATTTTTCTTTTTCTTATAGCTCCCTTGATATTCATTTCAAGAATTATACCATCATCTTCTACTGCTCTAATGAAACCAAAGTTTTCTTTATCTGTTTTAATCATTACATATTTATCAATCATTTTATCTAATTCATCAAAATCAAATTCTCTTTCAGCACCTCTACTTGATACTTCAAGCATATATGGAACTTCTGATATATCATCATCGATTCTTTCTGATAAATATTCATTAACCTCTGCTAGTTCATCAATTGTAATTCCATCTTCCTTATCAACAATGATTCTTAAAATCTTTTCACCAAACTCCGTTACAAACTTCATTTCATATAGTTTTAAGCCCTTTTCTTCAAGGTATGGAAGTAGGATTTTTTTAATATTTTCCATAGCATCACTCCTTACAATTAAAATGAGTGAGAACTTTAACTCACTCATGCTAACACTATTATGCAATATCATTATAACAAAAAAAAATTAATAAGTAAACATATATTTTCTTATATATATATTAGTACTAAGTAATAAAAACGTTATCTTTTTTTATATCCTTTAATTTTTATTTCTAATGATGTATAATGTATTCAAGATAAACCGATATATTATTAATAGAGGTTCAAGCAAATCTTTTTAGAAAGGAGTTTTTTTCTATGTCTAATGTTTTAAAAGAAAACGAAGTGGGTATTTATGCACTTGGTGGTCTAGGTGAAATAGGAAAAAATATGTATTGTATCGAATACTTAAATCAAATATTTATTGTTGATTGTGGTCTTCTTTTTCCTGATGAAAGATTATTGGGTATAGATGCAATAGTTCCAGATTTCACATATTTAAAAGAAAATGAAAATAAAATAGTTGGATTATTTATTACTCATGGCCATGAGGACCATATTGGTGGCATTCCTTATTTACTTCAACAAGTTAATATCAAAAAAATATATGCAAGTGGTGTAGCTGTTGAACTTATTCAAGATAAATTAAGTGAGATAGCTTTAGATAAGCCTAACATCATCGAATATAAGAGTAATCATAAATTTAAATTTAATGATATTACAGTATCATTCATAAGAATGACACACTCTATTCCTGATGCCTTTGCAATATGTTTCCATACTCCATATGGAAATATAATTCATTCAGGAGACTTCAAATTTGATTTTACTCCACTAGGACCTGCAACTGAATATGATAAGCTAACTAGATTATCAGATGAAGGTGTTTTATGCTTACTTGCAGATTCAACAAATGCCTTAGTTGAGGGCTTTACAATAAGTGAAAGAAAAGTATATTCTTCTTTAAGAGATATATTTGATCATATTGAAGGACGTGCTTTAATTGCTACATTCGCATCAAACTTATATCGTGTTCAACAAATAATAGATATATCTATAAAGTTTAAAAGGCATGTTGCGGTATTTGGTAGATCAATGGAAAAGACAATTGAAATTGGTCAAAATGCTGGTTTAATAAAAGCTAAAAAAGATACTTTCATTACAGCTGATCAAATTAATAATTATCCACCAAATCAAATAACTATTTTATGTACTGGTTCTCAAGGTGAACCACTTGCTGCTTTATCAAGAATTGCTAATGGTACTCATAAATATATTAAAACAATTCCTGGAGATACAGTCATCTTCTCTTCAAGTCCAATTCCTGGAAATAATGCTGGTATAAATAAAACTATAAATCAATTATTTAGAAATGGTGTAAATGTTATAACTAATTCACCATTAACTGACGTTCATACATCAGGACATGCAGCTAGTGGAGAATTAAAATTAATGCAATCACTTGTTAAACCTAAATGTTTTATACCAATCCATGGTGAATATAGAATGCTTGTAGCGCATATGGCTATTGCGATGGAATGTGGTGTAAGGCCTGATAACATTTTTGTTATTGATAACGGAACAGTTATTGCTTTCTCTGAAGATGGTGCAAGAATTGCTGGTACTGTTCATACTGGTCTAACATATATTGATGGAACAATAGTTGGAGATTTAAATAGTGGTATTATTAAAGAGCGTAGAATCTTATCAGATGAAGGTATGGTTTCAATAGTTGTAACAATAAATGAAAAAACTAGAGAAATAATGATGGAACCAACAATCATTTCAAGAGGCTTTGTTTATATGAAATCTAGTGAAGATTTAACTAAACAAATAGCTAATACTGCTTATTATAATGCTAGAGAAGAGTTAGATAAATCTAGTGGTATTAATCAAGTAGCAATTAAAAATGTTATTATAAATAGTGTATCAAAACTTATTGAAGATAAGACTAGTAGAAAACCATTAATTATTGTTTCTACAATGGTTGTATAGAATAATAAAACGGCTATAATTAGCCGTTTTTTTTATTAGTTATTTTTTTCCAAAAAAATGAAAAAAATTATTCAAAAAAATATTGTTTATTTTAAGCATTTATACGTGCTATAATACATCTAGCGCCACTGGCGTTGCAGGAGGTTTGTGGAATGAAAATTTTGCAAAAGGTGGCAATGACTATTTTATAGGAGGTATGTATGGAATACCTAGTATTCCTAGTTGTAATACTTAGTATTATAACCTATCTTATAAAAGAAAATAGACATTAGTCTATAGTTATACTATTCATTGCCACTATGCCAAATGCGAAAAGGATAGAGTCACCAGCTCTATCCTTTTCTTTTTACAATACTATTCATTGCATAAATATTATACAATATCTTTTTAATATAATCAATATTATCTATTTGCTTCTTTTTTAAATTCAAAGAAGACATTTTTTGTCATAAATGCATCTACTAATGCATCATGTTCTTGATCTAAGTTTTCTCCAGTATACTTTTTATATGCATCAAATAAACCTAAATCATTTTTTAAATTATAATAGTTTTTATGAACTTGAAGTAGATTAATAAAGTTAGGTTTAATTGGTTCTAATTCATTTATTTCATAACAGTTCTTTAAAGCTAAAATATCATTTTTACCCCAAACTACTATTGATGGGTTATTATATTTATTTAAGCAATTATTAAATTCATTATAGAACTCATTAAATGTTATTCCATTATTTACATCTTCTTCATTTAAACTTAAAAACTTAAGTGTTCTTCTATTTAGTTTAGGAAATAAAGTTGGTTTAATATAATAATTCTTTCTTTCTAAATCATTACCATATTTATCTGTGATTAAGTAACCTGCTTGTATGATTTCTGATTTAAAATCTTTTGGTGAATCAAATGATTGCATAGTCATTTCTAAATCTAAAAACATTATATTTTCTTGACTAAATAATAAATCTTTAACACCAGATCTAATAGTATTTAAATCATAAAATACTTCTCTTCTAAATTTATTATTACTAAATACTTTAATGAAAAAATTTATTTTATATGCCCAAATATGATCAAATTTATCTTTTTCATCGTTACAGTCAAATTCAATAAATACTTTTTTTTCTAAATATCTTTGGAATTTTTTAAATAAACCATTTTGAAGATAAAAATATTCAATTTTGTTTTTAAAACGCATGGAAATTAATCTTTTTTCTTGTTCTATTCCATGAATTAGACCAACCTTTATCATAAAATCACCATATAATATTCTATCATATTTATTTATTTTTTAAAGCATCGATTACATCATTATAGAATCTTTTTAATCCTATTTTTTCAAAATCTTCTATTTTAGCATTTCTAATATTTTCTATAGTCTTAAATTCTTCCATTAATCTATTAATAGATTTTTCACCTAAGCCTTTAATATTATCAAGTTTAGATTCAAACATTCCTTTATCTCTTTTATTTCTATGGTAAGTAATCGCAAATCTATGAACTTCTTCTTGCATACCACTTAATAATTGATAAAGTCTACCACTTATAGGATATTCCTTATCACCATAAATTATTCTATCAGTTTTATGTTGTCTATTCTTCTTTAACCCTATTACAGGTATACCTAAGTTAAGTTCATTAACAACAGATAAAACCGCATCAAGATGGCCTTTTCCTCCATCCATTATTATTAAATTAGGACGCTCCAAATTCTCCATTAAAACTCTATAATATCGTCTATATATTATTTCTCTTGTAGTAGCGTAATCATCTATTCCTTCTAGGTTAACTTTATATTTTCTATATTCATTTGGTTCTTTTTTACCGTCAATATATACAACCATACCACTAACTGCATATGAACCAAAAGTATTTGAATTGTCAAACATTTCTATACGTCTAGGATATTCTATATTAAGTAGAATAGCTAATTCATTTAAAGCATTAATATTAGTTTCTAATTTAGATCTATATAATTCATTTTTAGTTAACAAGGTATTTTTAGCATTAGTATATGCCATATCCATTATTTGTTTCTTTTCGCCTATTTTAGGTACAAATATTTTTATTTCTAATAATTCTTCTAAATCTTCTATTTCATATGGTAGCATTAATTCTTTTGGTTTTAGAGACTTATCATAAAACTCTATTAAATAATCTACAAACATTTCTTTTGGATCATCAATTAATTCATAAGTTATACATTCGTTTTGAACAATTCTACCATTACGCATAAATAATGTATAAAAACATATATTTTTTTCATCATAATAATAATTAAATACATCTCTATCAATATTATCATTAATACTAATCTTTTGTCGTTCTGTGGTTTCATTAATACTATTAATTAAATCTCTACATTCCATAGCTTTCTCAAATTCAAGGTTTTTAGAAAACTCATCCATTTTCATTTTTAATTCCGCTAAAGCAAATTGAGTATCCCCTTTTAAAAAGCTTCTTGTCTTTTTTATATATTCTTCATAATCTTCCTTTTTTACATTTAAAACGCATGGAGCAAGACAATTATTTATATGGTAATATAAGCATTCTTTTTTAGGAATCTTATTACATTTTCTAAATGGATAAAGGGAATTAAGTAGATTAACTGTATCTCTTGCGGCCTTAACATTAGGATAAGGTCCAAATAATTCTCCTTTAATCTTTGTGTTTCTTACAACCAAAATACGTGGATTATCCTCTTTAGTTAGTAAGATGTATGGATAAGTTTTATCATCCATTAAACTAATATTATATTTTGGCCTATGCTTCTTTATTAGATTAATTTCTAATAAATAAGCTTCTAAATTGGAGTTTGTCATTATAAATTCAAAGTCTTCTATTTCACTAACTAAAAGTGTTGTTTTAGCGTTATGGCTTCCAGTGAAATAGCTTTTAACTCTATTTTTTAAAATTTTAGCTTTACCAACATAAATGATTTGCCCATTTATGTTTTTCATTAAATAACATCCAGGCTTTTCAGGTAATAGCTTAAGTTTATTTCTTATAACATCATTCATAAATGAATTTAGCTTTTCCTTCCTTAACGATTACATGACAAACTCTTCCGTTTATATACGGCATAATAGGATGAATATGGCCTAAATCAGCGTTTATTACGATGTTATCTGTAATATCAGATAATGCTCTATAAATAGCATCTTTATAGCTGAAATTTAGATCATCTTTATATGTCCTACCAAATATAAAACCTTCAATATTATTAAACCAATTAGCATTTTTTAATTGCCATAATGTTTGATAAACTTGTAGTGGTGTTGATTCGCATACATCAAAATAAAAGATATTATCTTTGTTATTTTTTGTATATTCACATACCTTATCATATTTAGTTCCACAAAGGTTTTTGAATACTTCTAAGCAACCACCTATCATTTTACCTTTTATATCTACTTCTCCAATATAATTAACTTTATTTTTAAATTCTTCAAATTCATCTTCATATAAATCATATGAATCAAATTCTTTTTTCTTACCACATATAAAATCATAAGTATCTTTTACATATTTCATATCTATTTTAGAAAATGCTGTGGCATTTATGCCATAAATAGATTCTACGTTACATAATGTAGTTAAAAGGAATGTAAGATTTGTATTATCTGAATAGCCTAAAATATATTTTGGCTTAGATTTCTTAATTAAATCAAAATCAATATATTCAAGTAATTCTAATAATAATTCACCACCACATACAGATAATAAAATATCAATATTTGGATCTAAATACATATCCATAAATTCTTTTGCGCGAATACTAGGTTTTGTATTATTAAATAAATTTTCTGTGTATATTGATTTAGCTTCAACTATTTTATATCCTTCATTTAAAAAGAATTCTTTAGCCATTTTATATTTATTTAAATGTTTTTCATCGAATAGTCCAAATGATGGAGCAATCATTCCAATAGTTGAACCTTTTTTTAAGAATCTATCCATAATCTCACTTCCTAAATATATTTTATCATATTTTATTAATTAATAGATATATTATTAATCTGTTGAATATTAAACATAAGAATGATATAAAAATAGTATGAAAGCA